>OHQF01000155.1_pt1 | contig 52529 bp, 47 predicted proteins | sample 1578001 | NCBI WGS metagenome assembly OHQF01 (sample SAMEA3879538, study PRJEB24766) | human gut metagenome | biome: human-associated habitat; feature: feces | place: USA | collected 1985/1987 | reverse complement strand
TAATAATGAATAATATTTAAGAAAATAACTTTTGGTTACTTTAACATATATCAAGAATGAATATTATGATGTATGTTATTAAAAATATTAAAAAGAGGAATAAGCCAAACTTATTCCTCTTAAATCTTATACTATGCTATATTGGTGACTTTCAAGTCGATATTAATTAACCAAAGTATCTCTTAAGAAGTCCCTCGAATGCCTTACCGTGTCTAGCCTCGTCACGAGCCATCTCATGAACTGTATCATGGATTGCGTCAAGGTTAGCAGCCTTAGCACGCTTAGCAAGGTCAGTCTTACCTGCTGTTGCGCCGTTCTCAGCTTCAACTCTCATCTCAAGATTCTTCTTAGTGCTGTCTGTTACAACTTCGCCGAGAAGTTCAGCGAACTTAGCAGCATGCTCAGCTTCTTCCCAGGCAGCCTTCTCATAGTAAAGACCGATTTCTGGATAACCCTCTCTGTGAGCAACTCTTGCCATAGCAAGGTACATACCAACCTCTGAACATTCACCTTCAAAGTTAGCTCTTAAATCAGCAACGATATCCTCGCTTACGCCCTTAGCTACGCCAACAACGTGCTCAGCAGCCCATTCTCTTTCTCCTGTCTGTGCAGCAAACTTGCTTGCTGGTGCCTTACATACTGGACAGACGAAATCTGCTGGAAGAGATTCTCCTTCATAAACATAACCACATACTGTACATACATACTTCATAATAATAATCTCCTTTCGTTTATAAACATAACAGGCATGAGCCTGAAATCTACTTATCGGAACTTCTGAAAATGTTTCATCAGTTCGTAACTAGAATATAACAGAAATAAATCAGCTTGTCAATAAAAATAGGAATGATTACTATTTTTATTTTGATGACTTGTAAAAACGTTAATTTTCCGAAGCACATTTTTCACACAATCCATAGAAGCAGACTGAACCAGCCTCGATTTTGCCCGGAAAATGTGATGAAACATTAGCTCCGAGGTTTTCAAGGATTTCATTGTCAGATGGATTGGTGATATCAATTAAACATTTACACCTTCTGCACTGAAAATGCAGATGCGGCTTCGTATTGGCATCGTAATGAACGAAACCGTCCTCACATGGAACAGTAACGGCTTCGCCATGCTCCACAAGAAAGGAAAGGTTTCTATAAACTGTTCCAAGACTTATGCTTGGAAAATCATTTTTGACAAATGTGTATACAACATCGGCAGTTGGGTGGTCTTTGCGTGACATAAGAAATGTTTTGATAGCGTCACGCTGACGGCTATGTTTAACAGCGCCCATAAAATCACCTCCGGATTATTATTTACTATTATCTTTAATTAAATTCATAATTTTGTCAATAGAATCCTGCTGCTCACTTTTTTCCATATTAATGATGTACTGGTGTCTGTCAGCATAAAGCTTGCGGACTGCGGCAAGTAAGGTATCCTTATTCATATCCTCCTCCGTAAGAACCATGGAATAACCATGCTCCTTGAAAGAATTGGCATTAAGAATCTGGTCGCCGCGGCTTGCATTAGCAGAAAGCGGAATCAGAAGATTAGGCTTCTTGAGAGCAAGCAGTTCGCATATGGCATTGGCACCTGCACGCGAGATAACGATAGAACTGATTGCAAAAAGGTCACGCATCTGCTCGCTTATGTACTCGAACTGGACATAGCCGGGAGTTCCATTGAGTGATTCGTCCATCTTGCCTTTTCCACACAGGTGAACAACCTGAAAATCCTTAAGAAGCTCAGGTAAAATGCTTCTTACAGCCTCATTTACATGGACAGCGCCAGTACTTCCGCCGACAACAAGAATAATAGGTTTGTCAGTTGTGAAGTTGCAAAGGTCAAGTCCGGCAGCTTTGTTGCCAAGCAAAAGCTCCTGTCTGATAGGAGAACCTGTAAGAACAGCTTTTCCTTCAGGAAGGTACTTGAGTGTCTCTGGGAAATTGCAGCATATTTTAGTTGCTTTTCTCATAGCAATCTTGTTGGCAAGGCCGGGTGTCATATCAGATTCGTGGATAATTACTGGAATATGACGGCTTCCGGCGGCAAGAACAACAGGTACAGACACGAAGCCTCCCTTAGAAAATACGATATCAGGTTTGATTTTTTTCATAAGTCTCTTAGCCTGAAAAAGTCCATGAAGCACACGGAATGGATCAGACAGATTCTTAAGACTTCTGTATCTTCTTAATTTACCGGATGAAATACCATAATAAGGAATTCCAAGATCTTCAATAAGAGTTTTCTCAATACCGGTATATGAACCGATATAGAAAACCTCGTAGCCGGCTTCCTTAAGGCTTGGAAGCAGGGCAATATTAGGTGTTACATGTCCGGCAGTACCACCACCGGTAAGTACTATTTTTTTCATAGGTCATTCTCCTGAAAATATAATAAAATGTCCGATTTGTTCAAATGTATCATTACATTTTGTGAGCAAATCTTTCCTTAAAGCTGCAATGCATACAGAGCGGTTCGACCGCAGTCTTTTTCTTGAATCCTTCCATAAATGCAACGCTTCGTGGGCTTGAAAGGATTTCCTCAAGTGTTGAATCAAGAATATTGCCAAGAGCCATCACTCCATTACCGTCAAGACAGCACGGAACGACAGTGCCGTCACACAGAATAGCCATATGCTGGCGGAGTCCCTGACAGAATCCGCGCTCATTACAATAAGTGCTGTTCACATCAGGCCATTCAAACGGCGACTGAACATTAACATAAAGATGTCTCTTGATTGTGCAGTTCTTCTCGCCAAACAGAAACGGCTCTTTCTTAGTATTCCAGAGTCTTAGTGAAATCTCTGTTTCAGTCTTATCAAGAAGCGTATCGCAGGATTCAAAAAGATTATGAATATAAGAATCCATGTCAATGCAGTCGTTATCGTCAGCGCTGTGAAGCGACACATTAATCTGATGTACAGGATACTCCAGTAAAACTGGAAGCTTCTCTTTAATAAGCGTGGCATTGGTAGTAAGATTTACTATCATATCAGCATCCTGACATATCTTAAGAATTTCACCAAGCTGTGGATGCAGAAGCGGCTCACCTTTAACGTGAAGATAAATGTAATTAGTATAATGTCCGATTCTTTCAATCACTGTGCGGAATTCGTCCACACTCATAAAATGTGGTTTTCTCAGAGTTTCCTGACAGAAAGAACAGTGCAGGTTGCAGCTGCTTGTTATCTCGACATAAACTCTTTTAAATCGCGCGACACTATTCATTATCTTTCTTATATTCCTTTAAGGCTTTAGCAAGCTGGTCAGGACATGATGTGTCCTTATAGCCGCATTTGATACCGTCCATTCTTCTGATGGCTTCGTCAATGTCCATGCCCTCGATAAGAGCAGCAACGCCCTGAGTATTGCCAGCACATCCGCCAGTAAAACGCACATTAACAACCTTTCCATCAACAACATCAAAATCTATCGCGCGTGAACATACGCCTGAAGTCTTAAATTTCATAAAAATCTCCTTACTTAACTTTCTTGCATTATTAGTTATTCGGTATATGTATTGTTGTGAGAAATTGATAGATTAGCGCAGAGTGCTTTGGAGTCGCCGGCACTTAGCGAGCTGTAAGCAGATATCGCAGATATGTGCTTATAGCAAGCTTAGTACCGCTGGGAACGACAAGCAGCGCAAGCGTGCTATGCGATAATCTATCAATTTCTCACAATGTTAGTACATATATCTAATTACAGTATAACACTTTTACAGGATATGAAAAAGCATAAGTTGTTTTATTGCAAATGTTCAATTATAATGTATGCAGTTTGAAATGGATATATAAGGAGGATTTATGATAGGTATTATAGGCGCAATGGACGAAGAAGTAGAACAGCTTGTTGAGGTAATGGAGATTACCCGCGAGGAAACTAAGGCATGCATGACATTTAAAGCAGGAAAGCTTGCCGGGAAAGATGTTGTTATTGTAAGAAGCGGAATCGGTAAGGTTAATGCAGCAGCATGCACACAGATTCTTGTCGATGACTTCAAAGCAGACTACATTATTAATACAGGAATTGCTGGTTCACTTAAGGCAGAGATTGATATTGCAGATGTTGTTATTTCATCAGATGTTCTTCATCATGACATGGATGCGACAGGATTTGGATATCCTTTAGGACAGATTCCAAGAATGGACACACTTTCATTTACAGCAGATGAAAGACTTATTAAACTTGCTGGCGAGGCTTGTAAAAATGCAGTTCCGGAAATCGGAGTACATGTCGGCAGAGTTGTAAGCGGTGACCAGTTTATATCAGACAAGGCTGTTAAGGAAAGAATTAGCAGTAATTTCGATGGCTTCTGTACAGAGATGGAAGGAGCAGCAATTGCACAGGTTTCTTACCTTAATAAAGTTCCATTTGTAATATTAAGAACTATATCAGATAAGGCTGACGACAGTGCAACAATGGATTACCCTGCATTTGAAAAGCTCGCAATTGCTAATAATGTCAAGGTTATGAAGGAACTTGTTGCAAATATTTAATCAGACGGTGGTTCGACAATATCTGCTTTAATTAAGTTGTATAATGCGGTAGTATTCAATGTCTTTTGGGAGGTTTGTATGCAGACTGTATTAATAGCAATCAGAAATTATGCAGATGATGACAGAGGAAATGTCGATATACATAGCAGGCTGACTGTAAAACCATTTAAGAAAATGAAAGGTGCAGGACGACTTTTTTTACTAAAAAATGTAGACAGGGAGCTTGTGAAACTAAATAAACAGTACAGGGAAATTATTAAAAATGTACGATAATTATGCAAAAATGTGCAGAAACGGAGGATTATTATGAAGATACTTATGTTGGAAACTATGACATACGGAGATGATATTTCGCTTGAGCAGTTTAACAGGCTTGGCGAGGTTGTGACATACAGCTTAAGTTCTTATGAGGAAGCTGTTGCAAGAATGAAAGAGCATAATCCTGATGTCGTTATTATTAATAAAACTAACATGAACGCAGAGTGCATGGCAGCCGCGCCTAATCTTAAGATGGTGGCAGAGGCAGCTACAGGCTACAACAATATTGATATAGAATATGCCAAAGCGCATGGAATAAGGGTTGCCAATGTTGCCGGATATTCAACACAGTCAGTTATACAGCACACATTTGCACTTGCATTTTATCTTATCGAGAAGATGAGATATTATGATGACTTCGTAAAGAGCGGTGAGTATGCCGAGTGGCCTTGCTTCTCACATTTTGCAAATGTGTTCCATGAACTTGCAGGAAAGACATGGGGAATTGTCGGACTTGGTAATATAGGAAGAGGCGTTGCTAAGATTGCGGCAGACTTTGGCTGTAATGTAATATACTATTCAGCAAGCGGTCACAGCTATGATGTGCCATACGAAAGATATGAGCTTGATGAATTTTTGAAGAAATCGGACATCGTGTCAATTCATGCACCGCTTAACAAATATACAGAAAATCTGTTTAATTATGAGACACTTAAGAAGATGAAGAGCAGCGCAGTTCTTCTGAATCTTGGACGTGGCCCGATTGTTAATGACGCAGACCTTGTAAAAGCGCTTAACGAAGGCGTGATTGCAGCTGCAGGACTTGATGTAATAACTACTGAGCCGGTTGCTAAGGACAATCCTCTTCTTACAATTAAGGACAGCAACAAGCTTATCGTTACACCTCATGTTGCATGGGCGACATACGAGGCGAGAACCCGCCTGATGGACGAGATATATCTGAATATCAGGGCATTTATGGCTGGGGAAGAGCGAAATGTTATTGTATAATGTATGGTAATAAATATATATGAGATGGATGCGGATTCCGGTTGGAGTCCGCATTTTCACTATAATTAGATATTAAAAAGAAGAATGCTCTTTTAAAACGCAATATATCAAATAAGATTGATATTCTTCGCGCAAAAAGTCAATGTATTGCTAATCTTCCTCAATAACCTCAATTTCCATATAAGCAAATTCGATATCTTCAACAAAGTTATCTTTAGTGAAGCGCACTTTTGAGTGGCGCTGGAATTCTGAAACATTGGAATCAAGCCAGATTGGCTCGGCAAGGTCGAATTCATAGCATGCATCGTGGATGGCAGCGAATATTTTGCGGGTTCTGTTTAAATCAGAATCCGCATTTTTAATTACAGTGTCTTTGATAAGATGCCCTCTGTCGTCAAAGAGCTTACACCACATTCTAAACATATCAAAAATCCTCACTATCTATCAGTATTGTGAATGGTCCGTCGTTCTCAAGGCTGACCTTCATATCAGCACCGAATCTGCCGGTTTCAACTTTAGGGACACGCTCACGGCACATTGCCACAAATTTTTCATAGAGGGCGTTAGCCATATCAGGCGCGCCGGCATTGGTAAAGCTTGGACGGTTGCCTTTGCGGCAGTCCGCATAAAGTGTAAACTGGCTTACAATAAGCAGTTCGCCGCCTACATCTGCCAGTGACAGATTAGTTTTGCCATTCTCGTCCTCAAAAATACGCATTTTGCATATCTTGTCTACATATTTTGGAAGCATTTCTTCTGTATCGTCCTGACCAGCCCCGAAAAGAATCAGAAGCCCATGTCCGATATTTCCAACAACTTCACCGTCTATCTTAACACTTGCGTGATTAACACGCTGGATTACAAATCTCATATTAAACTCCTTAAATGTGTGAATAATTGAATATTATACGCTTAGTGGAAATGTGTCAACTTGTTAAGGAACATTATTATTATATGAGTTTTATCTTCTGTCTGCCGATTTAGCCGCCGTTTCCTATAAAATTTAAAAATAAGTTAACTTTATAGGTAGAATTTGAGAAAAATAGGTGTATTTTGAAAAAAATGTTGTGAAAATGAAGAAAAAGACCTATAAGATGACTTCAAAAACAGAATTTATAGGAATATTTTGCTGTGTAGACAGCTTAAATGATAGAAAATGGCTGAAATGTTCCTATAAGAAAATAAAAAATGCGACTACCGATAGGTATCATGTTGCAATCAATAATTGACAGGTGATACAATCTAAGCAACAGCAACAGCAACAGCAATAAGGTATAGGAGGCATGAGTATGTTAAAGAATATTCTGGTAGGTCAGTCAGGCGGACCAACAGCGGTTATTAATTCATCATTATATGGAGTGATTGAGGAAGGACTTAGAAATAAGGAAAAGATTGGCACTGTGTATGGCATGGTGCATGGAATTGAGGGATTTCTGGCAGGCAATTTTATTAATCTTTCTGAAGTGGCAGATAATGAGCCAATTGATAGATTAAAGATAACACCGGCTTCTTTTCTTGGAAGCTGCAGGTATATGCTTCCAGAAGATTTAGGGGATAAGGTGTATGATAAATTGTTTGATACATTTGCACAGATGAATATTGGATATGTATTCTATATTGGTGGCAATGATTCAATGGATACAGTGTCAAAATTATCAAGAGTGGCATTATTGAAGAAATCGGACATAAGATTTATAGGTGTACCTAAGACAATTGATAATGATCTTGTTATGACAGATCATACTCCAGGGTACGGCTCAACTGCAAAATATGTTGCTTCAACATTAAGAGAGATTATACTTGACGCAACATGTTATGCACATCCGTCTGTGACAATTGTTGAACTTATGGGAAGGCATGCAGGCTGGGTTACAGCGGCATCAGTACTTGCAAGAACAGAGTATAGCAGAAATCCTTATCTTATATATATGCCAGAGCATGCATTTGATATGGAAGAATTCAAGAAGTCACTTAAGGCGGCACTTGAACAGGAAACTGCAGTTGTTGTGTGCGTATCAGAAGGAATTGCGGACAAAGACGGCAGATTCATATGTGAATATGCAGATGCAGCATCGGTTGATGGTTTTGGACATAAGATGCTTACAGGCTGTGGAAAGTATCTTGAAAATTATGTTAAAGCAGAATTTGGAATCAAATGCAGAAGTATTGAGCTTAATCTTCCACAGAGATGTTCATCACTTCTTGCTTCAGCAACAGATATTGATGAAGCCGAAAAAGCAGGAAAGGCAGCGGTTGCCGCAGCTCTTGACGGTGAAACTGGAAAAATGATTACATTTGTAAGAGATGATACTAACGGATATGAGATTAATTACGGACTTGCAGATGTGAACGATATATGCAATAAGGAAAAGAAGTTCCCAGCAGAGTGGATAACCGCAGATGGAACAGATATTTCTGATGAGTATATTAAGTATGTAAGACCACTTATTCAGGGAACTAATATTGCGGAGTATTCAGATGGGGTGCCGGTTCATCTGAAGCCTGCTTATTACAGATAACATTAAATATTAAATAAAAATAAAAATGACAGCACGCTATTGACAGCGTGCTGTTATTTTTGTAATATAGCAAAGCTACTTAAGAATTTTATTAGAAGAATGGCAGGTTCGTATGCCGTTTAGTTACGAAGGGAGCAGATATGCAGCGAGAGTCACTCCATTGTGGAGAGCTTATAAAGCGTCTTAATGATATTCTTGGAAGATGTGCCAATGAGGAGTTAAGAGCAGATGACATGACATCTTCACAGGTTAAGATGCTTATGATAATTAATGAAACTAAAGATGAATGTATTACGCTTAAGGAGCTTGAGAAGCACTTTGGCGTAGCCCAGGCGACAATAGCGGGAACAGCAGCAAGGCTTGAAAAGAAGGGGATGATAGAAAGCTTCTATGACCCTTCAGATAAGAGAGTCAAGCATGTGAGAATAACAGACAAGGGCAGAGACATGTGCGTTCATGCAGGCAAGGCAATGCATGACAAAGAAAAATGGTTTCTTTCATCGCTTTCTGCTGATGAAAAAGAAGAATTACACCGTCTGTTACAAAAAGTATACGATGATGTGAATAACTGTGAAAGGAAGTGTAAGAAATGTTAAAAACTTTATCAGCATATATTGGTGAGTATAAAAAAGTCTCGATAAAGACGCCAATATATATAATTGTTGAAGTTCTTATGGAAATACTTATTCCGTTTGTTACGGCAAGTATTATCGATAAGGGTATTCAGACAGGAGACATGAGTAAGGTGTTGATGTATGGCGGACTTATGCTTGTGCTTGCATTTATAAGTCTGTTTGCTGGAATTCAGGCAGGAAAATATGCGGCTTTGGCCTCTACCGGATTTGCATGTAACTTAAGAGAGGGAATCTATTCGAATATCCAGAACTTTGCATTCTCTAATATAGACAAATACAGCACAGCAGGTCTTATTACCCGTATGACTACTGATGTTACAAATGTGCAGAATGCATATCAGATGATTCTTAGAATTGCGGTAAGAGCACCACTTATGATGATATGCAGTATGGTTATGTGTTTTATTATCAATCCTACATTAAGTTTTATATTCTTAGGTGCGCTTATTCTTCTTGGATTTGTACTTTTCTTTATTATATATAAGGTAACTCCAATATTCACAGAAGGTTTTGCTAAATATGATGATTTAAATGCGAGTGTTCAGGAGAATGTCACAGGAATCAGAGTTGTCAAAGCATTTGTAAGAGAAGACCATGAGAATAAGAAATTCAGTAAGGCTGCCGAGAATCTTTACAAGACATTTGTTAAGGCGGAATCATGGCTTGCATTCAACAATCCTATTATGATGTTTGTTATATACGGAAGTATTATTGCACTTTCATGGTTTGCAGCACATTTTATTACTGATGGAACTATGACAACGGGTAACCTGACATCAATGTTTTGCTATGTAATGAGCATGATGATGTCACTTATGATGCTTTCTATGATATTTGTTATGGTTTCGATGAGTGCAGCGAGTGCAAGACGAATTGCTGAGGTTCTTAATGAGAAGGCTGATATTACTAATCCGGAGAATCCGGTTAGGGAAGTACCTAATGGAAGAATTGATTTCAACCATGTGAACTTCACATACAAGAAAGACAGCGACAAGGATGCTCTTGAAGACATAGATATCCATATAAATGCGGGCGAAACAATTGGTATTATAGGCGGAACGGGTTGCGGAAAGTCAAGCTTCGTTAATCTGATAAGCCGTCTGTATGATGTTAAGGATGGTTCTGTATGCGTAGGCGGAATTGATGTAAGAGACTACGACCTCGAAACTCTTCGTAATGAGGTTTCAGTTGTTCTTCAGAAAAATGTGCTTTTCTCAGGAACTATTTTTGATAATTTGAGATGGGGCGATGAAAATGCGTCTGAGGAGGATTGCATAGAAGCCTGCCGTCAGGCCTGTGCAGATGAATTTATCGAGAGAATGCCTGATAAATACAATACATGGATTGAGCAGGGGGGAAGCAATGTTTCCGGTGGTCAGAGACAGAGACTTTGTATCGCAAGAGCACTGCTTAAGCACCCGAAGGTTCTTATTCTTGATGATTCAACAAGTGCTGTTGATACAGCCACAGACGCTAAGATTAAGAAAGCATTTGCAACAAAGATACCTGGAACTACCAAGATTATTGTATCACAGAGAATTTCAAGTATTCAGGACGCAGACAGAATATTGGTGCTTGAGAATGGCTGCGTGAGTGGTTTTGATACTCATGAAAATCTGGTTGAGAACAATAAGGTTTACCGCGAGATCTACGAGGTACAGACACAGGGCGGCGGTGATTTTGACGAGGCAGGAGAATAGGAGGCAGAGTATGGATAAGAATATTGAAATGAAGAATAAAGAAAATCCACTTCCTCTTATGAAGAGGCTGCTTGGATATATTTTAAAGAATTACAAGTTTTCGTGTATAGCAGTGCTTGTGTGCATTCTTGTTTCAGCACTTACAACACTGATAGCAACGCTGTTTATCCAGAAGCTTATTGACAGTTATATTATTCCGCTGACACAGTCAGCAGTACATGATTATGCACCGCTTGCAGGCACACTTATTAAGCTCGCTGCAGTTCTTATGGTCGGTGTATTATGTTCATATTGCTACAACAGAATTATGGTAAATGTTGGTCAGGGAACTTTAAAGAAGTTGAGATTAGAGCTGTTTACTAATATGGAGTCACTTCCTATTAAGTATTTTGATACTCATGCACACGGCGATATCATGTCAGTATATACTAACGATATCGACACATTAAGACAGCTTATAAGTCAGAGTATACCTCAGGTCATCAATTCATGCATTACACTTGTATCTACATTTGTAAGTATGATTGTGCTTGATATTCCGCTTACAATCGTATCGGTTGTGATGGTTGTTATTATGCTTTATGTAACTTCTAAGCTGAGTGCACTTTCCGGAAAATATTTCGTTGAGCAGCAGAAGGATATCGGTAAGGTTAACGCTTATATCGAGGAAATGATGGAAGGACAGAAGGTTGTCAAAGTGTTCTGCCACGAGGATAAAAGTATTGAGCAGTTTAAGGAGATTAACAACAGGCTGCGTGAGAGTGCAAACAATGCGAACAAGGTTGCTAATATCACAATGCCTGTTAATGGTAATATAGGTAATATCAGCTATGTATTATGTGCAATAGTTGGTGGTATTCTTGCTCTGAGTGATTTTTCAGGACTTACTATTGGTACACTTGTTGCTTTCTTAAGTCTTAACAAGAGCTTCACACAGCCTGTAACCCAGATAAGCCAGCAGGTGAGCAGTATCGTTATGGCGATGGCTGGTGCCGGAAGAGTATTTGAGTTATGTGATGAGAAGCCGGAGGTTGACGAAGGTTTCGTTGAGCTTGTAAATGTAAGATACAACAAGAACAATGAGCTTATCGAGACAGAAGAAAATACTGAGATGTGGGCATGGAAGAAGCCTGCAAAGGATGGCAGTAGTGCAGAGTACACAAGACTTGCTGGTGATGTAACATTTGACGGAGTTGACTTTGGCTATAATCAGGACAAAATGGTACTTCACGATATTAAAATGTATGCTACACCGGGACAGAAGATTGCATTTGTCGGAAGTACCGGAGCAGGAAAAACTACAATTACTAATCTTATCAACAGGTTCTATGATATTCAGGATGGTAAGATCAGATATGATGGAATTAACATCAACAATATTAAGAAGGATGATTTAAGACGAAGCCTTGGTATTGTTCTTCAGGATACTAACCTCTTTACGGGTACAATCATGGATAATATCAGATACGGAAGGCTTGAGGCGAGTGATGAGGAATGCATCGCAGCAGCAAGACTTGCCAATGCTGACGGATTCATCAAGAGACTTCCTGATGGCTATAACACTGTGCTTCATGGCGGAGGTGCTAATTTAAGCCAGGGACAGAGACAGCTTCTTGCAATTGCAAGAGCAGCGGTAGCAGACCCACCTGTACTTATTCTTGATGAAGCTACTTCATCTATTGATACAAGAACAGAGCGACTTGTCCAGAAGGGTATGGACGCGCTTATGTCAGGAAGAACATCATTTGTTATTGCCCACAGACTTTCTACAGTCCGCAATGCAGACTGTATTATGGTTATGGAACAGGGAAGAATTATCGAGCGTGGAACACACGACCAGCTCATGGAAGAGAAGGGCAGATATTATCAGTTGTATACTGGTAAGAGCATATCAGCGTAGAGACAGAAACAAAAAAGCAGGTGAGGAAATTCCCTACCTGCTTTTTATTATGTAATAAGATTATTATTATGCATTAATATTAAGATGTCTTGGAAGACCGTCTACCATGATTGGTGAAAGCTCAGCCTGGATAAGTGGTCTGATGTAGTGGATGAGGTCGTCTGTTACGAAGTCATCATCTGTAATCCACTCAAGAGGAACTTTCTTCTCGATGTTAGCAATCTGGTGAACATCATTAGTCTCTGTGATGCACATATATGGATCATCAGAAACTCTCTTAAGAACAACAACCTTACCTGTCTCGCCTTCAAATGCAGCCTTAACAGCAGCACCACCAACGTTGTATGCTTCTGTGATATCTGTACGGCTTGTCATATGAGCTGCACAACGCTGAAGTGTTGAAAGTTCGATAGCACGAGTCTTGATGCCAAGTTCAGCACCAATCTTGTTAGCAAGGAATTTAGCTGAACCAGCAAGCTGCTTGTGGCCAAATGCATCTACGAATTCTACATGCTCTGAAAGCTCGAATACATATCTTCCGTCAGCAACCTTAATACCTTCTGAAACAGCGATAACCATTGAACGGCCCTTAGCTGCAATTTCTTTAACTCTTGCCATGAAATGGTCGATATCAAATACTTTCTCTGGAAGGTAGATAAGGTCTACACCTTCGCAGTCATCACTCTTTGCAAGAGCAGCAGCGGCTGTAAGCCATCCGGCATTACGTCCCATAATCTCTACAATAGTAACTGTAGGATAATCATATACAAGACCATCTCTGATGATTTCCTTCATAGTAGCTGCGATAAACTTGGCAGCAGAACCAAATCCTGGTGTGTGGTCTGTAACAGCTAAGTCATTATCAATAGTCTTAGGTACACCCATGAATTTAATATCGCTTCCGGTAACGATTGCGTAATCAGATAACTTCTTGATAGTATCCATTGAGTCGTTACCACCAATATAGAAGAAATATTTGATATCAAGATCATCAAGAATCTTGAAAATTTTATCAAATGTTTCTCTGTCTTCGCTTATCTCAGGGAGCTTGTACCTGCATGAACCAAGATAAGATGAAGGTGTTCTCTTTAATAAATCGATATCCATTGTTGAGTTAATCTTCTCTGAAAGGTCAACATACTGACCATCAAGAAGTCCCTTAATACCGTGGAGCATACCATAAACTTTCTTAGCTCCTCTGTCTATGGCTGTCTTATATACCCCAGCAAGACTTGAGTTGATAACAGAAGTAGGTCCTCCTGACTGTCCAACTATAACATTACCATCCATATTATATTCTCCTCCGAATCATATTTCTGCATAAAAATGCAAGTGATTATGTGCATAGTTTAGCACAATTTCTATAATCATACAACTTAAATGTTGAATATATTAATAATTATATTTATGCAAATGTACAGGCATTTATGATATAATTCTTTCCGGGTATTTTTAATTTCGTATACACAAGTTTGCGTGCCTGTGTGGGCAGGCAGGAATGGAGAACTATATGTCAGTTAAGATTAATTCTTACAAAGGAAGAAGCATTAGACCGGTATACAAGGCGAGAATTAAGAAGGATGAATATTCTAATGCGATAGACAGGATATGTAATAGATATAAGTTAGGACACATTAAGCAGAATGAGTCTGGCAGGGAATATAAGAACAGGATGAATAAGATGTTTTCAGATGATGTGATACAGAGTATGAAGAAATATTCGCATCATGGACGTACAAGCCTTTTCGGGCACAGCGTACATGTTTCTTATTATAATTATCTTGTGTGCAAGAAATTACATCTTGATGAGAAGGCAGGAGCTAAGGCAGGACTTTTACATGACCTGTTTCTGTACGACTGGCACAAGTATTCGCCTGGGAAGGGTGAGAGACTTCATGGTTTTGAGCATCCTACAAAGGCACTTAAGAATGCAGGAAAGTATTTTGATATAACAAAAAAAGAGGGAGACATGATTGCAAAGCATATGTTTCCATTGACAGTTACACCACCCAAATATAAAGAAACATTTGTTATTGTACTTGTAGATAAATTCTGCAGCTTTAATGAGGTGCTGGATGATTTCATACACAGGAAGTTCTGTGGAGCAAAGGATACAAGAATTAAATGGTTTGGTGCAGGTAAGGGAGAGAAACGATGAAATATTTAAGTGAAGAGCAGAATAAATGTTTTGTGGGAACGGGAGAACTTAATAAAGCTGGTGATAGTCTGGCTGTTTTCCTTGACAAATACGACCCTGATAAATATCAGAATCCATGCAACACTGTGGATACGCTTGTATTTACAAAGGAAGATTCACAGGTTAAGAGGATTCTTCTTATAAAAAGAGGAAATCATCCATGTATTGGATTGTGGGCGTGTCCGGGAGGCTTTGTTGAGTTTAAAGAGAATCTATATGATGCGGCTTTAAGAGAACTTCAGGAGGAAACTGGTCTGCATGATATTGAAGCAGAACAGCTTAAATCATATGGCGATTATGACCGTGACCCAAGAACAAGGATTATTACAACAGCATTTGTTGCATTGATAGATGAAGGCAGCCAGAAGGCTCAGGCTGGTGATGATGCAAGAGAGGCCGGATGGTTTGATATATCAGATGAACTGATTAATAAGACAGAGGATAAGTCACTTGTTAAGGAAGAATGGCTGTGCAGGCTGTCCAATGCAGATAAGAATATTAATATCTGTGCAAGGGTGGAAGTTACCTATAGAAAAGGTATTCTTAAGAACCGCACATATAAGGTTGTTGACGGCGATGGGCTGGCAGCAGATCATGCGGCTATTATACTGGAAGGATACCATCATGTTAAGGAGGCACTTAACGCATGAGTGAGAAGATAAAGAAGAACGAGAAAGCTAAGAAGCAGACATGGAGAGCCGGCAATATGCTATATCCTGTGCCTGCTGTTATGGTAAGCTGTGCAAGAAAAGGAGAGAAGCCTAATATTATTACGGTTGCATGGGCAGGAACTGTATGCTCTGATCCGGCGATGGTTTCGATATCTGTAAGAAAAGAACGCTACAGCCATGACATTATTAAGGAAACAGGAGAATTCGTTATTAATCTTACAACAAGAAAGCTTGCGAGAGCCACTGATTATTGTGGAGTAAAATCTGGCAGGGACGTTGACAAATTTGCAGATATGCATCTTACAGCAGCACCGTCAGTTAAGATTGAAACTCCAGCAATTGCAGAAAGCCCTGTTAATATCGAATGTAAGGTTAAGCAGGTGTTAGAGCTTGGAAGCCACGATATGTTTATAGCAGAGGTTATGGCTGTAAATGTAGATGAAAGCCTGTTAGATGAGAAGGGAACACTGCATTTGTCAGACGCAGACCTTATTGCATATTCGCATGGAAGATATTATGGACTTGGTGATTTCATAGGTAAGTTCGGATATTCCGTACAGAAGCCTTCTAAGCCAAAATCTTCCAGAAAGAAAAAATAGGGTTTACAAACCAAATATCCTGTGTTAGTATAATTGTTACGAAATTGTTACAAAGATATTACAAGAAGATAACTATATATTAACATAATATTTGGAGGAACTCATGGAACGCTTGTCAAGATATGGCAGACGAATGAAGCTCACAATGATTAACACAATGACAGTTGCGAGCCTTGTCTGTATTATAGCAATTCCATTTTTGACTAAAAATTTATTAAAAACGGAAGCTGATTATTATAGTATAACAATTAATGGCATGAAGGTTGGTGCAGCCAACACTGAAGAAGAGGTTATTATTGCTCTTGCTTCAGCAAGACAGGAATTAAGTGCACAGTATAGTGATGTTGTGTATATGGATCCTGACATTGAGATTAATAAAGAAAGCAGGACTGTTGCACAAAGAATGAGTGTGAATCAGTTGTCAGGCGCTATTTACAGTTATATGTTTGATAATGTTATGGATGTTGATTTCCATATGTATTATACAGTAAGACTTGGAGATTTCGTTGTTACATTGGAGTCTAAGGAAGAAGTAATAAAGTTATTTGAGAAGCTGATACAGAAGTATGATCCGAACAATGCATTTACAGTGTCTCTTGATACACTTGATGCTGCTACAGGAACTTATACTGTTTCAGTTAATGAGAAGGCTAAAGAAAGTACAGCAGCAGAGATTGTTTCATCAGCTATCAGTGGTACAGCGGTATCACAGGATGGGCAGACTGTTGCTGACGGAGACGGGCTTACAGGTATTGGTTTCAGTAATGATGTGGTTGTTGTTGAAGTACCGGCAGATAATGCTGTAACAACTTCAGTTACAGATGCCTATGAAAATATAACTAAGGAGCATGCTGAAAAGACAGTATATACTGTTCAGGCAGGAGATGTTTTATCAGTTATTGCCCAGAATAACGGACTTACAATATCAGAGTTATTAAGTCTTAATTCTAATCTGACAGAGAATAGTGTTATTGCACCAGGAGACTCAATAATTATTACTGTTCCAAAGTCAGAGATATCAGTTATAACAACTTATCAGATGAGTTATGAGGAGGATTACGAAGCAGAGCCTAATTATGAGGATGATAATACTAATTACAGAGGAACCAATACTGTTATATCTGAAGGCACTGTAGGACACAGAGCAGTAATAGCAGAGGTTACTTATACTAATGGTAATGAGACTGGAAGAACATATGTAAAGGAAGATATTATTAAGGAATCTGTTCCTAAGACTATTGCGGTTGGAACACTTACCCCTCCAACATATTTAAAGCCGGTAGCTGGAGGTTCGTTCTCGTCAGGATATGGCTACAGATGGGGAAGTCTTCATAAAGGTGTTGACTGGTCTGTAACACAGGGAACAACAGTTACAGCAGCAGCAGCAGGAACTGTAACAAGAGCAGGATGGTTTGCTGATTATGGATATTGCGTAGATATAACGCACAGTAACGGAACAATGACAAGATATGGTCATCTTAGTTCTATAAATGTAAGCGTTGGACAGAGCGTATCACAGGGACAGGCTATTGCCGCATCAGGTAATACAGGCTACAGTACAGGCCCGCATCTTCATTTTGAAATATGGGTTGGAGGTTCTCCTGTTAATCCGCTTAACTATGTTAATAAGTACTAGAGTGATAAAATTACCGGATATTTTTATAAGGCTGCCCTGATAAAGGACAGCCTTTGTTATGTGACAAATTGCAATTTTTTGCATATAATTATAACAAGGGTGAATTTGCCATATTTTTATAAATGTATTTGCAACGAAAATCTTTACAAATCAAAGTTCTGTGATATACTTTATAAGATGTGACTATTATGTTTAGAGGTGCTATATGGAACAATATGTTGTCAAGGGTGGAGTGCCACTCAGAGGAAAAGTTTCCATTGGTGGTGCGAAGAATGCAGCTTTAGGTATTCTTGCAGCAGCAATTATGACAGATGATACTGTAACAATTGAAAATGTACCTAATGTTAGAGACACAAGAGTTTTACTTCAGGCTATAGAAGGAATTGGTGCTAAGGTTAAGTATGTTTATAACAATTCCGTTCAGATAAATGGTGGTTCAATCTGTGATACCAATGTAGAATATGATTATATAAGAAAAATAAGAGCATCTTACTATCTGTTAGGTGCTTTACTTGGCAAGTACAATGAGGCTCATGTTGCACTCCCAGGAGGATGCAATATCGGAAGCCGTCCAATTGACCAGCATATCAAGGGCTTTAAGGCACTTGGTGCGGATGTTGATATAGATTGTGGAGTTGTACATGCAAAGGCAGAGAAGCTTACAGGAGCTCATGTTTATTTTGATGTTGTAACAGTTGGTGCAACAATTAATCTTATGATGGCTTCATGTATGGCAGAGGGAGACACTATTCTGGAAAATGCGGCTAAGGAACCGCATATAGTTGATGTAGCGAATTTCCTTAATTCTATGGGTGCTAACATTAAAGGTGCTGGAACTGATGTAATCCGTATCAAAGGCGTTAAGAGACTTCACGGATGTACTTATTCTATTATTCCGGATCAGATTGAGGCCGGAACATTTATGATGGCAGCAGCAGCTACACATGGTGATGTTGTTATTCAGGATATTATTCCTAAGCATATGGAATCAATATCTGCAAAGTTAATTGAGATGGGATGCAGGATTGAGGAAGGTGATGACAGCTTAAGAGTTATAGCAGAGGGCTGTACACTTAGGAGTACTAATGTTAAGACTTTGCCATATCCTGGATTTCCAACGGATATGCAGCCACAGATTTCAGTTGTACTTGCACTTGCTGAAGGTTCAAGTATGGTAACTGAGAGCATATTTGAGAACAGATTCAAATATGTAGATGAGCTTGGAAGAATGGGTGCCAAGATTAAGGTTGAGGGTAACACAGCCTATATTGAAGGTGTTAAAAGTTTTTGTGGTGTGCAGCTTAATGCTCCGGATTTAAGAGCTGGTGCGGCACTTGTTATTGCTGCGCTCGCAGCAGATGGTATATCAGAGATTGATGATATTGAGTATATCCAGAGAGGTTATGAGGATTTTGAAGGAAAGATTACTAACCTTGGTGGAATTATTAAAAGAGTTGATTCAGAGAGAGAACTTCAGAAGTTCAGGCTCAAGATAGGTTAATTGCAGGCTGTAGCGGATATTCCGTTACAGCTGTTTTAATTTATATTTAATAAAATTAATACATTTGTAATGTTACAAATATCCCTGTATATGGTAGTATTGAGAGGAAAAGGGGTTAATTATGAAGCTAAAGAATAAGTTGTATATTTCTTTCTGTATTATGGTTATACTTCCTGTGCTGCTGAGTGGTCTTGCTCTGGGAGGTCTGTATTGTGTACAGAAGGAAAGCATTGAGAGAACATATAATGTAGATGATGGGGCAATTCTCGTTGGCGTATATTCACCTATAATACTTTTTGGAAAGATTACTGACAGCATATATAAGGATATGAAGACGGAGGTTGATACTTCGCCGGAGCAGTTTACTAATAAGGAATATCTTGATGAATTATCAGGAGAGCTGTCATCTAAGATGTCCTGTCTTGTTGTAAGAAGGAATGGAATTATTATATATAATTCAACAGAAGCACCAGACAGCGAAATTGTAAAGATTCTTCCTGATTATTCTGCTGATGAAGAGAATGTTTCTGATGTTGGAACTTACAAGGGTGGAGAGTACCAGAGTCTTATAAAACAGCTTAATTTTAAGGATTCAGAAGATAATTTTTACAGCGTGTCAATTGTTACTTCATTGAAACAGATTCTTCCACAGGTTAAGACATTTATAATGCAGGTCATATTTGTTATAATTATGGTGTTAATTATTACAAGTCTTGGACTTACTCTGTGGATATACAGTTCTATTGTTAAGCCACTTAATAAGCTGAAGCTTGCAACTGATAATATTAAAGAAGGCAATATGGATTTCGAGATGCCAAAGGTATCTAATAATGAAATCGGAGATGTATGCCGGGATTTTGAGGAGATGAGAGTCGTACTTAAGCAGAGTGCGGAGGATAAGATTAAGTCTGATGCCGAGGAAAAGGAGCTTATTAGAAATATTTCACATGACTTAAAGACACCGCTTACGGCTATTAAAGGATATGTGGAAGGCTTGCGTGACGGAATTGCCAACACGCCTGAAAAGCAGGCTAAGTATATCCAGACTATTGCTAACAAGGTTAATGATATGGACAAGCTGATTGATGAGCTTACTATATATTCAAGGCTTGATACTAACAGGGTTCCATATACATTTGTCAGATGTAATGTAAGTGACTATTTTGGAGACTGTTGTGAAGAGATAGGCACTGAGCTTGAGGCAAGCCAGATTGAACTGGAATATAATGACCATCTTACTGAGCCGGCATATATGAATGTTGATCCGGAGCAGCTAAAGAGGGTTGTTAATAATATTATAAGTAACTCGGTTAAGTATATGGCTGAGGGACGACAGGGAAAGATTAAGATTGACCTGTATGATGAAGGCGACTACATTCATGCAATATTCTCAGATAACGGTATTGGCATTGCAGCTAAAGATGTAGAGAGAATATTTGAGCGTTTCTATAGAACTGATGAATCAAGAAACAGCAAGCATGGTGGAAGTGGTATAGGCCTTGCAATTGTTAAGAAGATTGTTGAGGACCACAAAGGAAAAATATGGGCAGAGAGTGTAGAGGGCGAAGGCACGACCATGCATCTTAATCTGCTTAAAGCAAAGGATGAAGAGAATCCTGAGAATGCATAATGAAACTACACGAAAGGGGACTGGCTATGAGCAAGATATTAATTGTAGAAGATGAAGAGAGTATTGCAGATATTGAGAAGGATTACCTTGAACTTAACGGATATGAGGTTGAGGTATGTAATGATGGAACAAGTGGCCTTGCGGCTGCACTGCATGAGGATATTGATATGTGTATCCTTGATATCATGCTTCCCGGAACTGATGGTTTCGAGATATGCAAGCAGGTAAGAGAAGTTAAGGATATTCCTATTATCATGGTATCTGCCAAGAAGGAAGATATTGATAAGATAAGAGGACTTGGAGTTGGTGCGGATGATTACATGACCAAGCCATTCAGCCCTAGTGAGCTTGTTGCAAGAGTAAAGGCACATCTTGCAAGATATGACAGACTTGTAAGTAATTCTAAGAACAATAACAATATTATTGAAATCAGAGGAATAAAGATTGATAAGACAGCAAGAAGAGTATTTGTTAATGGTGAGGAGAAGCCATTTACAACAAAGGAATTCGACCTTCTTACGTTCCTTGCAGAGAATCCTAACCATGTCTTCACTAAGGAAGAACTTTTCAAGGAAATCTGGGATATGGATTCAATCGGTGACATCGCAACTGTAACTGTCCACATCAAGAAAATCAGAGAGAAGATTGAGCTTGATACAAGCAAGCCTCAGTATATTGAGACGATCTGGGGAGTAGGGTACAGATTTAAAATGTAAAAGACTAAACTTATAGACTGTTCCATGATGCAAGCTGAGTTTGAAAACATACAAATTGACCTACTAGTTATGAATAGAAAGCTTGTTCAGTAGGTAATTGGCCACATCCAGCAAAATACCAGACAGTATCACACAATCGAAAACTCAGGTGTAACTCTGAATGTTTCATTCTCAATTGTAAGTGAAACAGCGCACAGTGCAATCTGGTTTCTTTTAAGTGCCACTGCTTTAACGGCGTTATCCATGCCGCAATCAGCAGTGGCATATTTATAATCTCCAACAAGCGGGTGCCTGCGGCTTGCAAACTGAACTCTTATCTGGTGATGTCTGCCGGTAATCAGATGTATTCTTACATGTGTAATGTCTTTAACTTCATCATAAGATATCACTTCATATTCAAGCTTTGAAAGCTTTGCTTCTTTATCATTAGCGGCGGCGTTTGCCGGAACTATGGCTGATGTGTTCGTTCTTCCATCTTTCTTTAAATAATCAACAAAAGTTCCTTTTGGTTCGGATAGTTTTCCACATATTAAAGCTTCATATTGTTTATTAAATCCGCCCTCCTTCTGCATTAGTGTGGAATACTTTGCTGCTGCAGACTTATTCTTTGCAATAAGCACAAGTCCCGAAACCGGCCGGTCAAGGCGGTTGATTATTGCTGCATATGCAGGCTTTCCCTGTGAAGCGTTGTAAGTCATAACTTCGCTTACAAGGTCTAAATCAAATCCTTTCGAACCTTGTGAGAGCTGACCGGCAGGTTTATTCACTATAATAATGTCTTTAGTTTCGTGTATTATATTAAGCATTGTTGTGTCCTTTTAATGTTTTTATTAAGAATACATGCGTTTTAATAATTAATCAACAACATTCGGCGAATAAATGTCCCAGCCACGCACACACTAATTAAACGATAAGTATTAGCAGGTGTGAGGTGGCATATGGGTGAAAATGTGTGGGATTTCAGGAAGAGGCTGACATTGCTTTTTGGCAGTGCCGTTATTATTGCGGTGGTTTTCTTTATATTCAAGGTGCTTTTTTATTATGTGTGGCCGTTCATGCTTGCATTCTGTTTTGCGGTGCTGCTTCAGAAGCCGATAGTGGGGATGGCGAAACTTTTAAGGGAGAAAAAGACGCTTGCCGCGAGTATAGTTGTAACAATGGTGACGCTTATTATTCTTTCAGTGCTGTTGTATGTCGGTTATATGGCGTTTCGCGAACTTAAAGATTTCATAGCCAATTTTGATGAGAATATTAACAGCCTTGATGGGCAGTTTAAGCTTGTGTGCTGCCGCATTGATGGCTGGATTAAGTTGAAAGAAGGCTGCAGTTACGCATTTTTTGAAAAATGTAAAGGGATAATTATAGATGGTGACGGGCAGCAGATGTTCTTTACAATTATGAGAAAACATTCTGTTCCGGTTATAACATGGTGTATTATGGCGGTTGCCGGACTTGTGGTGTGCTTTATTGGAACGATATATGCGGCGGCTGGAATTGAGAAGTACAGAAGCTGGCGGGAGAACACTATATTTAAGGACGAAGTCGGGGCGGTGCATGTGGGACTTCGCAATTTGATAAATGTATATTTCAGGGTGCAGCTTATTATAATGTCGATAAATATTGTGGTGTGTTCAACAGCATTTTTAATGATAGGCAATCCATATGCGATTCTTCTTGGTGTGCTGACTGGGATTATTGACGCACTTCCGATATTTGGTACGGGAACAGTACTGATACCATGGGCTGTGGGAAGCCTGCTTTTCGGACATGTGAAAAATGCGGTGATTCTTGTGGTGTTGTATATTGTCACATATTTTGTGAGGGAGATTATGGAGTCAAAATGTATGGGTGACAGAATGGGAATTGCGCCATTTACAATGCTTGCGGTTATATATATCGGGATACTTGTGTATGGGGTTGTCGGATTTATTCTTGGACCAATATCATATTGTATAATAAAAGCACTTGTTCTTTACTTGAAAAGCATTTTAGAACATGATAAACTCTAGTGGTGCCGTCAATGGCAGGCGGACAATGCGAAGCAGCATTCGCATCAGGCTCCGTATGAAACGGGTCTGTAATGTCATAGAAAGAGGTTTATTATGGCAGAAGATAAGAAATTAGTAGAAGCGATTACATCCATGAAAGAGGATTTCGCTCAGTGGTACACAGATGTGTGTAAGAAGGCAGAGCTTATGTCTTACTCAAGCGTCAAGGGATGCATGATTTTTAAGCCGGCTGGATATGCAATCTGGGAGAATATTAAGAATGAGATGGACAGAAGATTCAAGGAAACAGGTGTTGAGAATGTTTATCTTCCAATGTTCATTCCAGAGAGCCTTCTTGAGGTTGAGAAGGATCATGTAGAAGGATTTGCACCAGAAGTTGCATGGGTAACTTATGGCGGACTTAATCCACTTCAGGAAAGAATGTGTGTAAGACCTACATCAGAGACACTTTTCTGTGATTTCTATAAAGATGAGATACAGTCATACAGAGATTTACCAAAGGTATATAATCAGTGGTGTTCAGTTGTAAGATGGGAGAAGGAGACAAGACCATTCCTTCGTTCAAGAGAGTTCTTATGGCAGGAAGGCCATACAGCACATGCTACAGCAGAAGAGGCTGAGGCACGTACACAGCAGATGCTTAACCTTTACGCTGACTTCTGTGAGGAAGTTCTTGCAATTCCTGTAATTAAGGGACGTAAGACTGATAAGGAGAAGTTTGCAGGAGCAGAGGCTACTTATACTATCGAGGCGCTTATGCATGATGGCAAGGCCCTCCAGTCAGGTACAAGCCATAACTTTGGTGATGGATTTGCCAAAGCATTTGGTATCCAGTACACAGACAAGGATAATAAGTTAAAATATGTTCACCAGACTTCATGGGGAACAACAACAAGACTTATCGGTGCTGTTATCATGACTCATGGTGATGATTCAGGACTTGTGCTTCCACCTAAGGTTGCACCTGTTCAGGTTGATGTTATTCCTATTATGCAGAAGAAGGCAGGCGTTCTTGACAAGGCTTATGAAGTTGGTCAGGCTCTTAAGGCAGCAGGACTTCGTGTTAAGGTTGATGATTCAGATAAGAATCCTGGCTGGAAGTTCTCTGAACAGGAGATGCGTGGTATCCCTGTAAGAGTTGAGATGGGACCAAGAGATATTGAGGCTAATCAGGCTGTTATTGTTCGTCGTGATACAAGAGAGAAGATTACTGTATCTATCGATGAGCTTGCAGACAGAATTCCAGAAATTCTTGATACTATCCAGAAGGATATGCTTGAGAGAGCAAGAGCTCACAGAGAAGCTCATACATATACAGCTCTTAATTATGATGAATTCAAGGATACAGCAGCTAATAAGGCTGGATTCATCAAGGCTATGTGGTGTGGAGACCAGGCTTGTGAGGACAAGATTAAGGAAGATACTACATGTACATCAAGATGTATGCCATTTGCACAGGAGAAGTTAAGTGATGTGTGCGTATGCTGTGGTAAGCCGGCTAAGGCTATGGTTTACTGGGGTAAGGCATATTAATCATAATTATTTATAGGATTTTTGAGAATGGAGTCCCTTTCGGCAGTATTGCCGGAGGGGGCTTTTTTATAATCTGGAGGGTATTTTGCATTTATACATATTCTCGATAAAATATATATTGACATATGATTAAAAAAATGATAACAATATATTAAAAGAAATATTTCTTGTATCTGACGCAATTGACATGATTTTATCTAATCAGGCAGTTGCTTATCAAAGCTGGATAGTCATTCAGCAATAACCCATTAACACATAATTGAATAATGCAGGCTTGTTTTAGATATCTGTAGATGCTAATATATTTATATAGACAATATTAGTATATGTGCGTGGATATCTGCCTGCGAAAGAGACGAGGAGGATATCTATGGCAGAGAAGAAAGACAATGTAACATCTAAATTTAAGGACAATGTATTCTGTATGTTATACAGAGATAAGAGGAATCTTTTAGAGCTGTATAACGCACTTAACAATTCAGCTTATACGAATGTGGATGATTTGCAGGTAACGACATTAAATGGAGGTTCGTACATGAAGTATAAGAACGATGCTTCATTTTTACTATGTATGAGCCTGTATATGTTTGAGCAGCAGTCTAGTAAGAATCCGAATATGCCGTTAAGATTTTTGCACTATGTGTCGGATGTGTTCAGGGAGCTGTTCAGTAATTCCATGCTTCACAGAAGAAGTATGATTAAGATTCCTGTTCCACATTTTGTGACATTTTACAATGGTCTGGAAAAATGGATTGAAGATGAGGACGAAATCAGGCTGTCAGACATGTACGAGATTCCGACAGACAATCCGGAGCTGGAGCTTAAGGTGCGTGTTATCAACATTAATAAAGATGTACATATCCTTAATAAGTGCAAAACGCTGCGTGATTACATGACATTTGTTAATAAGGTCAGATTCAAGATGGGTGTTGAAGGAGACGATGTCAGAATTGCAGTAACAGAGGCGATGGATGAATGTATAGATGAGGATATACTTGTCGATTTCTTTGAAAAGCACAGGGAGGAGGTCGTCGAAGTGAGTATATATGATTATGATGAGGAAGAAGTCAGGAGAGTGTTGGCTGAGGAGTATGCGCAGGAAGTTGCACAGGGAATGGCGCAGGAAATAGTAGAGAAAGCTGCTAAGGAGGCTTCTGAAAAAGCATTTGCGGAGGGCGAACAATCTATGATGATTAATCAGATTATAAAAAAGGTAAAGAAATCAAAAACTCTGGAGACAATAGCCTCAGAACTTGAGGAAGAAGTGGCAGATATCAAGCCGATATATGATGTAGTGATTGCGGCTGCACCTGATTACAACATTGATATAATTAAAAATAAACTCGCAATTAATTAAAAGAATCCCTCACCAAAGCCGATGTAATTGATATGTATCCAGAATAGAAGGCAGCCGGTGAGGGTTATTTTATGATTATATTATTTGATATGTTCAATCATTGCAATAAGAGTAGCTTTATCATTGAGCTTAGGGTTCTCTATAACGATATCAAGCAGGGATTTCAGTGTTTCACCGATTTCGTGTCCCTGAAGGCCATATTCAATAAGGTCATTTCCTGATATGTCGAGGGCTTTTATTGTAAAACAGTCACCGCGTGCAAGAATATCTGTCCCAAGACGCTTTAATGTCAGAAGATGCTTTACCTTCGCCGGATTACTTATTCCTGTGATGTCTTCAGATGCCTGGATTACAGCCATCATAAGCTCATGCCACAGAGGCAGGAAATCTCTGCCATACTGATTAAGGGCAGTACGAACGGCCGGCTCAGTTTCTTCTATATCAATCTTTGATAATTTAACAAGCTTAGATACTGTGTCAACAGTCTTGTTATCCAGTTTAAGTGCTCGAAGTGTCTTAGCTGCTTCGTCAGGTGTAGAAGTTATGAAAAGTGCAGCATAGCGTAAGTATATATTATCAGGTGTGTGTTGTAATGTTGCAAGTATTTTGCGCTTATAGCGGCTCTTTAGGGAATTGTCAATTACCGGAAGAATCGGCTCAAAAAGTCCTGCTTCTGAATATTGCGCAACATAATCGGGATGTGCAGACATAAGTGTTTTGCCAAGCTCTACATGCACACGCTCCATGCTTATTTTGCTGATTGATGGGGCAAGCTTTTTAATTGCATTCCATGTTGCTTCATCAATGGTAAAGCCAAGCTGTGCAGAAAATCTTATGGCACGCATCATTCGCAGAGCGTCCTCTGTAAATCTTAATTCTGGTTCACCAACGCAGCGTATTATTTTTGCATCCAAATCATCAAGACCGTTAAATTCATCAACAAATCCATCAGTGTCGTTGTATGCCATGGCATTTATCGTAAAATCACGGCGGCACAGGTCATCAACAAGCCTGTCTGAAAATTCTACAGATTTCGGATGCCTGCCATCCTCGTATTCGCCATCAATTCTGTATGTTGTAACTTCGTATCCGGTTTTATCTATCATTATAGTGATGGTTCCGTGGGCGATTCCAGTATCAATAGTTCTTTTAAAGAAAGTTTTTATCTGTGATGGGACAGCAGAAGTGGTTATATCCCAGTCATCTGGGTTTCGACCAAGGATACTGTCTCGTATACAGCCGCCAACAGCATAGGCTTTGAAGCCGTGTTCTTCAATTGTATGTATAATGTTCCTGACAGCTTCCGGCATGTCAATATGAAAGTTTTCAGGCATAATTTTCCCCCGCAGTATTGTTTGATATATATGTGGATTCAGACTCCACATTTGTCTATTATAAGAGAAAAATGCATTTTCATCAAGATAATGATTGTAGTAAATCGCAGGAATATAGAAGCATTTAATTTCATAAGATAAGGCAGACGCAGGCTTATGAGAATACAGTGTCTGTATTAAGTGCGGAAACGGGGGGCTTTATGAACGAAAAATCATTAGAATGTCTTAAATTTTATGATATGCAGATTAAAAAGATGGTTAAGGGAAGAGGTGGAGTAATTCTTTTTACAGACAGAGGATGCAGGCTGTTCCTTGAATGTACAAGAAATGACGGATTTTACTACAGGGATGATGCTGTTACAAATGCAGTTCGTGAGGCTGGATTTAACAGGGTTGATACCTATGTAAGAAACGACGACGGGGAATTGTTCACATCAGGAGAGGATGGGCGCAGATATGTTATGAAGAACTGGTTTAGTGGAAGAGAGTGCGATGTAAAGTCTGCAAATGATGTGACGGAGGCAGTCAGAACGCTTGCGCGGCTACACATTTGTTTAAATGTAGTTTCTGCTAAAGGTGTAAAATATGTGTGTGACAATGGAAGCCAGAATATAAATAAACAGTGGGAGTGTATGGCGTTGTCAGAGTTGGAAGGTGAGAAACCGGAGGCAGAATTGAAAGCAAGTGAAAGCTGTGTGCAGAATGTTGTGAGGTTCGACAAAGGAAGCGGAATAAGACAGAATGTTGACAGGCATACCAGAGAGATTAAGAAGGCTGCTAATTATATGAGAGGCAAGAAAAAGAAAAATGAATTTGAGCAGATAGCGCTTGGAGCTATAGATCAATTTTACGATGAAGCAAGTGAAGCGGGGGCGTGTATAAAATCACAGCGGTTTGATGCGCGTTTTGAAAGAATGGAGCAGACAAATGAACTTGTACACGGAAGCTATAATTATCATAATGTTTTTCTGGATGCAGATGGCAGTGAACATGCTGTTACTAATTTTGAAAAATGTCATAATGACTGTCAGGTTGCAGATTTATACCAGTTTCTAAGGAAGGTCATGGAAAAGCATGACTGGGATATTAATATAGCATACAGGCTTGTTGATGAATATGATAAATTAAAGCCTCTTGATGATGATGATCTTGACATGCTGGCAGCAATGTTAAGCTTTCCAGAGAAATTCTGGAAGATTATCAACCAGTATTATAATGCTGGAAAAGCATGGATTCCTGCTAAAAATATTGAAAAGCTCAAAACAGTAATAGCGCAGAATGTGCGTAGAAGAGAATTAATTGATAAAATGTGTGGTCTGTGATAAAATCGGAGGATACGAGGGGAAAAGTTATTTGTGAGGAATGCTTATGAAACGAATGTATAATTGGATACATATTTTGAGGCAGGCAGCAGTTATAGGGATGATACTTGTGCTGTTTTTAAGTCAGACAGCATGTACAGCTTCTGGCAGTAAGAAAGGAAATGCAATGGTACCGGGAAGCAGTATAACGCCGGCACCAACAGTTAATAAAGATATAAAGGGAGATGGTGAGAATCCAACCTTTACAGGTGTGTTGAGCCTTCAGGATTTTAGCGGGTTTAAAATGCGCTTTGTTGATATAAACAGTGGAACAGAATATGAGGTGCCATATTCAGGTGGTACGGATATTCAGGATGCCTATGGTAAGGTAAAAGCGGCATCTACCATGGATGTGGGTGGCATATATGATGTATATGTTGATAAAAAAGGCAAGGCGGCAAAGATTTATGGAAGCAGTAATTCCTGGGTAAGATACGATGTTTCAGGAATAACTGTAGATGAAAGTTCAAGAAAAATAAGTATTGGTGCATCCAATATGGTATATGAAAGCTACACAGTGGTACTTTCAGGAGATGAAAGAATAAGTATTGCACAGCTTGTTGATCAGGATAAGATGGTCATAAGAGGCATAGGAGACAAAGTCTATTCTGTTGAAGTAACAGACGGACACGGATATCTTAAGGTTACCGGTACAGATGCACTTAATGGAGGCTATATAAGTATAGGAAACAGACAGCTTCTGGGTATTACCAGGGATATGCTGGTGACTGCACCTGTTGGTACATTTACGGTTAATGTCCGTAATGGTAGCCTGTCAGCAAGTAAGACTGTTACTATATCAAAGGATGCAACTACCACAGTTGATTTTTCAGAAGTCCAGACGGATCCTGTTAAAACAGGTGCGGTTAATTTCTCGGTTACTCCGTCCGGTGCAGTAATGAGTATAGATGGAACTGAGGTTGATTATTCATCCCCTGTTTCTTTGACTTATGGAACTCACAGAATTAAGCTGGTAGCCAACAATTATCAGGAATACTCTGAGATTATAAATGTTAACTCAGCTTATGTTACGAAGGTTATCGATATGACTTCATCCGGTACATCAACAAGTACAGCGGCTGATAATACAAGTGGATATAAGGTATCAATAACAGCACCTAAGGGAGCGGTACTTTATGTTAATAGTGAATACATAGGAACTGTTCCGTGTTCATTTGATAAATCATCTGGAAAGAAGACGATTACACTTTCGCAGAATGGATATAATACAGTTAGTTATACAATATCAATTGCTAATACAGCAGGAGACCTGACATATGCATTTCCAGAAATGATAAGTGGAGGTACTCAGGAGACTACAACACAGGTACAGGTTCCAACAGTCACTCCTGCAACAACAAAGTCATCTACAAAGTAGAGTACGAAAAGGAGATAAGAGTTATGAATGTTTCATTTTCACCACCAGATATAACCGAGGAAGAGATTCAGGCAGTTTCTGAGGCTTTAAGGTCAGGATGGATTACAACAGGTCCAAGAACTAAAGAGTTTGAAAGAAATATTGCTCAGTTTGTAGGCTGTAACAGGGCGGCATGTCTCAATTCAGCTACAGCATGTTTAGAGACAGCACTCCGTCTGTTAGGAATCGGTGAGGGCGATGAGGTTATTGTTCCTGCATACACTTATACAGCATCTGCAAGTGTCGTTGCGCATGTTAATGCAAAGCTTGTTCTTATTGATGTTGAAAAGGACACATATCACCTTGATTATGAAGCGCTTGAAGCTGCAATTAATGAGAGTACCAAGGCTGTAATACCTGTAGATATAGGTGGTGTTATGGTTGACTATGACAGGATAAGAAAGATTGTCGAGAGTAAAAAGAATATATTTAAGGCTTCAACACCGCTTCAGGAGGCACTTGGCAGAGTTGCAATTGTTGCTGATTCTGCACATGGTTTCGGAGCAAGTGAGGGTGGTGTTATGAGTGGAATGAAGGCTGACTTTACAAGCTTTTCATTTCATGCAGTCAAGAACCTTACAACAGCAGAAGGCGGAGCTCTTACATGGAGAAGTATTCCGGGAGTTGATGATGAGGATATCTATAAGCAGATAATGCTTTACTCACTTCACGGACAGTCTAAGGATGCACTTGCAAAGACTAAGCTTGGTGCATGGGAATATGATATCAAGGGAACTTATTACAAATGCAATATGACTGATATTATGGCTTCTATTGGGCTTGTACAGCTTAAGAGATATCCGGGACTTCTTAAGAGAAGAAGAGATATAATTGAGAGATATACACAAGGGATTGCAGCCGATGATGTGGATATTATGAAGCATTTTACAGATGAATATACTTCAAGTGGTCATCTGTATCTTGTAAGGCTTCTTGGAAAGGATGTTAAGGAGCGTAATGAACTGATTACAAGACTTGCTGAGGCAGGTGTTGCAACTAATGTACATTTTAAGCCGCTTCCAATGCATACGGCATATAAGAACATGGGATTTGATATTAAGGATTTTCCACATTCATATAATATGTATCGTAATGAGATTACACTGCCGCTTCATACATGTCTTACTGATGAACAGGTAGAATATGTAATAGAGCAGTTTAACAGAATGAAATAATCGGACATTAGTTATACAACAACAAAAAGGGGATTGATTACGATGGAGTTAAGACCATGGCAGCTTCTTCCTGATGAAATGAGAACTAAGGAAGTAAGAAAATACTATAATATACTTATGAAACACAGAATGTGGTTAGAGATGAAAAGAGTGCTTGATGTTATTGTTGCTGGTATTATGCTGGCAGTTTTAATTATTCCAATGGGAATAATTGCACTTGCAATCAGACTTGATTCACCGGGACCTGTTTTTTTCAGGCAGGCGAGAGTAACACAGTATGGAAGAATTTTTCGTATATACAAGTTCAGGACTATGGTTGACAATGCAAGTAAGCTAGGGGCAGCAGTGACTGTAGATAATGATTCAAGAATTACTAAGGTTGGTGCATTTTTACGAAAGTACAGAATGGACGAGTTTCCTCAGCTTTTTAATATACTTGCAGGGGATATGACTCTTGTCGGAACAAGACCGGAAGTTCCTAAGTATGTTAAGAAGTATACTAAGGAGATGTATGCGACACTTCTTTTGCCGGCAGGACTTACATCAAGGACAAGTATTGCTTATAAGGATGAGGACAAGCTTCTTGGTGAGGCTGTTGATGAAAAAAGTACAGATAATATATATCTGAATGAAGTATTACCGGCAAAAATGCGTTATAACCTTGAAAGTATGAAACATTTTGGCGTGAAAGCTGATGCGGCTGTATTGTGGGATACATTTACATCAGTAGTTGGAAGTGAAAGAATGACTGTTAAGAAGTAGGTAGAGTATGTTTATTACAATTGCCGTTATTGCATATAATGAGGAGAATACGATAAAGAATATTCTTGATGACATAAGCAGGCAGGATTATGATCATAATCTTATGGAAGTTGTGCTTGTTGATTCTGCATCAACTGATGGAACGAAGGCGGTTATGCAGAAGTTTGCTGATGAGAATAAGATGGGAGCAAGACAGATAGTTGTGCTTGATAATCCTAAGAAGACGCTTCCGTGTGGATGGAACGTGCTGCTCGATAATTATACAGGGGAAGCTGTTATAAGAGTTGATGCGCATGCACATATCCCGGTGGATTTTGTCAGCAAGAATGTTAAAGTTTTAGAAGAAGGCGAGATGGTTGTCGGTGGTGTCCGACCTAATATAGTTGATGAAGAGACACCATGGAAGGATACACTTCTTCTTGCCGAGAGTTCTATGTTTGGTTCAAGCATAGCACCTTACCGTAATGGCGGGAATGGAACGGAAGAAAAGATATATATGAAATCGCTGTTCCATGCTGCATATAGAAGGGAAGTTTTTGAAAAAATCGGACATTATAATGAGTCTCTTGCAAGAACTGAGGATAATGAAATTCATTACCGTATGAGAAAAGCAGGGTTTAAATTAAGATTCTGTCCGGATATAATATCATACCAGCATACAAGAAGTTCACTTCCTAAGATGCTTAAGCAGAAATATGGCAATGGATACTGGATTGGAAAGACAAGCAAGGTATGTCCAGGATGCCTTTCTGTATATCATTTTGTTCCGTGGGCTTTTGTCATGGCTATTATTGTTACAACAGTTGCAAGTGTGTCATGTAAGCTGCTTGCTGTGAAGTCGTTTTTTTCTCGTATTGTATACGGACTTACAGGACTTATGTGGGGAGCATACTGGCTGTTGGCGGTGGTTATGTCGGTAGTTGCAGTAATAGGAGCTAAGAAGGAACGCAATAAAACATGTTTTGCACTGCCATTTTTATTTTTCCTGTTGCATATTTCTTATGGAATTGGTACAGTATGTGGGTTAGCTGCTAAAAAGCCTGCTAAAGAAACGAGGAACAGATGATGGGTGAGACTAAAAAGGACAGAATACAGCTTCTGGTAAGAAGATTTTTCTTGTTTTTAACAGATACATTTTTACTGAATGCATGCGTATATCTGTCGCTTATTATGAGATTTGATGTAGGTATTGTATCTATAGAACCTCAGTATATTAGTAATTATGTAGAGAACGTGCTTCCGTACACGATAATGTCTCTGCTTATATTCTGGCTGTTCAGACTTTATCACAGTCTGTGGCAGTATGCGAGTATAGCTGAGGTGTACAGAATTGCTGAAGCGTGTATTATTGTAGAATTAGTGCATTTCTTAAGTAATAAGATTATGGGTAATATGCTTCCTAGAAGCTGTTATTTTAATGCGGCAATATACCTTATTATTGCAATATGTGCAAGTCGTTTTATGTACAGAATGATAAGAACTGTTCTTAACAAATACAGAAATATTAAGACTTCCAACAATGTAATGATTATTGGTGCCGGAGAGGCAACTAATGTCATTATGAGAGAAATACAGAATTCGAGCTATCTTGCCAATTCTAATATTGCATGTATTATTGATGATGACCGCCGCAAGGTTGGTAAATACATACGAGGCGTCAAGGTTATAGGAACAAGGGACAAGATTAAGGAAGCAGCAAAGCTTTATGATATTGATGAGATTATATTTGCAATTCCATCAGCATCTAATGAAGTTAAAAGGGATATATTAAACATTTGTAAAGAGACTGATTGTACTCTTAAGATTCTGCCAGGTGTATATCAGATGGTAGATGGAGAGATTAATGTTAATTCTATCCGTAATGTTGATGTGCTTGACCTTCTTGGAAGAGACCCGATTGAAGTAGATATTGAATCTATCATGGGTTATGTTAAGGATAAGGTCATTATGGTAACAGGTGGTGGCGGTTCTATTGGTTCAGAGCTGTGCCGCCAGCTTGTAAGCCACAAGCCTAAGCAGCTCATTATATTTGATATATATGAGAATAATGCCTATGATATTCAGCAGGAATTAAAGATTAATTATCCTGATGCCAATGTTGTTACTCTTATTGGTTCGATAAGAAATGTTTCAAGACTTGAAAGCGTATTTGCACAGTATAAGCCAGATATTGTATATCATGCAGCAGCACATAAGCATGTACCGCTTATGGAAGTCAGTCCTGATGAGGCTGTTAAGAATAATGTTGTTGGTACATGGAATGTTGCAAGGATGGCTGATAAGTATGGGGTTAAGAAGTTTGTTATGATAAGTACAGATAAGGCTGTTAATCCAACTAATGTAATGGGAGCAACAAAGCGTATCTGTGAGATGATTGTTCAGACGTATAACGAGATATCCAAGACAGATTTCGTTGCTGTAAGATTCGGTAATGTACTTGGAAGTAACGGCTCAGTCATTCCTCTTTTTAAGAGACAGATTGAGGCTGGTGGACCGGTTACGGTTACAGATCCTAATATTATAAGATATTTCATGACTATACCAGAGGCGGTTTCACTTGTTCTTCAGGCAGGTGCATATGCCAAAGGTGGAGAGATATTCATTCTTGATATGGGTGAGCCTGTTAAGATTGATGACCTCGCAAAGAACCTTATCAGATTGTCAGGTTATACACTTGGCGTTGATATGGAGATTAAATATACGGGACTCAGACCAGGAGAAAAATTATATGAGGAACTTCTTATGAAAGAGGAAGGACTTCAGGAGACAGACAACAAGCTTATTCACATTGGAAAACCAATTGAGTTTGATAAAGAGAATTTCTTTAATAACCTTGAGAAGCTTAAGGAAGAAGCTTATTCAGAAACTGGTAATATAAGAGAATCACTTAAGAAGGTGGTTGATACTTACCATCCGGATGAACATTAATTTTATCTGGCTTTAGAATGTATTTATATGGGGGAGAGGGTATATGGGGATATATCATAAGTTAAAGTTTTTTATTGGAAAGGTAACTGTGCTTATTATGGCAGTTATCTTTCCTTTTGCTGTTATTGTACAGAACAGAAAAGTATCGTCTTTTTTTTGTAATGTTTTTATAGTGATGGCGCTGCTGGTATTACTGTGTGCGGTTATTAATGAGTTGGTTAACAGTAAAGATGCTTTTAAGGATTTTATAGCTGCGGATGTAAAAAGCAGATATGTTGTGTCAGGCATTCTGATATTTTTGGCAATAATGTGGTGCTTTATATCACCAGATATAGGCTGCGAATTTAGTGGAGCAGGAAGCAGAATTCAGGGAATGTTATTTTTTATAGGATGTGCATGTATATATATTGTTATATCTGAATGTTATTCGTATGAAGAAACAGATATGGCGATTATGATTTTTGCATCTGTAATAATAAATATAATTACAATATTGAGGTTCTTAATTTCTGCTAAAGGCTGTACAGATGAGTATTGTATGTATACGGTTATGATGTTTGCAGTTTGTGTATATTCATTCCTTTTATCAGATGATAATAAAAAAATATATTATCTGGCAGCGGCTTGTTTATGTGAAATGGGGCTTATATCTGCAACAGGTAATATGGCTGTTACGGGTATGGTAATAGTGCTTCTTGTTATGCTGCCAATAGCATTAAGAAAATATGAATGCTTTACGAGATATGAACTTATAGTGCTTATGATTTTTGTTCTGGGAAGGCTGTTTGCATATATAAATGTATTTACTAATAAGGTTACTGCATTGACTGCGTCATCAGCATTTCTTGCATCATATAAGACAACGGCGTTTATAATAGCTGGGTGTATAATATATATGATGCTAATAATATTTGACGACAGAGTTAAGGGATGTATAAAAAATACTCGAAAAGTCGTGTTAAACCGAATATATATGTGTATTACAGGACTGGATATAATTGGGATAATTACAATCGTTATGATTAATAATTATAGGCATAATTATACTTTTTATCTTATGATTTTTATTGGAATTATTCAGATATTGATGTCTGTTACAGTGTTTATATTTGCAATGTATAATGTGCTGGAATCGATAGAGGACAGGATTAAACCAGAAAAAGATATTATCAATAGCAATGATGATTCTTTGTTACAGGGATATGGAAGCAGATATATGATAACAGCAATAGGAATGGCGGTAATAGTATATATTCTGCAGGGAACAGGAAATTTATTTAAATTTGAAGTCTTCCCGGTGTTTATATGTTTTGTAGCAATAATGAGTACATATAATAAAAACTGCGGTTCATAAGAGCCGCAGTTTTTATTATAATAACTAATCAAACTTAAATGTGTTCTCAAGTGTATCCCAAAGCTGGTCCTTATCACTTAAGTTAAGCTTTGTTCCATCGCTTAAAGAATAGCCTTCGCCTGAAGCTGAGCCATTGTAAGTGCCTGTAAGCTCTGGCCATTCAATACCGATTGCAGGGTCATTCCATGCGAGACCACCCTCGTCGTTAGGATGATAGAAGTCATCGCACTTGTAGCAGAATTCCGCTGTATCAGTAAGAACGAGGAATCCATGTGCAAATCCCTTAGGGATAAGGAACTGCTTCTTATTCTCCTCTGTGAGAAGGATTCCGTACCACTTTCCATAAGTTTCAGAGTCTGTACGAAGGTCAACAGCTACATCAAAAACAGCTCCCTTGATAGCTCTTACAAGCTTTGTCTGTGGGAAATGCTTCTGGAAGTGAAGACCACGAAGAACACCCTTGGTACTCATAGACTGATTGTCCTGAACAAAGTTAATATTGATACCAGCTTCTTCCATATCACGCTGGCTGTATGTTTCCATAAAATAACCACGGTTATCGCCGTGAACAGCAGGAGTGATGACACAAAGTCCTTCGATACCTGCGACATTCTTTTCAATTGTAATCTGTCCCATGATAAAATCTCCTTTGAAATATTAAATCTCACCGATTTCCTTTAAGAATCTGTGAAGAGCATCCTGCCATGTTGGAAGCGGAGTGAATCCGTTAGCAGTAAGCTTGCTCTTATCTAAACGGCTGTTAAAAGGTCTTGCAGCTTTAGAAATGCCGTATTCAGCAGTAGTTACAGGTGTAACCTTAGTAGAAAGACCTGCCTGTGAATAGATTTCCTTAGTAAAGTCATACCATGAAATGTATCCACCTTCATTAGTTGCATGGTAATAACCGTATTTGTCAGTTTCAACCATATCAACAAGAAGTCTTGCAAGATCTAATGTGTAAGTTGGTGTACCAATCTGGTCGTTGACAACACGAACCTCGTCATGAGTCTTTCCAACATTAAGCATAGTCTTAATAAAGTTCTTTCCATTAACACCAAATACCCATGCAATACGCACGATAAAGTATTTATCAAGAGTGTTAGAAACAGCAAGTTCTCCGGCAAGCTTAGTCTCTCCATATACATTAAGAGGCTTGTAGTCCTTGCAGTCTGGTTCCCAAGGTGTTTCACCCTGACCATCAAATACATAATCAGTACTGATGTATACCATCTTGCAGTCAAGCTGTTTGCAGACATTGGCAATATTCTGAGTACCATCTGCATTGATAGCCTTAACCTTGGCTTTCTTATCATCATCTTCAGCAGCGTCAACGGCTGTCCATGCTGCGCAGTGAATTACAACATCAGGTGAAACTTTAGTGATAACTTCAGAAACCTGGGCAGCATCAGTTATATCCATAGGTACATATTCGGCTGTTGTGACAGCGCTTCCATCAGCAACGCCTGAATATTCAGGTGCGATGTCGCTGCCAACGCCTGTATGACCTCTGCCTATCAGTTCATTCATAACGTCGTGGCCAAGCTGACCGCCAACGCCGGTAACTAATATCTTCATGTCAAATCTCCTTACAGAATAAATGTGTTAATTAGCGGTTGCTATACATTTTCTCATAGTAGTTCTGATATTCGCCAGAAATGATTGTCTCCCACCATTCCTTATTATCAAGATACCACTGAATTGTCTTCTTGATACCATCTTCAAACTTAGTTTCTGGAAGCCATCCTAATTCATTGTGAATCTTAGTTGGGTCGATAGCGTAACGCATATCATGTCCCTTTCTGTCACCTACATGAACGATAAGTGATTCAGGCTTGCCAAGCTCCTTGCAGATAAGCTTAACGATATCAATATTTCTCTTCTCGTTGTGTCCACCAACGTTGTATACTTCACCAACACGTCCCTTGTGGATGATAAGGTCGATAGCCTTGCAGTGATCCTCAACATAGAGCCAGTCACGAACGTTAAGACCTTCGCCATAAACTGGAAGTGGCTTATCGTTAAGAGCATTAGCAATCATAAGAGGGATAAGCTTCTCTGGGAAGTGGTATGGTCCATAGTTGTTAGAGCATCTTGAAATAGTAACAGGAAGTCCATAAGTTCTGTGGTAGGCAAGAACAAGTAAGTCTGCGCCAGCCTTTGATGAGCTGTATGGGCTTGATGTATGGATTGGTGTCTCTTCTGTGAAGAAAAGGTCAGGTCTGTCAAGTGGAAGATCGCCGTATACTTCATCAGTAGATACCTGATGGTATCTCTGAATACCGTACTTTCTGCAGGCATCCATAAGAACCTGTGTACCAAGAATATTAGTTGTAAGGAAAACTTCCGGGTTCTCGATAGAACGGTCAACGTGTGACTCAGCAGCGAAGTTTACAACCATATCCGGATGCTCTTCTTCGAAAAGTTTGTAAACAGCTTCGCGGTCTGTGATGCTTTCCTTAACGAATCTGAAGTTAGGGTTAGACATAACAGGCTCAAGAGTTGAAAGATTACCTGCATATGTGAGGCAGTCAAGACAGATGATTCTGTAGTCTGGGTATTTGTTTAACATGTGAAATATAAAGTTACTTCCGATAAATCCGGCTCCACCGGTAACAATAATTGTCATAATTAATCTCCTTAATATTTAAAATGTGTTCTTATATGAAAAATGTTTTAACTAAATGCACTTAATTATTCATGAAGCTTGTCGACATATTTGCCGTCCAAGACATCCTTTAAGTACTGACCATACTGGTTCTTCTTTAATACTTCATATACCTTGAGGACATCATCTTTGTTAATCCAGCCGTTTAAGTAAGCGATTTCTTCAAGACATGCAATTTTTCTGTGCTGATGAGTCTCAACAGTCTTAACAAAGTTAGTAGCTTCTACAAGACTTTCATGTGTTCCTGTATCAAGCCATGTAAATCCCTGACCGAGAAGCTCTACATTTAAAGTACCCTTCTCTAAGTAGATACGGTTAAGATCAGTAATCTCAAGCTCGCCTCTTGCAGATGGCTTTAAGTTCTTAGCGTATTCAACAACCTTGTTGTCGTAGAAGTAAAGACCTGTTACACAGTAGTTGCTCTTAGGCTGTGCTGGCTTTTCTTCGATAGATACGGCCTTTCCTTCATTATTAAATTCAACAATACCAAATCTTTCAGGATCATCAACATAGTAACCAAATACTGTTGCACCCTTTCCTGATTCAGCATTCTCAACAGCTGCCTTAAGTCTCTTCTTAAGACCGTGACCTGCAAATATATTATCACCAAGAACCATGGCAACAGTGTCATCACCGATGAATTCCTCACCGATAATAAATGCCTGTGCAAGTCCGTCCGGGCTTGGCTGTACAGCGTAAGTAAGGTTGACACCGAACTGGCTTCCGTCCTTTAAAAGCTCTTTGAATCTAGGAGTATCCTGTGGTGTAGAGATGATAAGAATATCTCTGATACCAGCACTCATAAGAACTGAGAGTGGATAATAAATCATTGGCTTATCATAGATTGGAAGAAGCTGTTTACTAGTTACCATTGTGAGTGGGTAAAGGCGTGTGCCAGAACCACCAGCTAAAATAATACCCTTCATAATTGAAGTTCCTCCTTGTTTGTTAAAATGTTATGTTAATTTTCAAGTAGACATTTTTTAAGTCATGTATATAATAAAAGGTGACGCAGCGTCACCTTCAAGTGTTTTTTGAAAAATTTTTACAAGGAGTAATATATGCATAAAGAGGGATATTATTCTTCAGGGGAATTTGCGAAGAAAGCAAATGTTTCGGTAAGGACTATAAGATATTATGACCAGCAGAACATATTAAAGCCATCACTTCTTACTGATGAGGGAGTGAGATTTTATACGGATTCAGATTTTACAAGGTTACAGCAGATATTATTGCTTAAATATCTTGGATTTACACTGGACGATATAAGAAATATGACAATTGGTGATTCAGATTATCATGTGCTTAAGAATTCGCTTGAACTTCAGAAGCGTATGATACAGGACAAGATTGCACAGATGCAGCTCGTGTGTAAAGCTATTGAAGAAACAGAAGACTCTATTAATGAGGGCAAAGGAGTTGACTGGAGTAATATGCTGGAGATTATCCATCTTACTAATATGGAAGACAGTATGAAGAATCAGTACATTAATGCTGGAAATATATCTGCAAGAATTAATCTTCATAACCGGTTTTCAGTTAATAAACAGGGATGGTTTCCGTGGGTATATGAGCAGTGTCGTATTGTTAAGGGGATGAGAATTCTTGAGATTGGGTGTGGTGATGGAACTTTGTGGGTTGACAATATAGGTCAGCTTGCCATGACAGGAAAGAGAAATGAATTTTCAGGGAAGAAAAAAAACATATATATAGAGCTTACAGATATATCAGAAGGCATGATAAGTGATGCGAGAAGAAATATAAAAAAAGCAACAGAGAGCTGGAAGGAAAGAGATATTGATGTGTCATTCAGGTTCAGAGTGGCTTCATGCGAAAAGACAGGGGCAAAAGATGAATCGTATGATCTGGTGATTGCTAATCATGTGCTGTTTTATTGTAAAAATGTCAATAAGGCACTTGATGAAATTGTGAGGGTGTTAAAGCCTGGGGGAGTGCTTGTGTGCAGTACATATGGCAGCAGGCATATGCAGGAGATAAGCCGCCTTGTGTCAGGATACGATAAGAGAATTGCACTTGAAGCAGATAAGCTTTTTGAAAAATTCGGACTTGATAATGGAGATAAGATATTAAAAAAACATTTTTCAGATGTTGAAAGAAGAGATTATAAAGATGCGCTTGTTGTTGATGAAGCAGAACCGCTGGTAGATTATATACTATCATGTCATGGCAATCAGAAAGAGTACCTTGTGGATAAGTATACAGATTTTAAAAAATATGTAGAGAAAAAGCTTGCGAAACCCATGACAATAACCAAAGAGGCTGGTGTGCTTGTATGCAGAAAATAATGTATAGCAATTATATCTATAATATGGTAAAATCAAAAGAAACATGTTTTGGTACAGGGGTAGTTTGAACATGCATATTATGGAAATACTCTGATAGAATGAAAGATTATTTATTGGGGGCAGAGAATACAGTTATGAAGAAATTAAAAATTGCTGTTGATGCAAGAACTTTAGGCAGCAGACCAAGTGGTGTGGGCATGTATCTTAATGATTTCTTAGAACAGCTCATAACATATGATGAATTTGAATGGATTCTCTTTACAGATGTTAAAGAGAGTGAATATATTAAGAGATTTGAGGCTAGAGGAATCAAGGTTATTGAATGGGGAAAGCCTGTATATAAAAGTGTCGGAGTGTATGCATATTTTGCATTTGTTAAGAAGGAATTAAAGCAGGTGAAACCGGATATATTCTGGGAGGTTAATTCGATTATACCTATTAATCTTAGTGGAAGCTTTAAGACACTTATTACAATACACGATATGTTTCCTATTCAGTATGTAAGATACTTTGGAAAAATATACAGCTATTATTTTAAGTTTAATCTTGGTGTGACTTTAAGACATACAGATATGATTCTGTATAATTCGGAGCAGACTAAGGATGACACAGAGATATATTTTCCAAAGGCTAAGAAGATTCCAAGCTGCAATGCCTACATTATATCTAATCCGCTTACGAGATATGTACCGCCTAAGGATGAGAATTATTTCTTGTATGTAGGTAATATGGAGAAGCGTAAGGGCGTTGATATCCTTATTAAAGCGTACAGAAGATACAGGGAAGAAGGAGGAACAAGACCTCTTATTCTTGCCGGTAAGATGCAGGAGGATGATATTGAGCAGCTTCTTGAGACTGCACTTACAGAGGTTGAAGGTCTTACTTATCTTGGTTATGTATCACACACTACAAGATATGACCTGTATAACAACTGCTCATGCTTTGTGTTTCCTTCCATGGCAGAAGGCTTCGGAATGCCTATATTAGAGGTAATGAAGCATAATAAGCCAATACTTGCAAGTAATCTTAAAATATTTGACGAGGTAGTAGGTGACTGTGTGGAAAGATTCAGTCTTGCCGGTGATGATGATGATAAGGTTATAAGTCTTGCGAATGGAATGAAGAATATAGATAAGAAGATTAATTCTGGACTTGTTGATGAGAATGCATACAGACATGCGTTGGACAAGTATACACCGGAAAGACTTGGTGGTATGGTGAGAGACTTTATTAACAGCCAGATGAATAACAGATAGAATGTTGAGGTTTATATGGGTTTATCAAAATTTTTTCTTAATACGGGAGAAGCATTGAGACCGGTGCTGACAAAGATTATTCCTATGAAGCTTTTAAGTAAGATGAAAGCAGGGATAATTAATAATGCCACAGACAAGCTGTCGGCAGATTCTATTGAGAAATATGAGGCAGGAAGATACAAATGTGGTGCCAATATAATAGGTAATATTAAGGGAGATAATGGACTTGGACAAAGCGCAAGAATTATGTGCAGGCTGCTTGATGAGAATAAAGAACCTCATGTTATAAGAGATTTCTTTGTCCCACCAGGAGGTTCAAGAAGCAATGATACGTATGATGACAGACTCACAGAGGAGCTTCCTTTTGATGTGAATATTATTCATGTTAATGCAAGTGAATTCATGGTAGCATATTTAAGCCTTGGAAAAGAAGTATGGGATTACAGATATAACATAGGATACTGGGCATGGGAGCTGGAGACATTTCCAGAAGAGTGGCTTCCGGCATTCAAGCTTGTTGATGAAGTCTGGACACCGTCTGATTTTGTTACGAATACTTTGAAGAAATATACAGACAAGCCTGTGATAACAGTCCCACACTGTGTTGCACCTGAGACGGATACTGTGAAGTTTGATAGAAAGCATTTTAATCTTCCAGATGATAAGTTCTTACTCCTTGTAATGTATAACAGTGGAAGCGTTATGGAAAGAAAGAATCCGCTTGCCGCTATTAAAGCATTTAAAGAAGCGTTCTGCAAAGATGAACAGATGAAAGAAAAATACAAGGATGTCGGACTTGTTATCAAGATAAGTGAGGCAGAATTATCTGCAGAAGATGAAAAGATTATTAGTTCTGTAATAGAGGACTGCGACAACATTTATTATATGTGTGGTCATATGGGAAGATGTGAGGTTAATACACTTCTTGCAGATGTGGATGTGTATGTTTCACTTCACCGTTCGGAAGGCTTCGGACTTGTTATGGCTGAGTCAATGTATGTTGGAACGCCTGTTATTGCGACTGACTGGTCAGGCAATACAGAGTTTATGAACAGTGATACAGCATGCATGGTCGGTTACGACATGATAGAGCTTGATAAGGACTATGAGCCGTTCAAGAAGGGCAATGTATGGGCTGATGCACATGTTGATGAGGCAGCAGACTATATGAGAAGGCTTTATGATGATAAGGATTTCTACGAAAGAATTGCTGGGAATGGTCAGAAATATGCAAGGGAACATCTGGCGTATAAGCGTTCTGCGGATATTGTCAGCGAGAGGTTAAAGAAAATTCATGGAGAGAATTGATGTTTTTAACAAGAGCATTTGAGATAATCAATAGAGAGGGTTTTCTTACATTCAAGTATGCGTTATGGCAGAAAATGCGTGAGAATATGACTGATGAAAAAATTTATCAGTTATATATAAAGAATGTAGAACCAAGACAGAACATCATATCAGAAAATCAATGTGTTCAGGTAGTGTCTGTTAAAGAAAATAATACTGTAAAGCAAGTGATGGAAGCGGTAGAAAAAGTATCTACAGAATATGTTGTATTGTGCAGTGATGATTACGAATTGTGTGAGAATTATGAGAAAAAAGTGTCTCATTATATATTAATTCAGAAAAAAGCTGGCAGAAATCTACAATACATTTATAGTGATTCAGATACTATTAATGACAATGGAAAACGGGAAAATCCAGATTGTAAACCCGATTATTCATGGAACACACTGCTTTCATTTAATTATATTGGCAATGTGTTTGTCGTGAGAAAACAGTTTTTTCTTCATAAAATGAAAGAGTTTATAGATAATTTTGATTCTGATAGTAAGTTTGACAGTTACAAGACCTCATTGTTCCTGTTATCAGATAATTCAGCAGAGAATGTTGGACACATTCATCAGATTCTTGCCCATAAAAAGGCGGATTATAAAGAAAAATCAGATATTTCTGATTATAAATGTTTGCTGCCTGAATTAAAGAACAAAAATGTATGTGTGGTTACTGATAAACATAATAAAAATGTTCAGCATATACATTATCCTCTTTCTGAGGATGATTGTGTCAGCATCATTATTCCGTCCAAAGATAACCCGGAAATTCTTAAGGTTTGTCTTGAAAGTATAAAAAAATATACGAAATACACGAAATATGAAATTGTTGTTATTGATAATGGAAGTGATGAAGACAACAGAAATGAATATAAAAAGCTGATAGCTGAATTTGGAGAAAATGCTTCGTACACATACGAAAGATTTGATTTTAATTTTTCTAAAATGTGTAATATAGGGGCAAAGAAAGCGACTGGCAACATGTTATTATTTCTTAATGATGACATTGAAATAATCGGACAGGATTATGAAGACACAGACTGGCTTTCAGTACTTGCCGGGCAGGCAAAGCAGGAAAGTACCGGCGCGGTTGGTGCAAAGCTTCTGTATCCGGACTCATCATATATCCAGCATGTGGGTGTGATTAATTATGAATCAAGCTGTTTTGCGCATCTGTATGCGAAGGCAGTAGATGATGAGAATATCAAGGCTCACAGAAATTACGCTGATTATGACTGCCTGTGTGTTACAGGAGCATGCTTTATGATTGAGAAGGCTAAATTCGATAAAGCTGGTGGATTTGATGAAGCATTTGAAGTGACACATAATGATGTTGATATATGCCTGACTCTGTATGAACAGGGATATTACAATGTTTTAAGAAATGATGTGGTTCTTTTCCATCATGAATCATTCTCAAGAGGTGATGATGAGGTTGATGAAGAGAAGAACAGACGTAATATGCATGCAAGGGATATGGTATATGAAAAACATCCCGAACTTGAGAAATACGACCCTTTCTATAGTCCGCTTCTTACGCAGACAGAGAATAACTACAGATTCGGAGATGAGATATATTCCGTAATATACAGAAGACCTCAGAAGGCTGACAGATTAAAGCTGACTGCCGGATATATTGAGGTATCACCTACAGTTAAGGTAACAGAAACAGGATATCATGATGATATGCAGCTTAGGGGATTTGCATATAACGGAAATAAAGCGTATTATAATCCCGTAATTTTTCTGTGGAATGAACAGGATTGTTATAGGATTAAGGCACAGTCAGTATGTGACAGAGTATTTCATTTAAGAAAAGATGTAGACAGGAATATTAACTATGCACCGTTTTTTTGTGGAATAGATACAACAGATATGGAAAGCGGCACATACAGATGTGCTATCAGAGCTAATGGTAAATATTACGATGCACAGGCGTGTATCGTGATTAATGATGAAGATGAAGATAGTATTGCACAATAAGGAGGATTATATGAAGACTACAGCACTTATTATGGCAGGTGGTAAGGGAGAACGATTCTGGCCAAAGAGTCGTGTTAATATGCCAAAGCAGTTCCTTTCTCTTACAGATGACGGAAAGACTATGATACAGCTCACAGTTGAGCGAATCAGCCCATTGGTTGATATTAAGGATGTTTATGTTGCAACTAACAAGAACTACAGAGAACTTGTAAAGCAGCAGCTTCCTGGTATTCCAGAGGAGAATATCTTATGTGAGCCTATTGGAAGAAATACAGCACCATGTGTAGGTCTTGGAGCAGTTCATGTTGCAAGCAAATATGATGATGCAGTTATGATTGTTCTTCCATCAGACCATCTTATTAAGAATAATGAAGTATTTGCAGATACATTTAAAGAAGCTGTTCAGATTGCAGAAGAGGGTGCTAACCTTGTAACAGTAGGTATTACTCCGAATTATCCGGAGACAGGCTATGGTTATATTAAGTATAATCAGGCAGATAAGAAGAATAATGCTTATTCAGTTGAGAAGTTTGTTGAGAAGCCAGACCTTGAGACAGCTAAATCATACCTTGCTGACGGAACATATCTGTGGAATAGTGGAATGTTCGTATGGAAGGTGTCCACAATATTAGACTGCTTTAAGAAATTCATGCCTGACACATATGAAGGCTTATTAAAGATTAAGGCAGCAGTTGGAACTGCAGATGAAAATGCAGTGCTTGAGGCAGAATTCCCTAATCTTGAGTCACAGTCAGTTGACTACGGTATTATGGAGAAGGCAGATTCTATCTACACACTTCCAGGCAACTTCGGTTGGGATGATGTAGGTTCATGGCTTGCAGTAGGAAGAATCAAGAAGAATGATGATAACAGCAATGTAATTAACGGCAATGTAGTTGCAGTTAATACTAGGGGCTGTGTAATAGAAGGTGGCAAAAAACTTATTGCCACAGTTGGTTTAAGAGATATCGTAGTTGTTGATACTAAAGATGCAACTCTTATTACAACTAAAGAGAATGCAGGTGAAATCAAGCAGGTGCTCGCAAAGCTTCGTGAAGAAGGAAAGAATGAGTATCTTTAATTAGAAAGAGGAATTTTATGAATAAAAGAGTACTGGTTATTATTCCAGCTTATAATGAGGAAGAGAATATTGTCAGAGTGGTTGATAATCTTATCAATAACTATGGACAGCTGGATTATGTTGTTATCAATGATGGCTCAAGAGATAACACTGCTAAATTATGCAGAGAACACAGATATAATCTGGTAGATCTTCCGGTTAATCTTGGACTGGCAGGTGCATTTCAGGCTGGTATGAAGTATGCACTGGCTAATGATTATGACTATGCAATCCAGTTTGACGGGGACGGTCAGCATAATCCACAGTTCATAGAAAGTATGGAGCAGATGGCTGAAAAGGACAATCTTGATATTGTCATAGGATCAAGATTTGCATCAGAGAAGAAGCCATTTACCGCAAGAATGCTGGGAAGCAGGCTTATTGAATTCTGTATACTTGTTACATGCCATAAGAGAATAAAGGATCCAACATCAGGAATGAGAATGTTTAACAGAAGAATGATTCATAAACTTGCTACAAGCATGAATTTTGGTCCAGAACCAGATACTGTGGCATATCTTACAAGATGTGGGGCTAAGGTTGGCGAATATCAGGTTGAGATGAATGAAAGAATCGCAGGAGAAAGCTATCTTAATCCAATAAACAGTATGAAGTATATGTTTAATATGACTACATCAATACTTTTTGTACAGTGGTTTAGAAAGAGAGGACTGTAAGTATGACATTAAGTTTAAAAGTTGTTCTAATAGTTATTTCGATACTTACATGCTTTTATATTGCAAGAAAGTTAAGAAAATCACAGATGAATATTAATGACACTGTTTTTTGGATATTCTTTGCACTTGTGCTGGTGTTATTAAGTGTGTTTCCGGGAATTGCAAGCTGGGGAGCAGATGTTTTAGGATTTCAGGCACCGGTTAATTTTGTATTTGTTGTTGTGATTTTTTTACTTATATTAAGAGTGTTTGTTATGTCGATAAAGATGTCAGTTCTTGAAGACAAATTAAGAAATCTTACTGAAGAAATAGCTATTCGTGAGAATATGAAAGAAAATAAATAAGTTATTAGGTAATATATAATGAAGATATATTTTGATAGTAAGTCGTCAGATAGGGAAAAATATATATGGAATATGCTTGGAAGTCTGAGTGGTGCATTTTCTTCACTTGTTTTTTCAATAGCTGTAAATCGTTTCTTTGGTGGTAATAGTGGTGGAATATTTGCATTTGCGTATTCAAATTCACAGTTGATGTATACAATTGGTACATTTGAGGTAAGACCATATCAGTCCACGGATGTATCGGAAAAATATAGATATGATACATATTTCTGGCTTAGAATGATTTCATGTATGATAATGATTATATGTTCAGTTGTATATACTGTATGTAGTTCGTTTTCATTTGAAAAAGCTGGCGTTGTATTATCATTATGTGGATACAGACTTATGGATGCTTTTTCTGATTTGTTAGCTGGCAGATTTCAGCAAAAGGATAGAATTGATATATCCGGAAAGATATGCTTTATAAGAATTGTATTCTGTACAATAGTATTTTTGGCAGCTATGGTTATTACTAAAAATCTTTTAATTTCATGCATAATTCTTTTTGCGGGATCAGTGGCTGCATTGTGGATTAATGAATTTAGATTTATTTATGTAGAAGACAGAAGAAGATATATTTTTGATTTGAAAAGTATCTTTCATCTGATTACAGAGGTTGTTCCGTTATTTATGGGTTCTTTTGTTATGATGTATATAAACAATGCCTCTAAGTATGCAATAAACAGTATGTATAGTGATGAAATACAGAATATCTATAATATTTTGTTTATGCCAGCATTTGTAATTAATTTGTTTAGCTTGTTTATATTCAGACCGTTGTTGATAAAGATGGCATTATATAGGGAGCAGAGACAGTTTGACAAACTTATCATGGTTATACTTAAAATATATTTTGCGATAGCATTAATAACATTGATTACTGTTGCGGGAAGTGCAATTGTTGGAATTCCAATTCTTTCTATATTATATAATGTTAACCTTGATTCATATAAAAAACAATTGCTTCTTATTATGTCATGTGGTGGAATAAGTGCACTTATGACATTTGCATATTATTGTGTTACGGTTTTAAGACAGCAAAGATGGCTGCTGATTGGATATGGAGCAGCATTTATTGTTGCATTATCAGTTACCAGAGGATTGGTAAGATTTATGTGTATAGATGGAGCTATACTTGCATATGCATTGTCAATTGGATTGATAGTTATAATTTTTTCAGTGGTTATTTTTACAGTTATATTAAAACAAATGTATATCGAAAAATATGTGGCTAAGAAGAGGTAATTATGATAAAACAGTATGATTCTGACGAACTTAAAAGGCTTCAGAAAGTAGAAATAGATATTTGTAAAGATATTCATGAGGTATGTAAAAAATACGATATTGGATATACAATAGCTTTTGGTTCACTTATCGGAGCAATAAGACATAAAGGTTTTATACCATGGGATGATGATATGGATATTGCGATGTTCCGGGAAGACTATGAGCGTTTTGAGAAAATATTTGACAAAGAACTTTCAGATAAGTATTATTTAATGTCGCCACTAAGAGATAAAGGATACTATGGGAATGTTGTAAAAGTTGAAAAAAAGGGTACAACTTTTATCAATAGACATTCTAATAAAATGAAATGTGCACAGGGAATATTTGTAGATATATTCATATATGATAAAGTGCCACAGGATGCAGCACTTTTTAAGAAGCAGTGTAGGAAGTCAAGATTTCTTGCAATGCTGATATTTTTATACTGCTCACCTTTTCCAGAAATACCAATAAAGGGAATTATAGGGGCTGTTGCTAAAGCGGTATGTTTTGTAGCACATTATTTATTACACATTGTTCCAAAAGGAAATGTGTTTTTTTATAAGAAGTTGGAGAAAATCTGTAAACTATCTGATAAGACAGAATCGGATGAGTATATAATATATCAGGATCCATATGCGAGTGGAACATTGGTTAACAGATCAGATATTGAGCCATATAAGACTATTAGCTTTGATGGGGAACAGCTTTGTATACCTAATAATTATGATAAAGTTCTAAAGAATTATTATGGTGATTATATGCAGCTTCCACCAGAAGATAAGCGTGTAAATCATGCAGCAGATATTTTAGATTTTGGAGAATGATTAAGAGGAACAAATATGAAATCCATATGTATAGTAAGTCCACAGTTTTTACCACATGTTGGAGGAGTGGAACAGTATGTAGATAATTTTTCTAGGGAATTAGCCCGATTAGGTAATAAAGTTACTATTATTACATCAGAGATTGAAGGGGAAAAACCATATGAAGTTAGGAATGGAATAGAAATAATCCGTATGAATTCATACTCTCTGATGGGAGGAAGATTTCCATTTTTAAAATGTGGCAAATCAAAGAGAGAATGGACAAAAAAACTAAAAAAGAAAAAGTTTGATGTGTTTCTTGTTAATACAAGATTTTATCCATTATCATTATATGGTGTAAGGCTTGCACACAAAATGAACGTCAGATGTATACTTCTTGATCATGGAACAAGTCACCTTAATACCGGAAACGGGATAACAAGTAAGATAGGTGAGTGGTATGAACATGGAATTACCATGCTTGATAAAATATATTGCAAGGAATATGCAGGAGTTTCAGGTGCAGTTCTTGAATGGATAAAACATTTTCATATTAATTCAGATACAATACTTTATAATTCAATAGATGTGGAAGATTTCGAACAAAAAAAACAACATGTTAAAAGAAGTTTCCGGAAAGAATTAAATATTCCAGATGATGCAACAGTTATTTCATTTGTTGGAAGGCTAACAGTAGAGAAGGGCATTGAAGAACTTGAGAAGGCTGTAAAAAGAATAAACAATACACGAAAAGATGTATATCTGATTGCAGCCGGTGAAGGTTATCTTAAGGAAAAGCTGGAAAATATTTCCAACGATAATATTTTCTTTACAGGTAATCTTTGCAAAGAGGATGTTGTTGCGTTGCTGTGTGAATCTGATATATTCTGTCTTCCATCTGTATCAGAGGGGTTTCCGACAACGGTTCTTGAGGCGGCGGTCTGTGATAACTATATTGTTTCAACATATAGGGGCGGAACAAGAGAACTTATTAAAGATGAAAGTTATGGACTTATTCTTCCAGACAATCAATGGGAAGCGTTGAGTAAGGCACTGGAGAATCTCATAGACAAAAAAGAATATATGAAAGAGGCTGCAAGAAAGACTCACAGAGAGGTTGAGAGTAAGTATACATGGAAGTATACGGTTAAGCAATTTGTGGATATGTTATAAATTTGATAGGGAGAATTATTATGAAGAAGTTTATAAATCCATATATAAAATGCATTATTTTTATTGTTGGTTTAGCGGTTGTTGTTGCTTTGTCTGATTTCCTTTTTGCACAGACAGGATACATCAATTATATACTAAGACAGGCAGATTCAAAGAGCAATGATTACAATGTTTTTATACTTGGAGCATCCCATGCGAGATGTGCAATAGATCCAGCTGCAATTGAAAAAAAATCAGATGATACAGTGCTAAACATGGCGATACCAGGTGAGACAATCAAGGATTCGTATTATTTGATACAGGAACTTAACAGAACTAATGATATAGACAAAATTGTTTTAGATATAGATTATAATTATTGGTATGGAAATCTAGGTGAAGGATGTTTTGCAGAGCCATTTTTGTATAATCAATATAGCTGGACTTCGCCAATAAAATGGAAGTATCTCATTGAAAATACAGATATGATGGACTTTAGAAATGCATTTACCAAGAAGTTTGTTTATCAATATAAATTAGATAATATAAAGCAGAAGACATCCAAGGATTATAAGGATGCCAATATTTATTCATTGGATACGAGTGATGCTGGTGGTCCATATACAGGAAAGGGTTTTTTTGCACTTCCTCTTCCGTTAGGAAATCCTGTAGGAGAAGAATATGTAAAAGGTCAGATTGGAGTTGAAAAGCAGGATATTAATCCTTATCCAGAGAAATATTTCAGAAAACTTGTGAAATATTGTAATAGTCATAACATAGATCTTGTATGTATAACCTCACCAATCACACCATCGAGTATGAAAAGATTAGGGATTGATGAGGCATATAGAAAATTAAAGAATGTATTTGATGAACTTGG
>OHQF01000131.1_pt1 | contig 57246 bp, 51 predicted proteins | sample 1578001 | NCBI WGS metagenome assembly OHQF01 (sample SAMEA3879538, study PRJEB24766) | human gut metagenome | biome: human-associated habitat; feature: feces | place: USA | collected 1985/1987 | reverse complement strand
TAAGGGGCTGGAAAGCCCGTAAAATAAGGAAAGTTCAAGAAATCTCTCCACAAATCCCGATTTGTAAAACTGTTGCATTGATTATATCAAAGAATCATGCTTGCAGCAATCTCCTTAAAACGAGAGGCAGGTGTGCCCTCCTGCCCCTCAAAAGGAAGGGAAGGTGAAAAATATATAGTCAACTGCTGTTTCCAGCAGCTATGAATCGTTACTTACCATAGAAGTCATGGTTTACTTCTGCTTTATAGTAATTACTACATGTTACAGGAGCATTATACAGTGTCGTGAGCATATAGGGCACAATATCTTATCGACCTGCCTTAGCTTGCTTATAAAGCAGAATGCCTTTGATAAGCAATAACAGGAACGTAACTGTTATCGTATACGGCTCTCTCGCCATAGCCAAAAACAAAACAGCAATTATACTGAGTCCTACAGAGATAAATGTGACCGCTTTTTTGTCCTTTTCAAATTTGAAATAGACCATTAGTATTTTCACGATTCCGGTAATCGTCAAGCTGATAAACAATGCCCAGTATATCCTGATTATGAACGTATTGCTATCTACATACCCAAAGAGATTTACTGAATAGATATATCCATTGACTGGCTTGGGATACAGCGGAAGAAATATCAGCATCAGCGAAACGATTACTATTTCGTAATAACCGCAATCGCACACGGAATCTTTCCTTCAACCAATGAATACTCCACATTCTCATATCCGGCTTCTTTTATAAACTCCATATATGTATCATAGGTAAACCGCCTTTTAAAATCCGCTCCGGCTTTTCCCACAGTATTAGCAAATCCGCTTGTTTTACCTTTTTCATTTTTATTCATATATGTAGGAATAATAATCTTTCCACCTATGCGACACACTCTGTCTAATTCTGCCAATGCCTTATATGGTTCATCCAACAAGTGAATTACGTTAGCTGCAACCACAACATCAAATTTTCCATCCGGATACTCAATCTGTAAAATATTGCCTTCTCTGAATTCTATATTAGTATACGCACGATGTTTCTTACTTGCTTTTTTTAGCATCTTTACAGAGAGGTCCGTTGCTACAAGATTTTTACACTTCTCTGCTATCACTCCACTGAGCAAGCCCGTCCCACATGCACATTCTAATACTACATCCTCTTTCGAAACCTCCTCAGCCACCTTTGTCCGCAAGCCCTCATGCGTTTTTCTATTTATAATATTTGCAAATATGTCATAAACACCTGCAACATTATCCCAAAACATAAGCGAAACCTCCGATTTTAAAATCTATTTAGGATATGCATAATCCATACAAACAGCATAAATCTTGTTATATGTCATTCCAGAAATAGCTCCGGCTGCATAATCTGCATATGCCTTGTGACACAAATCACTTAATCTTACATAGTATATCACATTATCCAAAGCACTTTCACTCAAAGTTTAACTTACTAAATCTGAATTTATCAATATCAATTTCATCCTATCGAATGAAATGTGTAGCTACCTGTTCCTCTTTTTCCGGCAGACCAAACATTTCTTTACCCAACGCAATACTCTTCATCAGAAACACCATATTCCTTGCGAGTACACGCATGGTCTGTTTCCCCTCTTCATCCATCTCTGCCTCTCCCTGCGCCAGCCCATGGATAGAATTCCAGTATTGACTGGATGCAATCGGCATATTCGATATGGTAAAGTATTTATTCAATTCATCAAATGTTGCAGAACATCCGCCACGTCTCGCACATACAACGCTTGCTCCGACCTTCATGGTCTTGTCAAAATGTGAACTGTAAAACAGCCTGTCCAGAACTGCAATCAATGTTGCATTTGCCGAAGCATAGTACACCGGGCTGGCAATCACAAGTCCATCTGCCGCCTTGAATGCAGGCGCCAGTTCATTGACAACATCATCAAAAACACATTTACCCAATTCACTGCATCGTCCGCAGGCAATGCATCCTCTGACATCCATATGACCGACACGGATACATTCTGTTTCTACCCCTTCTGTTTCAAATACCTTTCGCATTTCTTCAAGCGCTATGGAAGTATTTCCATCTTTTCGTGGACTTCCATTAATCATTAAAACTTTCATTTCTGACCTCTTTTCTTCCTATGCATTTTACAAATCCCAGTATAACAACTGGAAGTTTCCACTTTCCTGTACTTATGATTTTTTCATCAAAGCGGTTGCATCATCTCAAGAATGATTCCATCCGAATCTCTGAAATAAAACGCTCTGCTTTCCCCGAATCCATCTGCCCTGAAATCGAAATACTGCGGTTCAGACAAGCACTCCACATGATTTTCAATCAGGGTTCTGTAGACAGAATCTATGTCGTCCGTGTAAAAGCACACTTCTGAGATGGATGTTGTAAACAAGTCGGATTGTTCTTTATGGATTTCGCTGTCTACAAACTGAATCAGCTCGACCGGTGGTGCCTCAACAGCCTTGGAACCATTCAAATAAGCAACTCTTGCTTTGCAATTTGACTTGCGAAACATTTTATCTGTTTCTTCGCCCTTCATAAAGATTTCTCCTTGAAATTCAAGTCCAAGAATATCTCTATAGAACGCAATAGAGCGATCCAAATCAGAAACCGTTAGTCCCACATGATAAATTCTTCCAACCATCTTTATATCCTCCTGAAGAAATTTTCGATTTTCTATTTTCTTACAAACAAACTGGAAGTTGTCGGGTTCTTTACATAGATAAAATATCTATTTTCAAAAATGATTCATAAATACTCCTCAAAATTATATATATGTAAAATCATTTTTTAGTTTATCCTTCACTGATTTAACTGTAGTAATCCTGTTTCCAGAACTTCTATCATTTTTTCGATTTTTGTATTTATCAAACCCTCTATCATGACTAACAAACGTTACCTCCTGATTCCCCCTTTTTAGCAATTGACCAGCCTCAGCTTTAATTTGATTGTCAACCGCTTGGTCTCCTGGAGAAACTAGTTTTGATGATACATTAGGTCTATTTTGATATTTCCTGTCAAATTTGCATTTTGCTCCCACTTGCGAAAAAATAGCTCTGACCGTTGTATTTTTTGTTGTATGTTCGATGCCTTTTTGCGCTTCTTTAATATGATTATCACCATCAATAAATATTGTTTGTTTTTTTTGCGGTTGAAATTTCTTTCTATTTTTTTTCGTCTTATTGACTTTGTTTGAACCTTTTCTTTTTTCTTCTTTGAGTATGTTTGGTAATTTTACAGATACACTAGAAGAATTGTATGTATGTCCATATAGACGTCCATAATCTATATTTGACGATGAATTCAGCTGAAAAGTTATTTCCTGTGTACTTCTATTAACAGAAGGTGAATAAGGATTTATAGATGATTTAGTCACTGTTTTTTTTACCGTAATATCATGTACATACGCTGAATCCTTTAACATATCATCATATTTCCCATTTATTATTTCTTCTAAGTCCTTTACTACATCTTCTTCAACAATTCCCCAGCTTTTTCCTAAATTATATTCTTCAATAAATTCTTCAATCTGCTTCCGCGAAGGCATTTCATCGAGACTACCAAATGATTCTTTTAATTTTACTAGATATTGTTTATATGAAGAGATAGATTTACTTTTACCTGTTATATTTTTAAGCATCAAAGAACTAATATCTTTCTTAACATCAAGAATTATTATCTACCAGTCAATAAACAAATTATATTTATCAATAAAAGACTGAACTTCTTCGCTAGAAGGCATTTCCTTAATACCACTAAAAAATTCTTTCAGCCTTTTTTGGTATTCTATATAATTATTTATTTTTTTCCCCAATATACTCTCCTGCCTTTCCCCTCAAAATCGGAATTTCATACTATAACTTATAATGCATAAAGTTGCCATTATGCTTAAACCCAAAATCAGTATATAATTTAACACCCATATCTGATGCTGTAATCTGAACAGTACCACAGCCATATTCCTTAGCTTCACTTACTACTCTTGAAAGTAACTCCTTCGCTATACCTTTTCTCCTGTAATTTGGATTAGTGAACATACTGGAAAGCAAACCTATTCTTCCAGAAGGGCATCCAAAATATGGTGGTTTCTCAACAAATGACATTCCACTTGTTCCTATAATCTTATCCCCATCCTTTGCAATCCATGAGACAAATGTTCCATCTGCCATATGCCTATTATAGTAATCCTCCAAATTAGGAACCAAGTCAATTTCTTCTGTAGCACCTTCTTCATGAAGCTGATTAATTCTCATTTGGATAAATGTATCTAATTCATTTTCTGTAAGTCGCTTATATATATATCCACGCTTTCAAAACCTCCTTAGCTCTAAAAATAGGAATTTACCAATCCGACAAATTCCGATTTGTATTTCTGTTTGTTTTAAAAATGGGCAACTCCGATTGGAATTGCCCACTCATTGCACTAATTATGCGATTTTTTCTTGCTTGCACCGATTTCTGCATCAATTGATGTAAGTTTGATGTAAATCGCTGTTTTTTTAGTTTTTTATCAAATGAAGTACGTCCCGTCTATTTGGTAAAACGGTACATCTTTACATCACGTCGACTGGCGTCTCCGTGCGTTTTTCGCCTTATGTCGGTGTTCGCAAGCGCACACCGCCGCAAGGCTCAGTTTCTCATCTTAATAGAGCTTTGCACCTGCTGGAATGTGGTCATCAACCATCAGAAGATGGAGCTTTTCTTCGCCTTCTTCTTCGTGGATAGCACTGAGGAGCATACCGCAAGAGTCAATGCCCATCATAGCTCTCGGTGGAAGATTTGTGATAGCAATAAGAGTCTTTCCTACCAGTTCTTCCGGTTCATAAAAGCTATGAATACCACTTAAGATCGTGCGATCCGTGCCGGTTCCGTCATCCAGTGTGAACTGTAACAGCTTCTTTGACTTTGGTACTGCAACACACGCTTTTACCTTTACAGCACGGAAGTCTGACTTGCTGAATGTATCAAAATCAACGACTTCCTCAAATAACGGTTCAATCTTTACCTTTGAGAAATCGATGGTTTCAACCGTTTCCGGTTTTGCATTTCCCTTTTTATTCTTATTTGGGTTCAGGCTGCGCATTGTCGGGAAGAGCAATACGTCCCGGATCGCTGCACTATCTGTCAACAGCATAACCAGACGATCGATTCCGTATCCGATACCACCTGTCGGAGGCATACCGATCTCCAATGCATTCAGGAAATCTTCATCTGTATGTTCTGCTTCATCGTCTCCGGCAGCCGCATTTGCATCCTGCGCAGCAAACCGTTCTCTCTGATCGATCGGATCATTTAACTCAGAATATGCATTACACATCTCCCATGTATTAATGAACAGCTCAAATCGTTCTACCTTCGTCGGATCCGACGGCTTCTTCTTCGTCAGCGGGGAGATCTCGATCGGATGATCCATGATGAAGGTTGGCTGAATCAGTTCCTTCTCACAGTACTCCTCAAAGAACAGGTTTATGATATCTCCCTTCTTATGCCGTGCCTCATATTCGATATGATGCTCATCTGCCAGCTTCTTTGCCGCCTCATCATCCGGTACCTGATCGAAATCAATACCCGCATACTTCTTAATCGCATCATTCATCGTCATCCGTTCAAACGGTTTTCCAAAATCGATCTCGATTCCGTTGTATGTGATCTTGGTACTGCCGCATACCTTCTCTGCCAGATAACGGAACATGGACTCTGTCAGTTCCATCATACCCTCATAGTCGGTGTATGCCTGATATAACTCCATCAGTGTGAACTCCGGATTGTGACGGGTATCGACACCTTCATTCCGGAATACGCGTCCGATCTCAAATACACGCTCCAGACCGCCTACGATCAATCTCTTTAAATATAATTCCAACGAAATACGAAGCTTAACATCCTCGTCCAATGCATTGTAATGTGTCTCGAACGGTCTGGCCGCAGCTCCACCCGCATTGGATACCAGCATCGGCGTCTCCACTTCCATGAAGTCACGTCCTGCCAGAAAGCTCCGGATCTCCTTTAATATCTGCGAACGCTTAATAAATACTTCTTTACTCTCCTGGTTCATGATCAGATCCACATACCGCTGCCGATACTTCATATCTGTATCTGTCAGTCCGTGGAACTTCTCCGGCAGAATCTGTAAAGACTTTGAAAGTAAGGTCATCTCTTCTGCATGAATCGAAATCTCACCGGTCTTTGTACGGAATGCATATCCCTTTACACCATAGATATCACCGATATCCGCCTTCTTGAAGTCTGCATAGGATTCCTCTCCGATCTGATCTCTGGCTACATATACCTGAATATTGCCCTTCAGATCCTGAATATTGCAGAAGGAAGCCTTTCCCATTACGCGCTTGAACATCATACGTCCGGCAATGCTTACATGGATCGGGGATGCATCCATGATGGCTCTTCGCTCGTTATAATCATTGCTCAGCACTTCCTTTTTCTGCTCTTCTTCCAGACCTTCTACATCCGGCAGCTGTCTGCCTGCCAGAAGCTCTGCTTCATGTGCATTATATATGTCCTTTACATCCGCACTGTGATTTGTCACATCATACTTTGTTATTACAAATGGATCCTTTCCCGCTGCCTGCAGGTCGGAAAGCTTCTCCCGACGTACCTTTAACAGCTGATTCACATCCTGCTGCTTTGGCTGATTCTGTCCCTTCTGCTCTGCCATAATTCTTCTTCCTTTCTTATCCTATACAGAAAGAACGGGATTGACATACCTGCCAGTCCCCGTTCCGATTTATTATTAGTTTAATCGCTGAATGTCTAATACCTTGTACTGGAATACTCCGTCCGGAGCTTCTACATCTACCACATCGCCAACCTTGGCACCGATCAATGCTCTTCCGATAGGGGCTTCATTCGAAATCTTGTTCTTTAAGATATCTGCCTCCTTGGAACCAACCAGCTTATATTCAACTTCTTCATTGAATTCCATATCTAATACCCGAACCGTACATCCTACATTTACCGTCTGTAGATCGATCTCGTCTTCATCAACCACATCTACATTCTTGAGCATCTTCTCCAGTTCTTTGATTCGAGCTTCGATATCTCTCTGCTCATCCATCGCTGCATCATACTCTGCATTCTCGGATAAGTCTCCCTGCTCTCTTGCTTCCTTGATCTTCTGAGCGATTTCCTTTCTGGTTACAACCTTCAGATGATGAAGTTCTTCCTCCATCTCCTTCAGACCAGCATATGTGATAATCATTTTTTCAGCCATTGCACATAATCCTTTCTACACATTTTTGCGTATCTGTCTGCCGTTCTACGCACTATAGGCATAACTAGCCAATCGTATTCAAGTATTATATCTCACTCGTTCTACCCTGTCAACCGTCAGGTTTTCTATTCTGCAGGCCTACTATAGGGTAACAATTGTAGCCTGCTACTTTTTTGCTACCTTTTCAATCTTCAACAAAGAAAAAAGCCAGAAACATTGAAAAATCAACATTTCTGGCTCTTACATTTAGTGCAGTTGACGGGACTTGAACCCGAACCCACTTGCGTGGACATGAACCTGAATCATGCGCGTATGCCAATTCCGCCACAACTGCTTATGTCTGTCAGTGTCTTATCAGCACCAACAGACGCTATTATACATCATACTTTTTCAAATTGCAATAGCTTTTTCATTTTTTTTGTAATTATTTCCCTTTGGGAGATTTTTCTTCTTCCATAAATTTCTATTTAGCTACCGCATTTTCTACCAGCAGTGCCATCACTTTATCGTACAGTGCCGCATATGCCAGATCCTCCATCGAATACGAATCATATATCGTATCTGCATTCAGGCTGGTATTATTTGCACATTCTGCTTCGACATAGGCCTGAACCTCAGCCTTTGTGACAGAAAGTCCTTCCTGCCGTGCGATCTCACAGATGACCATCTTCTCCTTGAGCAGTTCCCGAACATACTCCTCTGCTGCGGCTGCGTAGGTTTCCTCTGTATATGGATCTCCGTTTTCATCCTGCAGTCTTGCCAGATAGTCCGTATATTCCATCTGATAAGAGTCTGCCGTGTCCTTCGCACCCTGTATCGTCTGTTCTGTAACACTCTTTACCTCATCCTCCGGGTACTTTACAACCGTTGCATTATCCAATACCTGAACGATGATATCCTGCTGCATCTGCTTCTCCGCCTGTGTCTGCTTATACTTCTCATAGTCCATCCGTAATGCATCCATAAACGCATTCACGGTATCATAGTCTGTATTTTCAGATACCAGTTCATCCGTCAGTTCCTCCGGATAGGTGGTCTGGATAATGCTATTGATCGTACAAACAAAAGTTGCATCCTGTCCGGCCAGATCAGACAATGTTCCATCTGCATTTTTATAGTCATCCGGAAAGGTCACATTTACTTCGATTCCTTCTTCTCCTACCTCATGACCGATCAACTGTTCTTCAAAGTCATCGATATACGAATGAGAGCCGATCGTCAACTGGGCTCCCTGCCCATTGGTATTCCCCCCTTCAAAGGCCTCTCCGTTTGCATAGCCTACATAATCCAGATTAATGGTATCGCCTTCCTCTACGGTTCCCTCCGTCAGTTCCTCGGAGGTACCCATCTGCTGCAGGACACTGTCTACCTGCTCCTGCATCTCTTCATCTGTTACCTCTGTAGACTGTGGCGTATACTCAATCCCCTTATATTCACCCAGCGTGATATAATCCTTATAGTTCTTCATCTTCGTTCCGCCGCTGCAGCCGGCCAGCATTCCGGCGGTTAGCGTCAGTATCATACATGCACTTATTATCTTTTTCTTCATATTCCATTCCTTCCATATAATAATCGTTATTATCTGCTTTGTTAAAACTATTATCTACCATAACACATTCCCACAAAAAATGATATATCAAAATCGTGTATTCTTTTTGAACAAATAACGGAATATTTTTGCGAATTATCTGCCATTTTACACAAATCTTCCTTCGTTTTCACTTCTTTTACATTTATCTTTACATATCAACCACTATATCTAGTGGTTGTTTTTTATTTTAAATCCCATATCTAGTAGACAAATGCTATACCCGGTGCTATAATAAATTCTCGAAGGGTTTTGAAAAAAATACACTATGAGACAAAAGGTGGGGAATCAAATTATGCAAGTTATTAAGCGTGACGGTCGTGCGGTTACATACGACCGCAGCAAAATCGTAACCGCAATTCAAAAGGCAAATGCAGAGGTGCCTGCTGCCGAGAAGGTATCAGAAGAGACCATAGACAGCATTATCGAGTACATCGAAAGCAAGAACCGTACCCGTATGCTGGTAGAAGACATACAGGACATTATCGAGCAGAAGTTAATGGCTGACGGCAAGTTTGTTCTGGCAAAGACCTACATTATCTACCGTTATTCCAGAGAACTGGTTCGTAAGGCAAATACCACAGATGAATCGATTCTGAGTCTGATTAAAAACAGCAATAAGGACGTTATGGAAGAGAATTCCAATAAAAACGCAACTGTTGCTTCTACTCAGCGGGATCTGATCGCCGGAGAGGTATCAAAGGATCTGACTAAGCGTATCCTTCTGCCGGAGAAGATCTCTAAGGCACATGAGGAGGGCGTCTTACACTTCCATGATTCAGACTACTTTTTACAGCCGATCTTCAACTGCTGCCTGATCAATATCGGTGATATGTTAGATAACGGTACTGTTATGAACGGAAAGCTGATTGAGAGTCCGAAGAGCTTCCAGGTAGCCTGTACCGTAATGACACAGATCATATCTTCCGTAGCCAGCAGCCAGTATGGCGGTCAGTCTGTTGATATCCGTCATCTGGGTAAGTATCTGCGTAAGAGTTATAATAAGTATAAGCATCGGTTTGAAGAACAGTTTGGTGACCGTCTGTCTGCAGACATCATCGAGGATATGGTTAAGGAACGGGTCAATGATGAGCTTCGTTCCGGCGTCCAGACGATTCAGTATCAGATTAATACCCTGATGACTACGAACGGTCAGTCTCCGTTTGTGACGCTGTTCCTCTATCTGGACGAGAAGGATGAATATATTGAAGAAAATGCACAGATCATCGAAGAGATTCTCCGCCAGAGAATCGAAGGCATCAAGAATGAGAAGGGCGTCTATGTAACACCTGCCTTCCCGAAGCTGATCTATGTACTGGATGAGTGTAACTGCCTAAAGGGTGGAAAGTATGACTATATTACCGAAATGGCCGTTCGCTGCTCTGCAAAACGGATGTATCCGGACTATATCAGTGCCAAGATGATGCGCGAGAACTATGAAGGGAATGTATTCAGTCCGATGGGCTGCCGCAGTTTCCTGTCTCCTTGGAAGGATGAAAACGGAAATTATAAGTTTGAGGGACGATTCAATCAGGGTGTTGTATCTCTGAATCTGCCTCAGATCGGTATTCTGGCTAAGAAGAATGAGGAAACCTTCTGGAAACTGTTAGACGAGCGTCTGGAGCTGTGCTATGAGGCTCTGATGTGCCGTCATAATGCACTGGTAGGTGTCACCTCGGATGTCAGCCCGATTCACTGGCAGTACGGTGCGATTGCCCGTCTGAAGAAGGGCGAAAAGATCGATAAGCTGTTGTACAATGGCTATTCCACTATTTCTTTAGGGTATATTGGTCTTTATGAGGTAACAAAGCTGATGAAGGGTGTCAGCCATACCGATCCGGAAGGACTGGACTTCGCACTCCGTGTCATGAATCATTTACGGGAAGCAACCGACCGCTGGAAAGAGCAGACCGGTATCGGCTTTGGTCTGTACGGAACCCCTGCCGAATCTCTGTGTTACCGTTTTGCCCGGATTGATAAGGAACGCTTTGGCACAATCGAAGATATCACCGATAAGGGCTACTATACAAACTCTTATCATGTTGATGTTCGTGAGAAGATCGATGCCTTCAGCAAGTTCCAGTTCGAGAGTCAGTTCCAGAAGATCTCTTCCGGTGGTGCGATCTCCTATGTTGAGATTCCAAACATGCGGAACAATCTGGAAGCGCTGTCCGAGGTTGTTCGTTATATATACGACAATATCCAGTATGCAGAGTTCAATACCAAGTCTGACTACTGTCATGTCTGCGGCTGGGACGGCGAGATCATAATCAATGATGATAATGAGTGGGAATGTCCACAGTGCCACAACAAGGATCACTCCAAGATGAATGTTACCAGAAGAACCTGTGGTTATCTGGGTGAGAACTTCTGGAATGTAGGTAAGACAAAAGAAATCAAAGCCCGCGTGCTTCATCTGTAATGGGAGAGAGATACTATGAATTATGCTGATATAAAACAATACGACATCGCAAACGGACCGGGCGTACGCATTTCCCTGTTCGTCAGCGGATGCACCCACCACTGTAAGGGATGCTTCAATCAGGAAACTTGGGATTTTAATTACGGAACCTTATTTTCTTCCGGTACGATCAAGACCATTCTGGAGTATATGAAGCCGGATTATATCCGTGGGCTTACCCTCCTTGGTGGTGAACCGTTTGAACACACGAACCAGTTCGGACTTCTTCCACTGGTACGCGCCGTAAAAGAACGTTATCCGGATAAGAGCATCTGGTGCTATACCGGATATCTGTTTGATGAAGCGATTCTGAAAAACATGGTTCCGATCTGGCCGGAGACAACCGAGCTGCTGTCTTATATTGATGTTTTGGTAGACGGACCGTTTATAGAAGAAAAGCATGAGGTAGGACTTCGCTTCCGCGGTTCTTCGAACCAAAGAATCATCCGTGTGAAAGATTCATTAAAAAGCGGCAAGATCGTCCTCTGGGATGAAACGCAGGACTTCTTCCCGCGTCATCAGCCGTTAGAGGCCTGACCTTTCCTCTGCATTCCGGTAAGAACAGCCCCGGATTCCTCTACATTATTATGTCAGAGGAATCCGGGGCTGTTTTTAACATTTCCGACTATTTGCTTTATACACTCTCTTTATATATTTCCTTATATATTTTCATTCTGTATCGTCTCAATGATATTCTTCTGATTTATCTTTCCCATCGAATATCGCATGATTCCAAACAGCAGCAAAAAGACGGCAGCTACGGAGATCAGGATTCCAACCACCGGGAGTTCATACGGGGTTTCCAAACTACCGCTTGCCAGTGCCACATGAAATACAACAGAAAGTCCGATTCCCAGCGGCAGCCCGATCAACAGGGACTTCAGCCCGTAGAAGATACCTTCCAACCAAATCACCCTCTGGAATTCCTTCCGGGTCATGCCAACGGACTTCAGTGTCGCAAACTCTCTGGAACGCAGTTCCATATTCGTAGTAATTGTATTAAATATATTTGTTATTCCGATCAATGCAATCACTATAATAAATCCATATAAGAACACACCGATCAGGGTATACAGTGCCTTGGAGGACTCATACTCTTCCTTTTTATTATTTATAATCTCCGAAAACAGATTTAACCGGTCCTGAATCTCCTGTTCTACCTGATCCGGATCTTCACATACCACATATGCATCGGCAGCATCTCGAAAGGCAGGTTCATATGCAGCTATCGCATCACTGTTAATAATCAGAAGCCCGTTTCTTATCGTTTCCAGCCCTGTCGGTCTTTGATCCGTTGTCTTCGCAATCGTAAAGGTCACCGACTGATCGCCACCGAGCGTTCCGGTGATTTCATCTCCGGCCCGGTAGGCATACAGATCACCAACCACCTGCTTCTCCTTTCCATCCTGTTGCACAATCATCGTTCCCTGATTCACCAGAATCGCCGACTGGTCTCCGGCATCGCTCATACCACCCGTCTGTTTCACATAATCCCGAAAAGACTGCGGATCTAACGCTGCAACCACCAACGATTCCGATTGATCTTCCTCCATCGGCTCCTCCGCAGACCGGTAACGGTCACTATATTTTATCTCCGCAGCCGGAACCGACAGGGAACTAAACCTTGCGATCACAACCTGCTCAACACCTTCTATATCTGCAATCTTATCCAGCTCCTGTATCTGATCTGAACTATATACATACACTCCCAACTGGTATGTACTCTCCTTATAGTACGCCTTACTCACACTCATAGCCATGCTTATAAAGCCCGACATTCCTACAAACACCGCAACACTTACCACGATGGAGATCACAGTTGTCCGATATCGGTTTCTTGCCCGGCGCAGATTCTTATAGGCGATCTTACCACCGATTCCAAACCACTTCTCCAGCCATTTCGGCATCCGTACTTCTTTTCTGCTCAACCGGACGGTATCGTTTCCTCTGATCGCCCGTATCGGAGATACCTTTGCCGCCTTGTGGGCTGCCTGACTTCCGGATAACAGGATCGTAACAACCGACAGAAGAATACTGATTAAAAGTGCCGGAAGCGAAATCACATACCGTAGCTCTACATTTAAACTCTGTTCCAGTAAATGGCCGGTTCCCTTTACCACGATCCAGCCCGCCAGCAGGCCAAGTGCAATTCCCATGGGAATTCCCACCAGACCTAAGAGTAATGCTTCTCCATAGATGACTTTCTTCCGCTGCCGTCTTGTCGTACCAACCGACGCCAGCATACCATATAGTTTCATTTTCTCTGTCAGGGAAATCACAAAGCTATTTCGTATACAGAACACGCTTGATACAATGATGATTACAATCGCTACCCCGGCAACCGCATACAGCATCTGCAGATTCTCCTCCGAAAACTGGAGCAGTTCGTATTTCAACAGCCATTGATTACATACCACATAGGAGGATATACACTGATCCAGTGCTTTCCACTCTTCCTCACTCATACTTTCGGCACTCTGATAACGCTGATACAGATCCTCTGGTATCCCCATCAGGCCGGCAGTTACCGCATCCCGGTGCTTTAACCCGGTCTTTGTATAGGTTGCATATATATCAACCGATCTGTAAGCGTTCGGATCTTCCATCCTCGTTATCACTGTATATCCCGGTGCCCCGCTTACCTCCTGCTCCGGCATCAGCCGTTTCATAATCCCGACTACGGTATAGTCTCCACCTGCATATACTCCGTCTGTCAGAGTTTCTCCCTCCACATAATTGCTGCTTTGATCTAGCTCCAGTCCTTCTGCATTATATCGATCCTGATTCTCCAGATGCAGGACATCCCCTATCTGATAGGGCGTATTTCCGGTCCTCCGTATTCCTTCTGACAAGATAACCTCATGACTGTTTTCAGGCAGTCTTCCCTCCAGCACCGTCACGTTTACGACTTCCATCGCCTGTTCATCCATCGCCTTCAGGAACAGATACGGTTTTTCTTTGTTTCCAGCGTCTTCTATCCGCGTATATCCCATATCCGCGATCAGTCCCATCCGGTCGATATTCCGATTCTCCTGAAAATACTTCAGATTCTCCGGTTCTACTGCATGGAAACAATAGTGATAATCACCACTATTTATTTTCTCATACTCGATCATGCTGGCACGAAAACTGACCGCCATATCTGCCACCACTACGATCAGAGCGGTTGCCAGCATAATACCGATGATCGTTACCCAGGTACGCTTCCGATTCATCCGTATATTCCGCAATGTAATCTTCTCCAATGCCTTCATACAAATCACCTGCCTTCCTGTGTTCCATCCGGTATCCACTGCCGGATCTCAGACAGGCGTCCGTCTTCCATATTCAACACCCGGTCTGCCTGCTTTGCCAGTTCCAGATCGTGCGTAATCATAATCAAGGTTTGCTTATACTTTCGATTAAATAGCTTTAACAGCTCCATGATCTCTGCACTGGCTTTGGAATCCAGATTTCCGGTTGGTTCATCCGCCAGTAAGATCGCCGGCCGATTCATCAGGGCACGACCAATCGCTACCCGCTGCTGCTGTCCACCTGACAGTTCATTCGGCAGATGCTTCAGGCGTTTCTCCAGTCCTAATGTATCCGTTAATTCCTTCAAAAACGATTGATCCGGCTTTTTCCCATCCAGTTCGACCGGCAGTGTTATATTTTCTTCGACATTCAGTACCGGCACCAGATTGAAAAACTGATAAACCAGTCCTACCTGCCGCCGCCGAAAGATCGCCAGTCGGTCATCTCCCAACTGATAGATATCCTCACCCTCGATATAGACCTTCCCGGATGTCGGGCGTTCCACACCTCCCAACATATGCATAAGTGTTGACTTTCCGCTTCCGGAGCTCCCGACGATTGCCACAAACTCTCCCTGCTCCACAGAAAATGAAACCTCATTTACTGCAATTACCTGACTTTCATCCTTTCCATATACCTTTGTTACCTGTTCGGTTCGTACGATTTCCATATCTGCTCTGTCCTTTCCTGCTATTTGCTTTTACCGTAACAAAGCAAAATGACATTTCAGTGACATTTCAAAAATTTAATTCGAAATGTGGTTCCCTTCCCCGGTTCAGATTCTACCGTGATCGTACCGTTCTCCCTTTGTATAATTTCCTTTGCAAGTGCCAGTCCGATTCCGACACTATCTTCTTTTGCCGTTGCACTCCGATAGAATCGTTCAAAGATATGCTTCTGATCCTCCGGTGTGATCCCACAGCCATGATCCTGTATCGAAAGCCCTGTATAGACCTGATTTTCTTCGACGCACAGCAGGATCTCTTCCTGCTCCGGACTGTGCTCGATCGCATTCTTAATCAGGTTGACCAATGCCTCACATAACCAGTATGGATCTCCCAGTAACTTTGCCTGCAGATCTCCCTGCATCCGAAGTGTGATCTGCTTCCACTCTGCCAATAGCCGAACCCGCTCGATCGTCTGTTTCAGCAGTTCCTCCAGTCGAATCTCTTCCTCCTTCAGTTCCACTACCCCCGCATCCAGCCGCGATAGTTTTAACAGCACCTGAATCAGCCAGCTAACATTCGTCAGCTGGCTGGTAATCTCTGTAATAAACCTTGCTCTGGTTTCCTCACTCATATGTTCACTTTCTGCCATATTGTCAAGCAGTACCAGACAGGAGGTCAACGGTGTCTTTAACTGATGTGAAATATCCGATACAGAATCTGCCAGTGCCCGTTTTTGTTTTCCGGAACGTTCGGCCGCCTCCCGGAGCATCACTGTGATCTTATACAGTTCGTTCTTCAGACTGCTCAGTTCTTCCTCTTCATTTTCTTCGAACGGAATCTGATAGATTCCCCGCTCGATTTGCCAGATATAGCCAGTCAGTTCTCTGATCTTATCGTCTCTGCGCTTCTGGTAAAGCAGGATACTGCATAAAATCCCGGCTCCTGCCAGCATCCATATCAGATTCCCGATAACCTGTGTCCGGATCTGAAGTGACTGTGCTTCTGCAACCGGCATATCCCCGGATAAGATACCATATTTTCGGAGAAGCTCTTCTCCTTCCCCGGTTTCCTGTCCGCCGTCCGTATTCAGCACCCGGATCCATTCGGACTCCTCTACCTCCGGATATTGTTCCGCCAGCAGTGTCATCACTCCGGCGATTCTTTCATAATAAATCTTCGACATCTGTATTCTCTGTAGTCCTGCACTCACATTCCATGCCACCAGTCCAAACAGGATACAGAGAATGACGATCCCGATTGTTCTTTGAAGATCCCGATTCCGTTTACTCATCTGTTATTCCTTCTCGATTCGATATCCCATGCCACGCACCGTTCTTATGATCTCTCCATTCTTATCTCCGATCTTCTCTCGCAAACGCTTCATAGTCACAGTCAATGTATTATCATTTACAAAGTTTCCCATATTATCCCAGACACCTGCCAGTATCTCCTCACGTGTGAACAGCTTTCCCTTATGACTCATCATACTGCTTAATATCCGATACTCCAGCCGCGTCAGGCTCACCGGCTCTCCATGACTGAATACCTCTCCACTCTGCAGATCCAGCTTTATAAACTGGCACTGCAGAACCGAACCGGTCTTTCCATGCCGGCGCAGTACATTCTGGATTCTGGATATGAGCTCCCGATTGCGAAACGGCTTCCGGATATAGTCATCCGCTCCCAGTTCAAACCCCTGTACCACATCCTCCTCCTCTTCTCTCGCGGTCAGAAAGATCACCGGAATATCCTGACTCCGTTTCATCTGTCTGCACAACTCATAGCCATCTCCATCCGGAAGATTGATGTCCAACAGAACCAAATCATAGACTGCGGTATTATACCGTTCCATCGCTTCTGCATAGGAATGTGCCACATCTGCCTCATATCCCTCATCCTTCATCAGATATTCCAGTCCCAGCAGGATGCTCTTGTTGTCCTCTACCAGTAGTAGCTTCATAAACCTACTTCCCTTCAAAATGTGCCGCTACATCCTTCAGATCCCGAATGATCGGAAGATGCTGTGGACATGCCCGCTCGCACTGTCCACATGCCACACAGTCACTTGCCTTTCCAAAGGTATGTGTCAGTCGATCATAGTATTCGCCCTGTGGAGTCCAGCCCTTTTCCTTTACCTCTTGCAGATCTGCATTATACAGGGAGAAGTACTTCGGTATCGCGATCTTTTTCGGACAGCCGTCCGTACAGTAGGAACAGCCTGTACATGGGATTACAATATTGGAATTAATCATATCCACCGCACGTCGAATAAGTGCCTGTTCTTCTTCATTGAGTGGCTGAAGATCCATCATATAGTCTGTATTATCTAACAACTGCTCCATATTGCTCATTCCGCTTAATACCATACATACCTGATCTAAACTGGCTGCAAACCGTATCGCCCAGGACGGAATCGACATCTCCGGGTGGTACTGTTCAAACATCTGTCGAACCTCATCCGGCACCTTTGCCAGAGTGCCTCCCTTCACCGGTTCCATAACGATCACCGGCTTATTATGCTTCACTGCCACCTCATAGCACTTTCGTGACTGTATTCCTTCACTCTCCCAGTCCAGATAGTTGATCTGGAGTTGTACAAATTCCATCTCCGGATGTTCGGTCAACACCCGATCCAGAAGCTCTGCATTATCATGAAAAGAAAAGCCTGCATGCTTTATCAACCCCTGTGCCTTCTTCTCCTGAATCCATGTAAAGCAGTCCAGATCGTTATAGACCTTATAGTGATCCTGTCCGACATCATGCAACAGATAGTAGTCAAAGTATCCGGCACCTGTTTTTCGCAGCTGTTCGTTAAAGATCTTATCCCGATCTTCCTTCGTCTTTATAAAACCGGCATGCAGCTTCGTTGCCAGTGTATACTGATCTCTTGGATGGCGATCAACCAATGCCAGCTTGGTCGCCTCCTCACTTTTAAACCCACAGTACATCCATGCAGTATCAAAGTAGGTAAATCCTCGTTCCAGAAAGGTGTCTACCATCTTACAGATCTGTTCGATATCGATCTTTGACGGATCCTCCGGATCCAGTGACGGAAGACGCATCAGACCAAAGCCCAGTTTTTTCGCATTCATATCCATAACATTCTCTCCTTTTTTCCGTTTTCCTTTTATCCTTTTTGTTCTGCTTTCCTTCCTTTATTCTAACAAATATTTGATTCATATTCCACTGTACGCAAAGTATTTTCGTTCAAAATATGTACATGCCGCTTCCAATCGTGATATGATTAAAAAAATATATCCATCCTCAGGAGGTGTCCTATGATAACTATCAGTACCTGTATGATTGTAAAAAATGAAGAAGCTCTGCTGGCCCGCTGTCTGGACTGTGTCCGTTCCTTTTCCGACGAAATCATCATCGTCGATACCGGATCAACGGATCGCACAAAAGAAATCGCTGCCCGGTATACCGATCATATCTATGACTTCCCATGGATCAATGACTTTGCTGCCGCCAGAAACTTTTCCTTTTCGAAGGCAAGTATGGACTATATCTATATCGCAGATGCAGATGAGATCATAGACTCTGATAATATCCGGCAGATCCAGGATCTAAAGAAGCTGCTGCTGCCGGAGATCGATGTCGTACAGATGTACTATACGAACCAGCTGGAATACGGAACCACCTACAACTACGACAAGGAATATCGTCCGAAGCTGGTTCGCCGGCTTCGTCCGTTTCTCTGGCAGGATCCTCTCCATGAAACCCTCCGCATGGAACCGGTGATTTTTGACAGTGATATCGCGATTATTCATAAGCCTCATGCCAATCACAGTGCCAGAGATTTTGCCAATCTCCAGAAGCTGATCCGGTCTGGGCAGCCTCTGTCTTCCAAGTTGAATGTCATGTATGCCAAGGAACTGTTCATCTCCGGTACCGAAGACGACTTCCGCACCGCCTATCCTTATTTTCATTCTTTGGAAGAACGGGAACTGAAGGAAGCGGAACAAAAGGCCGTTCAGTGCGTCCTGGTTCGTTGCGGTGTCATCGAGCAGGATGCTCACCGCATCCTCGGCTCTGCCCTCAAAAATCTGGCAGACGGAATCGGCAGTTCGGAGGTCTGCACCTGTCTGGGCGAATATTATGAACAGCTCGGCGAATTCTCAGATGCAACCCTCTGGTACTACAATGCTGCCTACGAAACAGAAGCAGAACTATCTCTGGCCTACCACGAACGACTCCCACTCGAAGGGCTCATTCGATGCTATAAAAAAATGGGAGTTCCGGACCAGGCTGACTTCTATCAGTCCCAGTTGAACTCCCTGACTGCGTCTGCAAAGGAATCTGACGCCTAATGATGACTCCGATAGGTCATCTCCGGATTCTTTACGATAACCTTTGTTTCCGCCGCTATAGAATCTGTGATAAAGGCATTACCACCGATGACGCTTCCCTTTCCGATCACCGTGTCACCACCCAGAATCGTAGATCCGGAATAGATGGTTACATTATCTTCGATCGTAGGATGCCGCTTCACACCGGCCAGCTGCTGTCCCATACGGGTAGATAACGCACCCAGTGTCACGCCCTGATACAGCTTCACATGATCACCGATGGTTGTTGTCTCTCCGATCACTACGCCGGTTCCATGATCAATGAAGAAATACTCGCCGATCGTTGCTCCCGCATTAATATCGATACCGGTACGGCTATGCGCATATTCGGTCATGATCCGGGATATATACGGTACCTGCTTGATATACAGTTCATGTGCGATCCGATATACAAAGATGGCAAACAGTCCCGGATAGGATGCGATAATATCCTCCTTGCTCTGTGCTGCCGGATCTCCGTCAAAGCCCGCCTGCACATCTTTTAAAAGCATCTGCTGGATATGCGGCAGGCGGCTGATAAAGTAACGGCAGATCTCCTCTGCCTGATTCTCCGCCTCTTCAGGGGTCAGTCCTTTTCCTTCAGACTGTCCTTCTACCTGTGCCTGTTCCTCCTGTACCGCATCTCTGTATACCAGTGCGGTCACGATCTGCTGCTTCAGCGTCTCATAAACATGATTCAGATGCGATCCGACAAAATAATCTTCCACATACGTTGCCAGATTCTCATCCCCAAAATAGCCCGGAAACATGATCCGTCGCAGCTCCTTTAGCATCAGTATAATGGTCTGACGGCTTGGAAGATGTCTGCCTTCCTTTGCCATAAAAACCTCATTTGTATCATAGTTATGTGTAATTTCCTGAACCGTCTGCTGTATCTGCTGAATGGTTTTCTGATTCATTTCCATCTGTATTCCTACCTCTTTCTATTATCTTATTCGTTACCGGATAATTCTTGCTTCTTTTGTTTGGATGGTGCAACTGCCCGGTGCATCATATAAAAGGAAAAGGATGCCTTATCCACAAGCTGTCCCTTATCATCATATAACAGTGCCTCATACTGGGACACATGCATCCCCTGTCGTACCTCCCGTGCTTCACACAGGATATACTCTGTATCAATCGCAGGAAGAATATAGTCCATCCTGCCATCTATCGTAGAAGAATAGAGTCCATAGGTACAGGCTGCCAGTCCTGCCATAACATCTGCCAGTGAATAGAGACAGCCTCCATGTACCGATCCGTATGGATTCAGCACCCGGTCCGTCACCGTCAGTTTCCCCTTCACATAGCCCCGTTCCAGTTCCAGAATCTCCATCTTCAGATCCTTCATATATGAATTATCCTTTACCAGATTCCGTAATGTCTCCTGAACTGCAGGAGAAATCGGCAGTTTCTCTTGTTCAGCATTCTTATCCATTGTATTCTTCTCCTTTATCTGTCAACAAGCTCATTATATAGGCTGATATCTGTTTTTTCAATAGCAGGGCAAAAAAATAGACTGTTCCGCCGGGAAAACAGTCCTATTTTTCTTATTCTTTTTCTATTTTCTATCCTTATTGCAGAACCTGTATCCGTTCTTCGATAAAGTGTTCTACCTCTCCTTTTTCGATTCCCAGAGCCATGGCAAATTCACCATAGAGCTGATCCTCGGCAGCCTTCAGGTACCTTGCATCTGTCGCTGTCACCTTCTGGCCGCGTTCTACCCGTTCCTGTCTGCGCAGATACAGTGTCTTAATCACCTTGATCCACTCCATACAGTCATAGTGCCTCATACATTCCTTAAAGCGTTCCTCTCGCAGCTTGTCATTCTTTTCACCGATCGTCTCGATCTCCGGAATCTGATCAATCAGCTTCTGTACCTGTTCTTCCGTCAACACCTTCCGCATCACGATCTTTTCATTATCTACCGGAATATATACCACACTGGTCTTTGTATAAACCGGCTGCAGGATATAGTAAAGTCTGTTCGGATCTACATCCGGTACATCAATCGTACCGATATTTTCTACGGTACAGATACCATTACTGCCACATACTATATAATCTCCGACTTCAAACATTACGCATTTCCTCCTGTTTTTCTTCCTATTACCAGTATAACCAGATCTTTCCTCTTCATTCATCTGCCACTAGTAATAGTGTAACATTTTCCGGAATCAAAAGGTAAGTGCAAATTCACCCTTTCAATCATTTTTGTGAAAAATGTCCATCCCATATACAGGAGATGTAGGCAAAATGTCCACCGCTTTAATGAATATATTTCTGTATAAAGTTCACAATGATCCTTCTCGTCTCTTCCTCCGCTTCACTTGTTTCAAACTGCCGCTCCGGATGCCACTGAAGGGCTAACAGCTTCATCTTCTCTGAATAATAAGCTTCTATCACATGATTTTCCTCATCAACCGCTAACGGTGTGAAACAGGATGCCAGACTGCCTTCATAGATTACATCCTGATGGAAGTTATTTACGTAGATATCCCGGTTCTCTGTCAGCAAATGAACCTTATGATCCTTTCCTCTCGGCCGCGGAACCATAAGCTCCGGATGATAGGACAGCTTTCCGCCAAACAGCACGTTGATATACTGCATCCCCCGGCAGGTCGCAATGATCGGTATTCCATGCTCCACACAGTATCGGATCATCTTCTCCTCTGTCCGGTCCCGGTTTGGCTGTATCTCCTCATCATGCTCCCGGTCGTACCACTTCGGATTCAAGGCCCCGCCGCCTACTACAATCAACAGATCAATATCATCATCAAACAGCCGTTCAAAGTTCTTTGTATGATTTGATACCGGCTTCGGTATAAATCCCATCAGTTCGTAGAAGCGGATATATGCAGATTCCAGAATATCCGTTGCATCCCCATACTGATTCACGCCCTCCCGCTGTGTGATCAGTGCATGGAGATTGTGATACTGGATACCCTCCTGAATCGTACCGTTCCGGCAGTCCAGTTCCAGATAGTTCATTTTCGACACCGTATCATAGATCTTTGCGCCACATCCGATCGCTGCCGGAATATCAAACTCGGCACACCGAATCGCCATATGGGATGCCGCCCCACCATACTTCGTTATAAAACCCTTGATCTGCTTTGTGAAGATCCATTCATAGCCCGGATCTGCCTGCGGAACCACTACGATCTTACCTGTAATATCTGCGCCCCGCTCTTCCTCTAACAGTACAACCTCTCCGGCCACCCGCTTACTGGTAATGAAGTTCGGCCGTGCCTCATATACCGGAATAATATCAATACTGGCAGGTGACAGAATCACCTCCGGCAACAATACACTTCGGTTCAGGCGAAATGCCTTATGTCTCGCCTCGATCCGTCCTGCCCAGATCTCCTTTAGTTCCTCCAGTGAAATCTCACGATCATAGTCATCCAGATCCTCGATCATTAACCAGGAAAGTTCATCGATCCGAAAGCCCATCATCTGCCCGATCTTCCGAATCCACTCGATCACCAGACTTAGGGATCTGGTAAACTCAAACTTAAAGTACTCCCTCTGCTCAATCGCAGATATCAGAAACTTCTGAAATGCATCTGCCGGAATCTGCAGTCCGTTCGCATCCAGTGCCTCCTGCAGCTGTTCCAGATCTACCTTTTCATTCTTATGTATCTTCGGCTGCTTATTTTTTGCAGATACCGGTCGAAAATTCATCGCATCGTATCGTTCGGTACGGATATCATAGGTACCGCTTCTTAGATGTCCATACTTCGAATCAAACTCCTCTTTGCTCATCCGGCTCTCGGAATATGCTTCAAAGTCCTCGTTAAACTCGGTGGATACCGTCGATATCGTCTGCATAAACTGATCGGTTTCTGCCTGCGTACTATATCCGGCCTCCACCAAAGTACGCAGGAATGCCCGTGCCATAAACGCCATACGTGCCTGTCTTGCGAACTGTGGCGTTCCATAGCGTGTGATCGCCTCTAACAGCCACTTCACCGTCTCGATCAGTTCCTTTGCATTATTACAGTTCTCCCCGATCTTCTCGATCTCCATACGGGTAAATTCCAGAATGTTTAATGACCCCTTATCCTGTGACAGGATCGCGTTATGCTTCAGGACTGCATCCATGGTCAGACGCTTCACCTCCGCTACGATCTGCTTCCGTTCCTCTTCCGTAAATCCATGCAGCAACAGCTTCCGGCTGTTCTCCTCCGTCATAAAGTCATAACAGCTAAACACGATCTCAAACTCGATCTTATCATGTGCAGACAAATCTTCCTGCAGCCGTTCCCGATAGTATACGACCAGTCGTTTCTTCAGGTCTTCCGGTAAAGAATCCGGAATCAAAGAATAAAAGGAATAATTCAGATTAATATAAGGCTTATTCCCCACCTGATACATCAGGTCTTCCTCTAACGGACAGTATCCCAGCGGACGCAGTCCCTCATTCCATGCCCGATGTGTAATAATTCTCCGATAAAGGGAATAGTCCAAGGGCCGCGGATTCGAGCCTATGATCTCTGAAGGATTCCAGAATGCCATATCCGACAACATCATCGGCTTTCCGGTCAGTACATCGATCCGACTCTCATACTCCTGCTTCATCCGTGTCTTACACAGGTTAAAGGTCACCTCATCCACGGATGCTGTATGATAATTTGCAGCCGCTAACGGACGCACCTGAAAGAGAATCACCTCATAGCTGCTGTTAATCGCAAACTCAATGTCCAGAGGAATCCCCTCTATGATACTCTCTACCTCCCGCACTGCAATAATCAGCTTCTGCCAGTGAAGTTCTAACTGCTCCAGCTTCACATCTCTGGCGATCCAGAGCATCCGCCCACCTCTTCCGCTGGTGACGCTATCGGTAGAACCCAGATCATCATAATTTACCAGATAGTATGGGCGGTTCTCCCGCAAGTCTCTCGTAAATACCACACCACTGACCTGTACATTCGTCGCCTGCCGCTGAATCAGTACCTGTTCCTCCGCTACCGATGCCATATCCTCTTCATAGGAAGCGATCACTTCATCCACCGAATCCTCGATCTCCTGCAGACTGGCGGAGTCTACATCCAGAATACTCTTATAGTGTCCTGCATTCGAAGATTTCAAACAGTCCTCATGACTGGAGGAACTTCGTACTACGATTCTACATCCTCCGAACCGTTCCCGGATCTCCCGACACACCGATACCTTATCTGCCCAGTAGTCCTTGACCCGTAGAATATACATCCGCTCAATCTTTGCATGTGTGATCAGATTCTTCATCGCATACAATGTATTTGCTTTCGTTGATATTATCTCGCTTGTAGGATTCATATATGTCACCGCCATTCCTTTTCTGTCACTAGTTTATATCGAATCCATAGGAAAATGCAAGATTTCCGGGCATATTCTTCCGAATTATTCAAATAATGAACTAACCACGATCACAAGCACTCCACCAACGATTCCGATCAGAGACAGCCACTTTCTCTTAGTATGAATCAAATGTGGAATCAGTTCAAAAATAATAATATATAATAACATGCCTAATGCGAGGCAGATCAGAATTCCGATTACAAACTCACTTAAGATTGGACGAATCCAGGCCATCAGAAATCCACCTACAAAGGTGGAAACGGCTGCCAATCCCAGAATCAGGATCTGCTTTTTTTTCGTATCCTTCTGCAGGGTCGAATACATCAACATTCCCATCGGGATATTGTGCAGGCCAACACCCAATGCCACCAGCATGCCTACCTTTACCGATTCGGTCGTTATACTGTAAACCGCCATACCTTCTACCAGATTATGCAGGATAATCGCAACCGCAGACATGATACCGATATGAATCACATTCTCCTGTGTCTGATCCTCCTCCTGTCTGCCTTCCTCGTGATCCGGTATAAAATGATCCAGAAGCTTCAGTATGCCGATCCCTGCTATCACTGCCAGCCCCGCATACAGAAGCCGGATTCCCTGAAAGGTCTCGACTGTCTCCGGAATCAGTTCCATCACTATCAGTGCGCTCATAGTTCCTAATGCAATCGCTATCGATAACTGTTCAATCGTCTTACTTCCCTTTGCCAGCTTTACAACCAGAATACCAAAGAGCAGAAAAACACCCAATGCAAACGTAATGATCAATCCCATGTTTCTTACCTCACTATCATGTTCAAGTTCTTGTACGCCTACAAGTATTGCATGTTCCTCTGCTCTTGTCAATATGCAAATGCAATTCATTTGCAATTATTTTATTTTCTTTCTATGATGTCTGTCTATGGTCTCCTCTGCGGCTGCCTGTTCTGCCTGAAGCAGCTCTGCGTGCCGTTTGTGGGTATAATGATTATAAAATGCCAGACCGATTCCGCTGATTACCAGTGTCACTGCAAATACAATCACTGCGAAGATATAGTCAGACTTTCCGATTGCATTTCCTCCCACTGTCGATGTCACGATCGATGGAAACTTCGCAATCGTCGTGATCAGGATCCAGGTCTTAATATCTATCTTCGTCAGTCCAGCAAAGTAACTGAGGGCATCCTTCGGGGTTCCCGGAATGAAAAACAGCAGAAACATCAGGATGTCCCGCTTTTTATCATCCTTTAAAAATCGCAGGGAATTGATCTTATCAACGGAAATAAATACCCCCACCAGCTTGATTCCAAACTTCTTAACCAGCAGAAATACCAGCGTACCGCCAATGGCACTTCCCAACATACAAATAATCGTACCTTCAACCGCCCCAAACGCATATCCTGCAGCGATCTCAAAGGGTTCTCCCGGAATCACAGCAATTACGATCTGCAATATAATAATCCCCATGTATGCCAGCCGGCTCCAGAACCAATGATCATCCACCCATGCCCGCAGCCGCTCCGTATCGGACACAAACTGAATCAGGGGGGGTCCCACTCTCCAGAATATCAATGCGGATATCAGTGCAAACGCCACCAGAATACCAATTGCGATCCACCGTTTCTTCTTTATGCTGATATCGTTTACTTCTTTCTCTTTCTTCATCTATCTCTTTACAAGATGTACTACTTTGTACCGAAAATCCGGTCACCGGCATCACCCAGACCCGGACAGATATAAGCATCTTCATTTAAGCAGCGATCCAGCTGTCCCACATAGATCTGGACATCCGGATGTGCTTCGGTCAGCCGTTTCAGCCCCTCCGGTGCTGCAATAATACACATAAACTTAATATTCTTACCGCCATGTTCCTTTACAAAGTTAATCGCATCCACAGCGGAACCACCGGTTGCCAACATTGGATCTACTACTACGATCGTTCTCTGCTCGATCGGATCCGGCAGCTTGCAGTAATACTCATGCGGCTCATGTGTCTCCGGATCACGATACAGACCGATATGCCCTACCTTTGCGGTCGGCACCAGTGCCAGAATACCATTTACCATACCCAGACCTGCCCGAAGGATCGGTACAACCGCCAGCTTCTTACCGGCAATCATCGGTGTCATACAGGTCTCAATCGGTGTCTCGACCTCAACCTCCTCTGTCGGAAGATCCCGCAGTGCTTCATATCCCATCAGCATAGCGATCTCTTCTACCAGCTTTCGAAACTCATTTGTGCCGGTATTCTTATCCCGGATCATAGAGATCTTGTGCTGAATCAACGGGTGTCCCATAATTGTGTAATTTGCCATCTTGTAACCTCCTGTGTATGACATTATACTCTTTTTCTGCTTTTAAATTATTATTTTTCTATTACAGTTTTCTTAATGAATCCTACTCCGTAAAACCTACTCTGCCTCGCTGTTAAACTCCTCTGTCTCTTCTGCCACCTCGTCGGCTGTAAATGTATAGTCCTTTCCCGGAAGTACCGCATTCAGAACAATACCGATCACGGCTGCCACTGCCAGTCCGGTCAGGCTGATCGTAACGGTTCCGATGGTAAAGCTGATAGCACCGCTTGCATTGAAATACTTAATACCAATCGCCAGCACCAGAATCAGGGCCGCTATGATAACATTTCGACTCTTTGAGAAGTCCACATGATTCTCAACCAGATTCCGTACGCCGACTGCTGAAATCATACCGTACAGTACCAGTGATACACCACCGATCGTTGCCGTCGGCATAGAGCTGACTACCGCCGCAAACTTCGGTGAAAATGAGAACAAGATTGCCAGATATGCGGCAATCCGAATGACTCTCGGATCAAATACTTTGGTTAATGATAAAACACCGGTATTTTCACCGTATGTCGTATTTGCCGGAGCACCGAACAGAGAAGCGATTAAGGTTGCCGCGCCATCTCCACACAGGGTTCTGTGCAGACCCGGATCCTTGATAAAGTTCTTACCAACTGTGGAAGATATCGCACAAATATCACCGATATGCTCTACCATAGTAGCCAATGCAATCGGCATAATTGTTATAATTGCATTAATTAATAAGGTGGAATCCAGATTCTGGAAAATCGAAAATACCGTATCATTCATATGGAACGGCAGACCGATCCAGGCAGCATCCCGAATCGCTGAAAAGTCTACATCATGGCACAGTGCACCTACCGCATAAGAACCTAACACACCCAGTATAATCGGGATAATTCGGATCATTCCCTTTCCCCAGATGTTGCAGGCGATCACAATCACGATCGCAACGATTGCTACCAGCCAGTCTGCAGAACAGTTTGTAATCGCTGATGCAGATAAAGTCAGACCAATCGCTATGATAATCGGTCCTGTTACGATCGGCGGGAAGAACTTCATAACCTTCTCAACACTAAATGCCTTAATCAATCCCGCCAGAATAAAGTATAGTAATGCAGAACATGCAACACCGGCACAGGCATATGGTAACAGTTCCTTTTCACCGTTCGGTGCAATCGCTGCGTATCCTGCCAGATAAGCGAAGGATGATCCCAGAAATGCGGGTACCTTTCCCTTTGTCAGGAAATGGAATAACAGAGTTCCCAGTCCGGCAAATAACAGAGTTGCCGATACACTCAGGCCTGTCAGTGCCGGCACCAGCACAGTTGCCCCAAACATGGCAAACATATGCTGGAAGCCCAACACCATCATCTTAGGTACACCAAATACCCGGGCATCATAAATCGCTTCATTTGTATCTTGCTTCATATAAGCGTCCTCCTCATTTTTCTAAAGACAGTATACACTCTTTTCTATTAATTGTAACCTACTATCCGAAAAATAATGGAGGAATTTCTTCTTCCCATAAAACTTCCTGTGTCCTAGTCTTCCTTCACGCTCAGATCATTCAATAACTGCATCTTCATCTCATAATAATCCGGTGTCATATCCAGATAATGCAGATGCGGATATTCAAACCGCTGTTCTTCTTCCCAGATCTCCTCTGACAACTGCCGTTTTACATAGGCTGCGATCTCATCCAGAGTAGGAAGCTCATAAACCAGCGTTCCATTCTTTATAATCTGCTTCTGCAGCTCTACTGCACGACAGTTTTCGAAATACCGATTCTTCCATGGCTTCGTCGGATCTACATACCGGAACGGCTGACTCATATCGATTTCTTCCTCTGCCTTTGCGATCATATCTGCGATTGCCCGGCCTTCTTCATCGATGATACGATATACCTTCTTTAATCCCGGATTCGTGATCTTTTCCACATTTTCGGAGATTTTAATACGCGGAGCAAAATTTCCCGGCGTCTCCTCCACGGCGGCTATCTTATAAACGGCACCGAATACCGGCTCTGATTTTGCTGTGATCAACCGCTCACCGACTCCAAAGCTATCGACACAGCCTCCCTGATTCAGAATGGAGGTAATCGTAAACTCATCCAGACTATTTGAAATAATGATCTTGCAATCCTCAAGTCCTGCCTTGTCTAACATCTTTCTGGTCTTTTTCGTCAGATATGCCAGGTCACCACTATCGATTCGGATTCCCTTCAACCGCTTGCCCATCGGTTCCAGAACTTCCTTTGCCACACGAATCGCATTCGGTATGCCACTTCGCAATACATCGTAGGTGTCTACCAGTAAAACAGTCGCATCCGGATAGGTTTCCGCATACTTTTTGAACGCTTCGAACTCATCCCTATAGAACATAACAAAGCTGTGTGCCATCGTTCCACTGATCGGCATTCCAAACATCTGTCCGGACAAAACCGTTGCCGTACTATTCGCTCCACCGATATAAGCAGCTCTGGCTCCGTAAACAGCCGCATCCATATTATGTGCCCGTCTGGCACCAAAGTCCGATACTCCTCTTCCGTCTGCTGCCCGAACGATTCTCCGTGTCTTCGTTGCGATCAGGGACTGATGATTAATCTGCAGTAAAATCGCAGTCTCGACCAACTGTGCATCGATCAACGGTGCTACAACCGTCAGACATGGTTCATTCGGATACATAATTGTTCCTTCCGGGAATGCATAGATATCTCCTGTAAACCGGAAACCAGCCAAATAATCCAAAAATGCATCCGCAAACAGATTCTGACTCCGCAGATATTCGATATCCTCGGCATCAAAGTGCAGATTCTGCACATACTCTACGATCTGCTCCAGACCGGTAAAGATTGCAAATCCGCCATTGTCCGGATTCTTTCTATAAAATACATCAAAGGCTACACGAGTATCCTTGTCCTGATCCAGAAAGTAGCCATTGCTCATGGTTAACTCATAAAAGTCCATGACCATTGTTAGATTTCGTTCCATGCTCTGTGTCTTATTCATTCTATCCTCCTATTCCGAGTATAACCTTCTGATTATATCTCCTGCTCCCGAAACCGATACAGCTCCGGACTGCGTTTTGTACCTTCCTGATTTCTCTTTGTTCCGGTTGCTTCCACATAACCACTGATCTTCTTTCGAAAGTTCGCCTTATACAGTGGCTTTCCAAGTACCGTTTCGTATAACTTCTGCAACTCCGGCAGTGTGAACTCCGGTGGCATCAGCCCAAACAATACATTCGTATACTCTGCCTTATTCCGCAGGCGGCTAATGCCCATCTGGATCGCCTTTTCATGATCAAATGCGATCCCGGAATTCTCCTTTTTACTGGCAATCTCCTGAATACTGGCTACTCCTCCCATGAATAATGGGATTCTGGATACATGGTAAGATAAGATATCTCCCTGATCTCCGATCAGCGTTACTTCACCATCCTGTTCCCGGATCGTAAACCAGCCAGCCTCCGCCGCATCATCACCGGCACTTACGGCAACCGTATTCTCCTGAATCAGTGCCAGATACGCCGTAGATATCACCCTTGTCCGAGGATCTCGTCCCGGCTCTCCAAAGGTATATAGCTGCTCCATATAAATATCCCGCAGACCGGTCTCCTCCTCCAGTTCTCTACGGGCAGCCTCATCCAGCGATTCATCGATCTCAACGAATCCCCCCGGCAATGCCCAGCAGTGTATATAAGGATGATTTCTTCTCCGAATCATCAAAAGCCGCAATGCATCCCGACTTTCATTCACTGCAAAGACCAGAATATCTACCGTCAGGGATGGGCGTTTATACGCTCCCGGCTGATACTGTTCTAAGAATTCCTCCTCAGTCAGCCCCTGCTCATTTCTAATATCTGTCAAGCCATATCCTCCCTTCCTTTAAGTAGCATTTGAATACTTTTGCATAGAATAACACCATTTTCTTTGTTTGTAAAGTAGTTTTCTGATACTTTTATTTTTTTCTTTATTTTCTGTTTTTATCATTGTATAATTAATACGTTATACCATTTTGTATAAACGAAACTAAGGAGTCTATTAGAATGAACGATTTTTATGCTAACCTTGGAAAAAAAGTAAAAGAACTACGGATTGAAAACGGTCTGACACAGAATCAGGTAGCCAAAGCACTGGATGTCACTCCCGGCTACATCAGCAATGTTGAAAACAATCGGAGTGCTATGACACTTCGCCTGCTCATGTACTATGCAGAGCTGACACATGTATCACTGGATGCTCTCATCGGAAGCATTGATTCTGAGTATGAATCCACCGCTCTGGACTATGAAATCCATGATCTGGTTCGGCGTATGACAGACGAAGACAAGCGTAAGCTGGTAAAAACCTTAAAGATCTGGGTTCGCTGTTAGATAAATAAAGGAGAGTCAATATGAGCAAGAAAAAAGAAACCCTACAAGAGCAGGAAAAGCCAAAGACAAAGTATGATCGAAAGATGGAGGCCCGACGAAAGGCTGCTGCCAAAGAACGCAGGTCAAATCTGATCTTTCGGACCGTATGCATCGTGATCCTCGCCGCTCTCATCGGCACTGCCGGATACTTCGGTATCTCCCGATGGATCGATGTTCACAATGCAACGACACAAACCTATCTGACTGTCGGTGATCATGCGTTATCTCAGACAGAATATGACTACTACTACCATTCCAATGTATCCAGCTATATCAATACTTACTATGCATATCTATCCTACATTGGTCTGGACACCTCAAAACCATACGATGAACAGCAGTATTCTGAGGATATGACCTGGGAAGATTACTTCCAGAAGATTACGATCGAGCAGATACAGAAGGAATATGCACTGCGTGATGATGCAGCTGCAAATGGCTTTGAATACGATACAACCGATGACTGGACTTCTTTCCAGAAGGATGCTAAGGCCGCAGCCGATGAGCAGAGCCTGTCTCTCAGCCAGTATTACAAGAATACCTTCGGGGACTATGCTACTGTATCCCGGATCCAGCCATATGTAAAGAACAGTTATCTTGCCAGTGCCTACTACGATAAATTAGTCAAAGATGATACGCCGGACGATGCTACGATTCAGTCCTATTATGAAGAGCATAAGGAAGATTATGATAAGGTATCTTTCTATAGCTTCAGCTTTGATCCATCAAACTATGATGACTCTGACGAGCAGGCTGCTGCACAGGCAGATCAAATGGTAGAACGTCTGAAAGATGGCGATGACTTCGAAACCCTGTGTCTGGAATATGCACCGGAGGATGCAAAAAGTAACTATGAATCAACGGATTCGGAATACTCCCTGTCAAAAGATATGGTTTGTTCCAATACAAACGCTGCCTATAGTGCATGGCTCTCTGATGAAAGCCGCAAGGATGGCGATATCACTGTCATTCAGTCCGATGATTCCGGTGTCTGCTATGTACTGAAGTTCGTTAGCCGCACCTATGATGACACTTGTCTGGATACCATCTCTTCTACCTTAGCAAACAATGCGGTTTCGGACTATCTGGACAGCGTGTTGGAAAGCGGTTATGATGTAACGGATGTAAAGGGTGAAATCAACTATTTGAATACCGAAAGTACCGATACTTCCGACACAGAAAGCACTGATACTACAGAAAACTAAATAAGGCTCCGAATATCCGTTAACAATCGAACGGAATACCGGACATAGAAGAAGCGAACACCGTTTGATGTTCGCTTCTTCTATGTCTATTTTCTTTTAGATCTGTCCTTCCTGTTTCATTCGAGTTCAAATATCTCCATGCTCTGGTCAATACCGTTTGCGATCTTCTTTAGCTGTTCTGCCTCTGCCGAGATTCCTTCTATGATGCTACTGATCTCTGTAATGGATGCAAAGGTCTCCTCTGTACTGGCCGCATTCTCTTCTGCTATCGCAGACAAATTCTGCACAGTATCAATAACGGAGCTTCGTGTGGTATCCAACTGTGAGGTCTTCTCGGTAATTCGTTCAATCGCTTCTAAGGATTCCTCAATCCCTGAGATTACCTTCTGAAACCGTTCATCCGTATGCTGTACATTTTCATTTTGTTTCTCCATAATATCTTTGACAACTTCCATCGTCTTAACAGCCCTGCCGGAATCGGTAATCAAATAAGATATAATTTCCTCGATCTGTCTGGCAGATGCGTTTGACTGATCCGCTAACTGCTGAATCTGTGTCGCTACTACGGCAAATCCACGTCCTTGCTCTCCCGCACGTGCTGCCTCGATCGATGCATTCAGAGACAACAGATTCGTCTCTGCCGCAATCGCCGTAATCAGCCCGGTTGCTTCCTTTATCTTCTGAACGGATTCATTTGTCATATTCGTCTGCTCGTAGATTGCCTGAATCGACTCGCTCGCCTGTTGATTGATCGTACTCAGTTCATGAAGGGTTTCAAATGCATCCTGTCCAAGTGCATGCATATTTTTAGCATTGCTATACATCGCCTCGACTTCTCTGGCTGTTTCTGATACCATATTTCCCATAAGAACAACATTATCCGTTGCCGACTGCGTCTCCTCTGCCTGGCTGGTTGCACCTTCCGCAACTTCTTCCACAGCCTTTTCCACCTGTGCCACCGTACTGCTCGTCTCTGCCGTCTTATCACTCAGGTAAGTAGATGCCTGATTGAGTGCCTCACTCTGTTCCTTCATAGACTGAATGATCTCTGACTGCTGTTGTTTCAGCTTCACGATCGAACGGCTGATATGTCCGATCTCATCCCGACGCTTTGTGATCCGTTCATCCAGCTCTGCATTCAGGCGGCCTTCCGCTACCTCTTCCAGTGCATCGGTTCCCTTATGTAAAGCATTTGTCAGATTCGTTACTACGATTGCAACCATCACGCAACAGATAATTCCCATTGCCAGAATAATCCCAACCAACAAAGTGATAATCTTCATAATCTCCGCTCTGGCTTCTGACTGTGGCATCCCCGCAAAAACCATTCCTTCGATCGTACCGTCCTCAGCGGCGATCGGTACATAATATCCAAAGTATGTCTGTCCCTGTACATCTACATTTCTGGCAAAATAATCATTTCCCTTCTTTAGCACCTCTTCTGTCACGACCTCGCTCGCCTGTGTTCCTACCTGTCGGCTTCCGTCTTCCTTACAGATAGAGGTCATATACCGGGTATCCCCATAGAATACTGTAATATCCATATCCGTCGCTTCCTGAATATTATCTGCGATTTCTACATGCTCCGTGATATTGTATGTTCCTTTATATAACGCCCCTGATGCGTCCACAGAAAACGCTCCGTCATCCGCATTTTGAATCGTATCCCGGACAGACACGGCTGCAGCCCGAAGTCCGTTTTCAATATTATCTGTCACTACATTACTGATCCTGGTATTACTGACGATCACAGTCACTATCCCTATCACAATCAAAGGCAACAAAACAATCAATAATAACTTTGCTTTCATCTTCATATCAATTTCCCCCATTTCATATGATTCTTATATTTTACCATTTTTAAACAAAAAAGCCAATAGCTCTGGTGCTTTTTGTGCATTTTCACCAAAGCTATCAGCTTCTTCTCTTCTTTCCTATCTGAGTGCTTTTCTGCTCTTCCTAGAATTCATTTCCAGGGAATCTTGGAATTCCATCAAAGCCGGCCTTCAGATCTTCATCTGTCGGAATGTAATCGGACATCTGTCCATCATTAAACTTCTCATACGCTACCATATCGAAGTAACCGGTACCGGTCAGACCAAAGACGATCGTCTTCTCCTCACCAGTCTCCTTACACTTTAATGCCTCATCTATCGCAACCTTGATCGCATGAGAGCTCTCCGGTGCAGGAAGGATACCCTCCACTCTGGCGAACTGTTCAGCCGCCTTGAACACCTCTGTCTGCTCTACGGAACGAGCCTCCATATAACCATCATCATATAACTGTGACAGAATCGAACTCATACCATGGTACCGTAGACCACCGGCATGATTTGGAGACGGAATAAAGTTCGAACCCAGTGTATACATCTTTGCTAATGGACAAACCATTCCTGTATCGCAGAAGTCATATACATACTTTCCTCTTGTTAAGCTTGGACAAGAGGCCGGTTCTACTGCAATGATCTGATAGTCCTTCTCTCCTCTTAACTTCTCGCCCATGAACGGTGAAATCAAACCACCGAGGTTCGAACCACCACCGGCACAACCGATGATCACATCCGGTGTAATTCCATACTTATCCATAGCTATCTTTGTCTCCAGCCCAATGACTGTCTGGTGTAACAGTACCTGCGACAATACACTGCCCAGTACATACCGATATCCTTCTGTATGGGTTGCCACCTCTACAGCTTCTGATATTGCACATCCCAGACTTCCGGTTGTTCCCGGATGTGCCTGCAAGATCTTACGTCCTACTTCCGTTGTATCTGAAGGCGACGGAGTTACACTGGCACCATAGGTACGCATAACCTCCCGACGGAATGGCTTCTGCTCATAAGAGCACTTTACCATAAAGACCTTGCAGTCCAGATCAAAGTATGAACATGCCATAGAAAGAGCCGTTCCCCACTGACCGGCTCCGGTCTCTGTTGTTACACCCTTCAAGCCCTGCTTCTTTGCATAATACGCCTGAGCGATTGCTGAATTCAACTTATGACTTCCACTGGTGTTATTCCCCTCAAACTTGTAGTAAATCTTTGCCGGTGTCTGCAGCTTTTCCTCCAGGCAATATGCCCGTACCAGCGGTGATGGGCGATACATCTTATAAAAGTCACGGATCTCCTGCGGAATATCAATATACGGAGTCGTGTCATCCAGTTCCTGTTTGGCCAGTTCCTCACAGAATACGACCTTCAGTTCATCCAAAGTCATCGGCTGATGAGTTCCCGGATTCAGAAGCGGTGCCGGCTTATTCTTCATATCAGCCCGCACATTATACCACTGCTTTGGCATCTCCTGTTCTTCTAAGTAGATCTTGTAAGGAATGTTGTTATCCTGTTTCATCGTTTATTCTCCTTTCTTTCCGAATCAGACATTGCAGGGTCTGATTTCATTCTATCAATCGTCTCCGGGAAAGGACTATTTAAATAAAAAAATAACCCTCATCCCACTTCTGCTGGGACAAGAGTCAACTCCTGCGGTGCCACCCTGCTTGATATCAATGACGATATCCTCTCACGATATACCTGCATATATCTGATTTTGTAACGAAGTATCCTCTCCGTCTTCCCTACCGACTACTCTAGCCTGCCATCGGTTCGGGTTGCCCTCGAAAGCCCATTCCATTATGCTGCCATCTGCCACAATCTCACCTTCTGTGGCTCTCTGTGAGATACATATCACATGTACTTCCTCTTTCTCAACGGTTTATCTATTTATTAAATTAACATATACCGGATTTCTCTGTCAAGTCTTTTCTGCTTATCGATTCCTTTCCGGATAACGATAATTTAGTATTCCTCCCACAACAATCAATAAAGCAGACACAATCAGATAACCAAGCATCCATTGTACAAACTCTCGTCCTGTATACACCGACAGCAGAAACAGATTCATGCCTGTTGCCCTTTCCGTCATTGCATACACCGTATAAAACAAAACAAGGATCGCTCCGGGTATCATTTTTCCAAACAGATAGGAAACTGCATAGGTACTTGATAAATAGAACAAATTCAACACCAGTACCTTTCCATACAACCACCACAGTTCCGGAAATATCCGAGTATATACTATAAAAAGCGGGACCATCAGAATCCCAAATCCGGCATATAGCAGCAGTAGTTCCCACAGCTTGACTCGATTATTCATATAGAGCAACTCATGCATCGGTTCTTCGATACAATGTTCCAAAACAAACAAAATCACCCACACGGACAACAATGGAATCAAGTACTGTGACATCTTCACAATGTTTGTATATAGCATCTCCGGATCTCTCTTAAAATAATAGGCCAGAATATTCAGAACAGGGAGCAGCCCGTACAGTCCAAGCACGGGCATAAATGCAAATACTCCCATACCCTTTAATCGAAAGTAAAGATTCCATATGCTTTTTTCTAAATATCTTTTAACGCACATATATATCCATCCTCGATATTCGGTCTTACCTTTTGCTCATTCGGCAGTTTTCGCTTCGTCAATACCCGATAAACAGTCTTTCCTTTCACTTCCAGTTCTTTTTCTATATAATCCTCCGGCATTCGTTGTTCCTCTGTCAATTCATATACTTTACCCTCTGCCAGTTTACTAACTGCCTCTTGTGTACCACTGGCAAGAATATTCCCCTGATTCAGAACTATAATCTCATCACAGACTGCCTCTACATCCTCTACAATATGTGTCGACAAGATTACGATCGCATCCTTATGCAGTTCTCTTACTATGTGTTTAAACCGAATTCTCTCTTCCGGATCCAGACCTGTCGTCGGTTCATCAAAGATCACTAACACCGGATGATTTAACAGTGCCTGTGCAATTCCAACTCTTCGAACCATACCACCAGACAGCTTTCTGCCCTTTACCTTCCGAACCTCCGTCAGGTGCACCAGTTCTAACACCCTGGTAATCTCCTCGTTCCACTGATTCTTCGGTATATTCTTTACATTCGCATAATATTTCAACTGTTCCTCTACCGTCAGTCCGGGAAATATACCCGACTTCTGCGGAAGATAACCGATTCTGCCCTGCAAAGACCGAATCTTTCCCGTTTCCTCCAGAATAACCGTTCCTGCTTCTGTATGGTATAGATTCAATATACAGCGAAGAAGCGTGGTTTTTCCGGCTCCATTTGGTCCCAGCAGTCCATATACACCCTTCTGAAACTGATAGGATATGTCCTTTAATACTTCTTTTCTTCCAAAGTTCTTCGATAACCGTTCAATCTTCAACATATTCGCTCCGCTCCTTCAACCGGTTCCACTCATCCTCTCCCAGATATTTGATAAAGAATTCTTCAAACTCTTCCTCTGTATAGCCATATTCTGACATACAATTCATATAAGTTTCTTTTATCTGCTCGTAACTATTCATCTCCGAATATGGCAACCTCATATCATAAAGAATCAGAAAAGATTCAATCCCATCCTCTACTGTATATACTTTCGGCGGTGGCGGAACAAAATCACCGCTTTCCTCATACCACCATCCCAGAACGTCTATACTCCTAGGGCTTACCACCTGATTGCCCCGGTTAATCATCGGCAGATCGCCATTCAACCCCGGCATCCTCAATACCGTCCTCTTATCCAGTACCTGCATTCCTTCCAATACTGTCTGATATGCGTCTTTCCCATTCCTTGAATCCGGATTTTCATATGAATTTAGATATGGGTATACGATCCGGCGTCCATCTTCTGTACAGTATTCCCTCACATAGCCGGCCACGAAACTTGGGCCTACATCCATCCCTTGAAAATGATTTCCTTCCATCCGATCCAGCTCCGAATAAATCGTCGTCCTTGCATCGATATTCACATCAAATGAAACCGGTTCTTCCAGCACATTGCAATAATACTGAAAGTTTTCTGCATCATACAGTTCCTGCCAGCCCGGCATCGGATAGTAGCAAAACCACCCCGGCAAATTCACCTGCGTTCCATTGCTATAAAAGTTCGCACATCCACCATGATAACGCACTACAATCGCCTCCAAAGCCTTCTCCTGCCGTTCTACCAGAAGATAATCTCCGTTCCTCTGATAGGATAACTCTGTACCATCCTCATCCGTTATCGAATCAATCTGATATAGATGATATAATGTCATGGCATAACTACTCAGTTCCTGATCTTTAAGATAGATCGTCACCTCTGCCTCCATCTGTCTGCGCAATTTCAGTTTCATAACATAGGACTGTACTTGAAACCCTTCCCCTGTCTGCTGTTTCATCTCATCTACTACATACCTCCACTGATCATAGGCAGTCGCATCTGTCGATCCCAGAGATTTTTCATTATTATAAAAGCTAGTTGGCAGGCCCGAATATATCCATGTTCCTGCCATGCAGGCAAGCCCAGCAGCCAAAATACTCCACTGCCGAAGTTTCCATCTGTGAACAGCAAGCGAATAATGAAACATCAGTAACAGTCCCAATACACCTAACCAAAACAGACTTCTGGATGCTAACGATAGATTTGCAGGAAACAAAACATAATCATTTATCGTTTCCGTTCCCTGTGGCATAATAATAAATACTCGAAACCACCGGAAAATCTCTCGATACCACATTGCAAAATAACTCAAAGCTGTCGTCAGAACCGGACTGACCAGACAGGCTACCGTTATGATACTTAGGTAGCCGACCAGTCTTCCCACCAGTCTGGCCAGTAACCAGCCAATCAGAATCGCTATCAGACCGTTTATGAAAAAGTACAATCCTATAATTTTCACAAAATATAACAGGATTTCACTATTAAAAGCAACCGTTCCCAACAGTGCAGTCCCATAACTGATTATGATCAGCCCACAATATGCTGTATGTAAACCAGCCATAACCAGAAAAGACTTCAGATCTTCCCGTACATAAGTTCCATTTACACGTACAATCCCCAACGCATTTGCATCTGCTGCCTCCCGAAAGTAGTCAAATGCAAGGAACATTAGTAAAATGAATATGTAGATACAATCTCCCATCTGTCGTTGATGTGTTCCCATAATAAATCCTATACGGCTATATCCATCCACAAAATCCGGCAAACTCAAATAATAGATGGTTTGTACCACATGTCGAAGCGTCCCACATAATAGTATTCCCAACAAAATGAGCCTTAATTTGCTTCGAAAGAAAAGTTTCGCGTGTACTCCCATACTCCTTACCTCTTAATCTTTATCGACATATCCGTTACCGATACATCCCTTTACCGTCTTCAACCCATCTTTTCCCGTTAAAGTTATGGAATGGTAATTATAATTACTACTAATCGTCATCGTATGAGAATAACCTGGGCGTAATGTAATCAACGCCTCCTGATAACCGGCTTCTCCTACTCCATTACGTCCTCTTGTTTCAAACATAATAGCATACTTTGAATTATTTAATGTTTCTCCATACATCGCAGTTGCCTTGAACGGATCACTGGAAAATCCCGATGTGACTGTTTGTTTGTCAGCTGTCAGAACAGCTCTAACACCTGCCCATCTGGCACTCGCATATGCTGTCGCTCCAAAACAAAACATCAGTGCTCCTGTCAATATTACACTATACATAAATCGTTTTACTCCCATCTTGTATCCTCCTTATCTCTTCTTTTGACAACAGGTTTCCACCAAAAACTTTTTCCTCCCTTCTTTTTCTCTATATGTATTTTAAAAATATAGTATTCTCCTTGTGTTGTCAAGCTTTTTAGAGTTTGTTTTTACTAAATATAGATTTATTATTCAGAAAATAGCCCATTCAAAAAACACCAACTTACTTTTCTCAGTAAATTGGTGTTTTTATATCATCCTAAATATTCCTTCTACTGTCTTACCTTAATATGTGTTTCACGAAGCTGCTGCTCGGTCACTTCGCCCGGAGCTCCACACATCAGATCCTGTGCATTACCATTCATTGGGAATGCTATAACCTCACGGATATTCTCCTCATTGCGGAGCAACATAATCATACGGTCAATACCAGGTGCCATACCTGCGTGTGGTGGTGCACCAAACTGGAATGCATTATACAGGGCGCCAAACTTCTGCTTCAGATCCTCCTCGGTATAGCCTGCGATCTCAAATGCTTTCACCATAATCTCCATATCATGATTCCGGACAGCACCGGAAGACAGCTCAATACCATTACATACAATATCATACTGATATGCCAGAATCTCCTCCGGATTCTTGGTATTCAGTGCTTCTAAGCCTCCCTGTGGCATAGAGAACGGATTGTGTGTAAAGATCATCTTCTTTTCTTCCTTGTCATACTCATACATCGGGAAGTCATTGACATAGCAGAACCGATATGCATTCTTCTCGATCAAATCTAAGCGGACACCCAGCTCATTTCGGATCTGTCCGGCATAATTGGCTGCACGTTCTTCATTGTCAGCGATAAAGAAGATCGTATCGCCTGCCTGCAGTCCTGCCAGATCAGCGATCTCTGTCTTCATGTCATCCGGTATAAACTTATCGATTGGTCCCTTATAGCTCATATCATCCAGAATCTCCAGATAACCCAGACCACCCATACCGATGCCGGTTGCGAACTTCAACAGCTTCTCATGCTGTCCCTTTGACAGCTTCGCATGTACGTTGATTGCCCGCACCGTCTTGCCATGGAACGGCTTGAAGGTACAACGCTGGAAGAAGTCTGTTACATCAATGATACGCAGAGGATTCCGAAGATCCGGCTTGTCGGAACCAAACTCCAGCATCGCCTGCTTATAGCTGATGACCGGATATGGTGCCTGTGTCACTTCATATCCTTCCGGTGCAAACTTCTGAAATGTCTCGGATAATACTTCTTCTCCCACCCGGAAAACATCCTCCTGTGTTGCAAAGCTCATCTCAAAGTCTAACTGATAGAACTCTCCCGGAGACCGATCGGCTCTCGCATCCTCATCCCGGAAGCAAGGTGCGATCTGGAAATACTTATCAAACCCGGATACCATTAAAAGCTGTTTATACTGCTGCGGTGCCTGTGGCAATGCATAGAACTTTCCCTTAAACTTTCTGGATGGAACGATATAATCTCTGGCACCCTCCGGTGAAGACGCACACAGGATCGGAGTCTGAATCTCTAAGAATCCCATCTCTGTCATCTTCTCACGCAGGAAGCTGATCACTTTCGAACGGAAGATAATATTATCCTTTACCTTCTTATTTCTCAGATCCAGATACCGGTACTTCAGACGAACATCCTCGCGAATCTCCTTCGATGTCATAATCTCGAACGGCACCTGCTTATATACCTTACCTAAAATGGTAACCGTATGTGCCTCCAGCTCTATCGTTCCCGTCTCAATGTTTGGGTTATAGGTTTCCTCATCTCGATGCTCCATTACACCCTCGATGGATACACAGTCTTCCTTTACGATACCCTCCAGCAGTGTGGTATCTCTCATAACCACCTGCAGGACACCATACATATCACGCAGATCGATAAAGGATACCCCACCATGGTCACGGATATTCTCAACCCAGCCCGCTACCTTCACGGTAGATCCTACATCCGACTCTGTAATCTCGTTAATAGTTCTGTCACGATATACGTTTGCGATACTCATCATTACTCTCCTTTTCTGATTTCTGTTATACTTTCTTTTAAACGCAAAAGTTCGTCCTGAACTCTTGGTTCAGGACGAACAGGATCTTCTTTATCTGTCCGCGGTACCACCTGACTTACTGCCCTTGCAGTCCCTCATAAACTGTTTCTCGTACAGCTACGGCTCCCCTACTGATCGGCACACGGCTTCTGTTCGGTTCGCGGCTGGTAAAGTGTTATTCACACCGATTCATTCTGTGGAGCTTCCACCATCCTCCACTCTCTGTCAGCGATAATCGGGCTACTTCTCTTCGTCATTGCCTTATATTTTTAGATTATATATCAGTCATTTTCCCTATGTCAAGTCCGAATCCCTTTATCCGGACTTCGTTATCTGGGTTTATCCACCACCTGATGAACAATCAAACGCTGTCCTTCTACATGAAACCACACATCATGATCTCCGAACAGCATACGATACTCCTTATCCACCGCTGCCTGTGTTCCCGGTCTGGGATCCTGCTTTAGAAGCTCGAGCACTGTCTCCCGCTGATGCTCCGGAATCTTATGCAGCAGTTCCTCCGGAAATTCGACCTCCAACCCATAGGAAAACACCTGCCCGGCAAACCCATCTACCGCATCCGGGTGGCTGTCCGTATATGCCAGATACGGCTTAATGTCATAGATCGGCGTCCCGTCCAGAAGATCGGCTCCCGATACATATAAGACCGGTCCGAGCTTCTTATCCATCTCAATCCGATCCAGCTTCACCGATGACAGACCGATCGCATTCGGTCGAAATGGGGATCGACTGGCAAATACGCCTACCTTCGTCTTTCCTCCCAGTCTGGGTGGTGCCACAGTTGCCGACCAATTCTCCCGATCTGCCTTTGAGAACTGCCACAACAGCCAGATATGTGAGAATCCATCCAGCCCACGAACAGCCTCCGGCTGACGATACTCCGGCTCAAACAGGATCCTACCCTGCAATGTTTCTACCAGTCCGCTCTGCCTCGGTATCCCGAACTTTGCCGGAAATTCCGTCTCGATATGTGCAATGATCTTCCATGTACCTTCTTCCATATTCTCTATCCCTACTGCTCATTTCATTCATAGTTTTCTTTGATGGTCTCAATTATATGAGATTCTTTTCCGCATAACAAGTGATTTTTACTTTTTTCTGAACATACCGGAAAATGATTGAGTATTTGGGAATACTATACTATAATAGGTGAGTAAATTTCCCTGCCCGTAACGGCAGAGATCGTAAGAGGTAAGTATATGAACAATATAAAGGGTATGCTGTCTGTTGTTATGCCGGCATATAATGAAGAAGCTTGTATCTATAAGAATCTACTGGAGACCTGCGACTGCATCTCCACCTTTTGTCCAACGTACGAGATCATACTGGTCAATGATGGCAGTCCGGATCATACATTTGACGAAGCGATGCGTGCCAGAGCAGTAAATCCCCATATTAAGGTCGCTACCTATCAGGTAAACCGTGGAAAGGGCGGTGCCATCAAAGAGGGCATTTCTCGTGCCAAGGGCGAATATATTGCCTTTCTGGATGCAGATCTGGATCTGTCCCCGATGCACCTGCAGGCATTTTTAGAAGAACTCCTGAATGAGGATGCCGATATCGTCATCGGTTCTAAGTTGCACAAGGATTCCCAGCTCAACTATCCACTGAAGCGTAAGATCATGAGCTATGGCTACTACCTGCTGCTACATATTCTGTTCCATCTGGATCTAAAGGATACCCAGACCGGAGTGAAGCTCTTTCGTGCAGCGGTGATTAAACCGATCGCCGAGAGTCTGTCTACATCCGGCTATGCCTTTGATATCGAGATCCTGGCACGGGCAAATCAAATGGGTTGCCGCATCCTGGAGATGCCGATTCATCTGGAATACCGTCGCGGTATGGAGAACGGAACCGCAAGAATCCGCATCGGTGATGTCTTCTCCATGTTCTTTGATACCCTGCGGATCTTCCGGGATATCCACTTCCGTTCATGAGTCGACTTCGTAGCTGCAACCTTGCACTATGACTGAAACAACAGCATAAATAGTCCGAATAATACGGGCTGGTGAAGCATATAGATCAGCAGCGAGTATCTGCCTAAGAAGCTGAATGGCTTTATATCTATGCTGAGCCAGCTCTTTTTTTCTATCGTTTTCTCCTGCTCTGTTCCTAAGCCGCTATCCTCGGCTGTATACTGCCGGTTCTTCTTTGTCAGATGATATAAAAAGTATCCTGCCAGAAATAAAAAGAACCATGGAAATAATGAAAAATAATCTGTTGAATAAAAACCCTGTCCCGGGAATCCCAGATACGCAGTCAGATCTCCCTGATAAACCTCCTCCGGCATCTGGTAAAATATCCATGCCTCAAAGCCCAGACTTCCCCTGTTTACATTTCTTGTTATGACAAATACTGCCAGACTGCAGACCAACCCCACAGCATTTCCTATGGTTGCATTCATATGCCTCTGTACTCCGGCTATCAGCCTGTCCAGTGGTATCATCAAAAGCATAGCGATTCCTAAAAATGTTAATACACCGAATATTACCCGATCCTCCCACAAAAAAAGAATCGTAAGTTCTGTAATCAGCAGACCACAGCCCAGTGTCAGAACTCCTCGGCCCAGATGATGCTTTCCCAGACTCCAACAAAATCCGGACAACAGGATAAAGCACCAGCAGATACTCTGCTGCCACAGATATGCCCAGATGCTCCGATACCATGCCCAGTCCAGTCCATGCACATATACCAGATCCCATGTAGCATGATATAAGATCATACTAAACAGCGTCAGCCCCCGAATCGTATCGAGAGCTGCGTATCGCTGTTTCCCCTTCTGTAATTGTATCGCTGTTTCCTTCATCTTCCCCGTATGTTCCCAGATATCTCTACCTGTAAGACCCTTACTCTGCAAATTTGAAATCGATGGTTCCGGAGGTGGTCTCTACAGATATACTCTTATCACCTCTTGTGCCTGTATCCGTCGGCAAATTATTCGATCCGGATCCTGTTTCTGAATGTATCGTATACTGTTCCGGACGATCTGTCAAGGTCGCACGAACGGTTGCAGAGGTTGCATCTACGGACATTGCATTCCCCAGAGTCAGCGTATCGAACTTCACCCCTCCGGAGGTCGTTTCCACACGAACATTCCATACAGTAACATTTTCCAGCCGCACGCCACCGGATGTTTCGGTGGACTGAAAGTCACCGACAATGCTTCCGCTCGTATAGCTGCAAGAACCGGATGTATAGTCTGCATACATATTTCCTCCCACAGAGACATTCTCGCATGTAACTCTGCCACTGGTATAGTCTGTAACCAGATCTCCTGCCAGATCAACATTTGCCAGATTCAAGCTACCGGATGTAAAGTCTGACTCTATAGAACCATCGGTCGTTATGTTCGCCATATCAACACTGCCGGATGTGTAACTAAACTGATAGTCACCGATATAGTCTGCCGGAATCTGAACTACGATATCCCCTATCAACCCGCTATCTGTTGCCGTTCCGTATCGGAAGTTCTCAGAGGTAAGCACCGGCATCTGAAACCATTGTCCGGTTCCTACCGTTCCTGTCCGCTGCATCTTCTGGGAAACGATCAGTGTTCCATTCATCTCGGTCACCTCATAACGCGGATCACCTACCACATCCTGATATTCAACCTTGATCTCATCTCCATCTGTAGGTTCTATCCTTACATCCTCATAGGTAAGATCTGTCACCAGCGTCTGTATATCACTGCCCTTTACCGCATATGTCTTTGTCTCATACTCAATCTGTCCCGGTCTTTGTCCGGCCGGTGTACTGCCGGAGGAACGTCCTCCTCTTCCTATAATAATACCGGTTCCCATTGCCATAATAATCAGTCCGATAAACAATAAACCGCCTGCAATAATCAGTGTTTTTCCAATTCGTTTCATCGCTTCTGCCTCCTTATCCTATGATTGCCTTCTTAAACTGCCGAAAGCACCAGGCAGTTCCATGACACAGCCCCTTCGTCAGCAGCCGCATTCCTAAAAACAGGAATATTCCCAGTCCTACACACACCATTCCGGCGCCCAGATAAAACAGAGCGGATCCAAAAGCTCCCTGTACTGCAGATAAAACACAGCCAATCACACCAACCAGACTGCTTACCGCGAAAACGATCACCAGCGACCACAGTGCAATGTCGATCGCCCAGATAACTGCATATAGGGATACTACAACTGCCAATATCGTGATCACCAGACCGCCCCACAGCGGAAAACCCAGAATCAGGAGAATAATCGCCCAGACCGGCAGCCGTTTCCCATGTGTCTTTTCCTTCGTCTTCTGCTTTACCAGCGTGGCAAGCGGAAGTTCTTCCTTGATCTGGCGTGCAATATCCTCGATCTTTCCAAGAGATGCAACCGCTTCTCCTTCTGTCATTCCATCCTCCATACGATCATCGATCATCTCCGAGTAATACTCCAGAGACTGCTCTGTTTCGCCAGAAGGATATTCTGCAATCTGCTTTTTCAATTCATCTAAAAATTCTACCTTTGTCATGCCTTCATCTTCCCTTCAATGTATTCATACACATTCATAATGTCCTTCCATTCATCCAGAAAGTCCTGTATCTTCTTTCTGCCTTCATCGGTTATCTTATAATACTTCCGCAGTCTGCCATTATGCTCTGCCGAGTAAACACTCAGTGCACCGGCTGACTCCAGCCGACGGAGAATCGGATACAACGTGGACTCTGATATCGTAATACAGCCTTCCAGATCCTTAATAATCTTATATCCATAAGAATCCTCTTCCAGCAGTACGCTCAGGGCACACACCTCCAGAAGACCTCGTTTCAACTGAATATCCATATTTATACCTCCTTATGCATAATACTATATATCGCATAGTATTATGTGTCAAGAGGTATTCAGCTTTATTTTGATTTTTATTTCAGCTATTCTTCCTGTACAATGTCTGATTCCACATTAAAAAAGCCGGACAGCAGGAGGAACTCCGATCGATCACTTTCTATCGGTTTCACTCCTGCTATCCGGCTTCTTTTCCTATAAAGCACTTCTATAGCTATCTTTGGTTATCTTTGCCTGTCCTTTTTATGCATGCCCGTTCCTACCGGCACAGCTTCGCAACCACCTGATTGATTACCTTCCCGTCTGCCTTACCCTTCAGCTCCGGCATAACCGTCTTCATAATCTGACCTTTATTCTTCGTTGCCAGCACTTCCGCAAACTTCTCCTGCAACAGTGCTTCTATCTCCTCGGCTGACATCATAGCCGGTGCATATGTCTGATACAGATCATAGCGTGCCTGATACTGTGCCAACAGATCGGTACGATCTGCAGGACAGGTGTCAATCTGCTCCTTTACGCTCTTCAGTTCTTTCAGAACCGCCTGATTTACCATATCCTCCGGTATATTGTCCCGGCATCCGTTATCGATTCCTACCTTCTTCACTGCAGATACTAAGGAGGCAATGCTGTCCTTTTTCTCCTTATCCTTCGCCTTCATCGCTGCGATCATATCCTTCTGCAATACTTCCAGTGTCATATTCTTCACCTTCCCTTTTCTTATTATCTCTTATATTACCTCTATTTTTCGGATTCTTCAATAGATTCTATCGCCGCCAGAGCCGCTACCGCACCATCGGCTGCTGCTGTTGTCAACTGCCGTACCCGCTTTGTCCGGCAGTCTCCGGCCGCATAGATTCCAACTTTGGAGGTATGGCAGTCTTCCCCTGCCTGTATATAGCCCTGTGCATCCAGTTCGATCAGTCCCTGAAAGATCTGATTGTCCGGTACTTTTCCGACCGCCACAAACACACCGTCCACTGCCAGTTCCTGTTCTTCTCCGGTTTGTACATTGACAACCCGGATCCGTTCCAAATGCGACGTACCGACTAACTCCCGGATCTCCGTATTTCGCAGCCAGATGATATTCTCCTTCTGCTCCAGTCTCCGAACCATGCTTTCCGCTCCTCGGAACTGCTCCCGCCGATGAATCAGATACACCTGTCTGCAGATTCCTGCCAGATACTCTGCAGACCCCAGAGCGGTGTTCCCGCCTCCTGCCACTGCTACCGTTTTGTCCTTATAAAAGGTTCCGTCACAGGTCGCACAGTAAGAGATGCCCCGGCCAATCATGGCTTCTTCTCCCGGCACACCCAGCTTCCGGTTCTGCACTCCGGTCGCAATGATAATCGAACGTCCCTGATACTGCTCCTGTTCCGTATGCACCAGCCAGTATCTGTTTTCTTCTGCCCGTTCCAGCTTCGTCACACGCCCGCTATCCAGCTCTGCTCCCAGTGCTGTCGCCTGCTCATACAGATTCATCGCAAACTGATAACCGGAGATCTCCGAAATTCCCGGATAATTCTCTATCTTAGGGCTATTGATAATCTGCCCTCCATACATTCCTGCCTCCAGAAGCAGTACCTGCTTTCCGGCACGCTGTCCGTAGACCGCCGCTGTCATGCCCGCGGTTCCCGCTCCAATTATTATGATATCATAGATCTTCGACATCCCTATCACCAGCCTTTCTTCTCATTCGTATAAGATCATCTCCATTCTGCTATGGATCTATACGCAAAAAGCAGATGGGGAAATCCCACCTGCTTCTGGTTGTTAATTCATAGTCCTAAATCTTTTACTTATAGTACCCAATAAAATTTAAGGTTACTCCCGATGTATTCTCAGCGTATACCTTATATAAACCGGTCTGAGTCAAAGAGAACTCATGTGCAAAATTACCGGTTGGCGATATATACCGATTTACACCATTCGGCTGAGAGATTCCTACCTTTAACGGATACCCATCAGGCGAAACACTTCCAGCTATATAAATAGTATCACTCTTATCCTTCCAAAAATAACCGGTTGTATATGAGTGATTATTCTTAATTGTCCACTCGATCGTTCTAGACCGAGCCATTCCAGCAGATGTATCCTCCACTACTGTAAGATTTGCCCAATCATCAATACTACCCGTATACTCTTCGTATTCATTCTTTGTCAAATCAATATTCACAGCTTCTGCCCGCTCCACCTTTGTAGCATCATAGGCTACCGTATACAGCTCTTTTACTCCCATATCTGCTGCATATGTGGCGGCACAACTGGTAATGATCATCAGCGTCGTTGTTACGACAGCTAGCCACTTACTCGTGGTCTTCCCCTTGTTTGCTTTCATACACTTTATCCTCCACTTCAGTTCATTCGTCTCGCGACTCCACATCGGAGTCATGGTATTGATCTGCTCTGCAGCCTCCATACCCTTACACAGTATCATATCAAAGTACTTATGTCCGCCATACTTCTTGACGCACTCATAATCACATCTGGCTTCTGACCAGCATTCCAACTGCTTCAGCATATTCCAGGCTAGGGGCTGGAACCAAAAGATACAGCATACCAGTGAAAATACCGGTTTCCATAGTGTATCTCTGTGCTGATAATGTAACAGTTCATGTCTGAGGATCATCTCCAGATCCTCCGGTGGTGTTTCTAATGCTTGCAGTTCCTGCCCATCTCCCGGTTTCATCGGCATACATATGGCAGGCTTTCGATGTCCATGTATGAACGGCAGAGGAACTTCATACTTTCTGCCGAACCTGATCGTTTTCTTTATCCGCAGTTCTGTCCTCAATTTCTGCATCGTATATGTATCTACCTTATACGAGACACCCGGCATATCGCTGAGCCACTTCAAGGTACGCATTTCCCGTATCCATACCTTTAGTTTTAACCCAACGCCTACTAGCCAAATGCATAATAAGACTATCGCTCCTCCGTGAATCGTAGGAGTAAATGTCATAAACATATCCTCTACATTACGATCTTCAAAGAACTGACTGCCACCCTCTATCAGATAAAAGATTGGAAGTACATATCCTAATAATACGAACTTCTGTAATCGGCTGATCAGAACCACATGGCCCCGCTTGCTCAGGATTGCTTTTACAAGCATCCAGACCGCAGACCATATGGCACTGATCAGACCTGTTAACAGGATAATGACAATCCCATTACTAATCCAGATCATTAATGATACGCTTGATCTCTTCCTGTTCTTCCTTTGAAGTATCCTTCATCTGTAATAAGGCTGAGATTAACTTCGCTGATGAGCCTTCAAACCAGAATGTTCTGGCCTTCTTCAACTGACCTTCGCAATATTCCTTCTCACTACGTACAGCAGAGTAATAGGTTACGCCTCTACGATATGATTCTACAAATCCCTTCTGCTTCAGACACTTCAGGAATGTATACACAGTCGTATCCTTATAATCCAACTCATACTTATCACGTAGCTGCTGCATGATCTGCTGGCATGTAACCGGCTCTCCTGCATCCCAAATGCATTTCATTGTTGTTAATTCACATTCAGATAATTCTGCACGCTTAAACATATCTTTTACCACCTTTTCTTGATTATAATTAAAGTACTTGATAGTACTAGTATCCTAGAAATTACTGTCTCTGTCAATCTCTTTTTTGATATTTTTATCCAGAATCCTACAATGTATATCCGACTTTAAATGCCTTCTGATTTATCTCTACCGTCTTCGGCGGTACGGTCTTTTCAATCACTTCCAACCAATCTTTCTCTGTATAATCCATATGCTGTGCTGCTACTCCCAGCACAATAATATTGAATACTCTGGCGTTTCCCAGCTTCTTTGCCTCTGACATCGCATCTACGGAATATACTTTATGCTTCTGAGACAACTCTTCGATGATTCCTTCCGGATACTGTGCAGCTCCCGTCACAACCGTGATCGGATCCATCCGCTGGTCATTTACTACGATCACACCGTCTTTCTTCAGGAAATGTGCATAACGTTTTGCCTCCAGACGTTCAAAGGCAATCAGTACATCTGCCTGTCCTTCTTCTACAATCGGCTCTGCTACCTTCTCACCATAGCGTACATAGGTAACAACGCTTCCGCCTCTCTGTGCCATACCATGTACCTCAGACAGCTTCACATCGTAGTTCGCATGCAATGCAAGACCACCCAGAATTCTACTGGTCAACAGGGTTCCCTGTCCACCTACACCTACGATCATTATATTCTTTGTTTCCATATTCTCACTCCTTATCTGTGTAACCGCCGACTTACTTTGCTACTGTCTCAATGGCATCAAACTTACACAACTGCTTACACAGTCCACAACCATTACACATCGTCTCGTCAATCGCAATCGTACCATCTTCATTTCTGGTCAGTGCCGGGCAGCCGGGCTTCAGGCACATTCCACACTTCTTACACTTATCGGATACCGGTACACACTTATTCGGGAATACATTACCCTTAAGAAGTACACATGGTGACTTTGTTATAATAACGGATACAGCATCTCTGGCTGTTTCCTCTTTTACGATCCGTTCCAGCTCTACGGTATCAAATGCATTTACCTCTACCACATGCTCTACACCGATTGCCTTACACAGGTTATAGATATCGATGGCATAGGTCGGCTCACCGTTCAGCATCTTGCCGGTAGCTGCATGATCCTGATGTCCGGTCATACCGGTTGTAGAATTATCCAGAATCATAACGGTACCGGTTGCCTGATTGTATACCATATTCATCAGAGAATTCACACCTGTATGCATGAAGGTACTGTCACCGATGACTGCAACCCACTTCTTAACATAGTCCTTGCCCTTTGCCTTCTCCATACCATGAAGGGAGGAAATCGATGCTCCCATACAAATGGTCGTATCTACTACATTCAATGGAGCTACGGCGCCTAAGGTATAGCATCCGATGTCACCGGCAGCATGGATTCCCAGCTTCTTCAGAACGGTGTATACACTTCTATGTGGACAGCCCGGACACAGAATCGGTGGTCTGGCCGGTACCTGTGATGGTGTATCGATCTTCAATTCCTGATGCAGGATCGCTTTTCTCAGCATATTTGCGCTATACTCGCCCTGTACTGTGAAGATCTCCTTTCCATGGCAGGTAACACCCCATGAACGTACCTGTTCCTCGATGATCGGATCCAGTTCTTCTACTATGTATAATTCATCCACCTTCGATGCAAAGTCCAGAATCATCTGCTTTGGAAGCGGATTTACCAGACCCAGTTTCAGCACGCTCGCATTTGGCAGCACTTCCTTCACATACTGATACTCGATTCCACAGGTGATCACACCGATCTTTGTATCGCCCATTTCAACACGGTTTACCGGCATATCGGCTCCATCGGCTGCCATCGCCAGTTCCCGCTGCTCCACATAGATATGACGTCCCTTTGCATTGCCCGGCATCATAACGAACTTCGCCGGATTTCTCTCGTATGGCTTATCCTCCGGTACTACCCGGTCTTCCTGTGTTACCAGTCCCTGTGAATGGGACAGTCTGGTCGTGGTTCTTAAAATCACAGGCGTATCATACTTCTCACTCAGTTCAAAGGCGTACTTCATAAAGTCCTTTGCTTCCTGACTATCGGATGGCTCCAGCACCGGCACATGTGCAGCTCTGGCTACTGCTCTGGTATCCTGCTCATTCTGAGAGCTGTATAGTCCCGGATCATCGGCTGCTACCAGTACCATACCTGCATTTACACCACCATAGGACATCGTATACAGCGGATCCGATGCTACATTCACACCTACATGTTTCATGCAGCACATGGAACGTGCTCCACTGATGCAGGCACCGATGGCAACCTCTGTCGCTACCTTTTCATTTGGTGCCCACTCTGCATATACATCCGGATACTTTACCAGGCTCTCGCTGATCTCTGTACTAGGAGTTCCGGGATATGCGGATGAAACCTTCACTCCCGCTTCCCAGGCACCTCTGGCGATTGCCTCATTCCCTAACATTATCTTTTTTTCCATGGTTCTTTCCTTTCCTTCTTATCCCTTCATGATCTCTGCCCGGCGCTTTGCTCTCGGATCGCTCCGCTGCGCATGGCTTTCCTGCATCACGCAATTACGGATAATTATATCACTTTTTCGGCAATAAGGCAACCAACCGTCCTACTCTGTATAGTAGTAGATCTCGTCTCCTTCTACATCAAATTCCACAAAATCCGTTACATAATAATCTCCATACACGTCGTTGATTATGAACCCATAGTAATACTCTCCATCTGTCAACGCTTCAAATGTAATCTCCGGTTCTCCGTCAAATATATAAGCCTCGCCGATATACTGATACTCGTCATCACTATCTACTGCAATCGCATCATATAACGGTACGATTTCATCTCCTGCCTGCAGTTCCCGGATTTCCTTTGCCGCCATACCATTCTCGTCGATTCCGTCCCAGGTTCCGTCGATGGTAATGATTCCGTTTTCATAGTCATGTGTGATTCGAAGATTGGTTTCCTCACCATTTACCATGACCGGAGAGGTATAAATGTCATATCCGTCATTTTCGGAAACGATATATACTGCCAGATTCTGTCCATCCGGAAGGGAGTACCAGTAGCCGTCAAAGGCATCTGAAAAGGTTCCCTTCTGCCAGTCCATATTGATATATGCGTTCTGCCCCAGATCGATCAGATCGGCTCCATCAGCGGACAGCATATATACGCATGCCTGCACACTTGCCGTATAATCCAGACTATCCGCATCCAATACAAAGCCATAGGAGCCATTTTCATCGATCATCGGCTCCTGTTCAAAGGTAATCAGAGAGCTTTCTCCCGTCACCTCATACTCGTCATAGTAAGACCAGTAGTCGGATTCCCCGTCTGTCGTGTAATAATCATCGCTCGTATCACTAAACAGATAGTCAAAGAAGCCCCATCCGTCCAGCGTTTCACTCGCATTATAAGCGGAGGTATCTCCCCCATTTACAGCTCCGTATGCCGCACGATCTACAAATGCCAGATAGTATGGGCTGACCGCTATCTGTCCAAAGGTACTCAGCTCGGAGGACCCCTGTATCTCGAGCGGATAGTAGGTCGATAAGCCGCATGCAGCCTCATGATCCCAGCCATTTTTCTTATATACAATCGTCTGATCCAACAGGTCTAATACCTCCTGTGCTCCATCCGCATAGTCTGCTCCTGCCCGGATAATGCCGACCAGATCTACCATGTTGGTATATCCTTCTGACTTATTATTTCCTCCGTAATTATCTGCCGACCATACGGAACGGACAACCTCCGAGAACACACTGCTGTCCTCTGATGCCGCATACAGATTCTCTGCATAGGTATGGAAGCTACCTAAGAGTGGGTCGATCTGTGAGAGAGCCGTAATCGAAAATGTAACCATGTCTTCTTCCCCGATTTCCTCACAGGCATCATAGAAACTATCCGCTACGACCTCTCCCAGTTGTGCTCCGTCTGCCTCAGGATGTGCTCCCAGATAATCACCGATTTCCTTATAGTCCCAGCCATACCCCGGCTCGGTTTCCTCGGATCCATACATATAATCGGCATAGGACGCCAGTACATTGGCACACTCAATCGTACTCATAAGGCAGGCATCAAAGCCTATAAACTCAAAGTTATCTGTCATGCTGTCATAGACACTGAGCAGTGCCGCATCCAGCTCCCGCAGAGACAGGCTGTCATAGTCACACATTTCATCAAAGCATATACCGGTGATGCTGCCACCGCCATGATTCCAGAGAATCACACCCATCTTCTCTGCCGGATAGGTCGTTACTCCCCACTTTAGGAAGTCTGCCAGTGCACTACTGTCACCCATGCTGATCAATTCCTGTTCTCCAACCTGTGTGATCTCTCCCGCACTGATTTCATACCGCTCAAATACTGCAGTATCTGTATAGTCATTATCCCATGCCTGCGTACCGCCCGTCTGAACCACATAGCGCACGTTTGTACCTGTCGAGGCGTTTACCATTTCCTGCAGATCCATGGATGCCAGACCATTTTCGCTCTCCAGATCCGTACCGCACATATACACAAAGATCGTCCAGGTTCCCGGATCTCCCATCGGCACCGGATTCTCCCTCTTTAGCCGCTGGATCTGAAGGCTTCCATCATCCGATAGATTCATGCTGATGCTGCTACGCGTACCGGAAAACTCTGTTGGGGAATAATCTGCACTCCCCCCTGTACCATATCCGTCCTCCTCGTAGTCATCCAGACAGCCGGTCAGCAAAACTGCCATCATTCCGATTGCAGCTGCTACCAGTTTCTTTCTTATCCCTTTTCCATGCTTTTTTCTCTTCATTTCTATGATCCTCCTCTTCAATTATTTATATAGTACCAGAATCCGGCTGTATAAAAAAGAAAAAAAGGTTAAAAATGTGCCGAACCTCAAGTGCGGATCCCGCTACGTTTTTAACCTCTCCTCCTATTTTTTATAAGCCTATGCAGCTTCTACGCACCAAAATAGCTAAATAAGTTGAAGCCTGTCGGCAATGGAATCGTAAACATATAAATCGTTGCTATCAAAAATGCTACCAGTGCTACGATCATAATAATCATACGATTTGGAATCTGCTTAAAGATACCTACAATACCTAACATAAACAGAACCAGTGAATAGATCACTGCTACCAGTCCATATGCATCACCGTTAGAGTTGTCTTCCTTTCCCTGCTCTAACAGAGCCTCCGATTCATCCAGCAGTGCATACGCATCTGCAAAGTAGCTGTCTACAAATCCTTCCTGATCAAATGGAGATGCATACTCCTCCTGCTCGTCTGCCCACAGGATCGCATCATACAGTTCATCGGAACAGTTATCCGATATCAACTGATCCAGTTTCCATTCCGCCTTATCCATGGCATCCTGATCGCCTCTTTCTTCTGCAAAGCTATAGTCGATCCGTGTACTGCTTATCTCATTCCACAGCATCATATCCTGCATAAGATTCTGTGATGCCTCATTGAACATGGAATTTCCCTCTGCTGCCAGATTATTACTGGTCGTGTAATTTGTTGCCTGATTCCCTCCATGCAGGGAACCGATCCAGGATGCCCAGGCAGATGTCAAAGCAGTAATACCTAAAAAGATTGCCACTATAATCTCTATCCATTCATCCTTTGTTCTCTTACGTTTTGTTGCCTTCTTCTCTGTTCCCTCGTTGATTTCCGTCGATTCGCTCCTTGTCTCCTCCATTTTCATCCTCCCTTGTATCTATCCTTTTTATCAATAGTGCGACTTATTGATTATAAATATATCGGAAGTCAATCACAAGGTCCCGGCATCAAACGGTCGAAATTTGGCATCATTTTGTACAGATTGCTTCTATGCCAAACAGCATTAGATATCCTTATCGCTTAATTTTGCAACCTTTTTACCATCGCCCGTATTATATTTGTCATTTGGCTTAGCTCGTAAATTCGGAGCGGCACATGTGATTACATTTACCTTATACCACTCATTTTCCCCCAATAGCACAGGATTACTTGTCGATGCAAAATTATGTACTGCTACTTTTTATTATTTCTATACGCCTTAACTGCTTCAAAGGTTCTCTTCTTTGATACAATGATTTTTGTCGGTTCATCATATATATCTAAGTCGATAACATCTAACCGATCTTTTTCCAATATTAATTTCTGTCCACTTACAGACTTTTTAAATGTAGTTTATTATTAAGCTTCAAATTTTTCTTTAAAATGCAAAAGTGCTGAAAGCCTAGTAAAATCAAGGCTTTCAGCACTTTTTTTCAAGAGCAGGGGATGAGAGAATCGAACTCCCGCCAAAGGTTTTGGAGACCCCTATCATACCATTTGACCAATCCCCTATAACAAGGTACTTATAACACAAAAAGCGAGAGTTGACTCGCTACTTATGCATTTTTAATACTTCATGTTGTATTGTACCTTCAAAACATCATACAAAAAGTTTAACTCTCTAATCAAACCCGGTCACTTTGATTCCGCTTCGCTTCATCTCAGTGTCCGTTTTCTCCTTTTCTGGTCAAGCCCTC
>OHQF01000115.1_pt1 | contig 62661 bp, 60 predicted proteins | sample 1578001 | NCBI WGS metagenome assembly OHQF01 (sample SAMEA3879538, study PRJEB24766) | human gut metagenome | biome: human-associated habitat; feature: feces | place: USA | collected 1985/1987 | reverse complement strand
GATATCGGATTTTAAATAAATTTGTTATTTTGTAATGATTTATGTTTGCTTTTTTAATTATAATCAACTAGACTTAAGGTGTATCAAAAAAACGATCGTTTTTCTGATACGTTTTTTATATAAGATTTTCTGCTTTGGGCATGTAAAAAAAAGCGCTGCACAGCGCCTTTTTTTACTCGATTTTCGTTTTGGCGAAAATATTATTTTTGATTCAGCTTGTTCTTCATGTAATGTTCCAGCCAGTGAATATTGTACATACCGTCAATATATTCCTGCTGAGAAATGATTTGCTGATGCAGCGGAATTGTCGTTTGAACGCCTTCGATGACAAACTCTTCCAGTGCCCGGCGCATCCGCATGATCGCGGCGTTGCGCGTCGGTGCGTGAACAATCAGCTTGGCAATCATACTGTCATAAAACGGTGGAATTGCATATCCCGAATAGATTTCCGAATCAACACGTACGCCGAGACCGCCGGGAGCATGCCATTCGGTGATTTTGCCTGGACACGGGGTAAATGTTTCGGGATTTTCCGCATTGATGCGACATTCAATGGCATGGCCGCTGAATTTGATGTCCTTTTGTTCATAACCAAGAGCTGCTCCGCTGGCAATTCTGATTTGTTCGCGAACAAGGTCAATGCCGCTGACGGCTTCGGTAACCGGGTGTTCTACTTGCAAACGGGTATTCATTTCCATAAAATAGAATTTTCCGTCTTCATAAAGAAATTCGAGTGTCCCGGCATTGAAATAACCGATTTTGGCAATTGCTTTACGAACAATTTCGCCGATTTCTTCCCGCTGAGCCTGATTGAGAGCCGGGGAAGGCGATTCTTCGATCACTTTTTGGTTATTACGTTGGATTGAACAGTCGCGTTCGCCAAGATGAACCACGTTTCCGTATTTGTCAGCCAAAACCTGCATTTCGATATGACGCGGTTTTTGTAAATATTTTTCCATATAAACGACATCGGTCGGGAAAGCGGCTTTTGCTTCGGCCCGGGCCATCGTATAGGCTTCTTTGAGGTCATCGTCGCTAAATGCAACTTTCATGCCTTTACCGCCGCCGCCGTCTTTGGCTTTGATAATAATCGGGTAGCCGATTTCGTGAGCCCATTTTTTAGCGTCTTCAAGTGTATCCAGCGAAGGCGAACCCGGGGTTACCGGAATGCCGGCTTCGACAGCAGCCTGACGAGCAGTGATTTTATCGCCCATTTTGCGCATTTGCGCGGCACTGGGACCGATAAACGTAATGCCGTGTTCTTCGACCATTTCTGCAAAATCTGCATTTTCGGAAAGAAAACCGAAACCGGGGTGAATGGCGTCGGCGCCGGTTACAAGCGCGGCCGAGATGATGGCAGATTTGTTGAGATAAGAGTCGACCGAACGGGCCGGCCCGATACAAACCGCTTCGTCAGCCAGACGCACGTGCATGGCATTGGCGTCGGCTTCCGAATGGACTGCCACCGTACGAATCCCCATTTCGCGACAGGCACGATGGATTCGTAAGGCTATTTCGCCGCGGTTGGCAATTAAAACTTTTTCAAACATGGTATTTTCCTGCAAAAGTTGCTATTCAATCACGATCAAAGGTTCGCCGTATTCAACCGGATCGCCGCTTTCGACCAGAATTTTGGTTACTTTGCCGGAAACCTGTGCCTTGACCGGATTGAAAGTTTTCATCGCTTCGATCAGGCAAACCGTATCGCCCTGAGTGACGCTGTCACCGATTTTGACGTAGTTTGGCGTGTTGGGATCGCTGGAAAGATAAACCACGCCGACCATCGGCGATTTGACGCACCCCGGAAGCTTGGAGATGTCGGTGGCACCGTCGGTAACCGGCGCAGCAACGGGAGCAGCGGGCGCGGCAGCAGGTGCGGGAACGGGAGCGGCAGCCGGTGCAAACGGCATCGGTGCAGCAGCGGAAACCGGCGCATGCGATCTGATTAAGGAGATTCGGCAAGTTTCAGTTTCATATTCCAACTCCGCCAAGTCGTTTGCTTTCAAAATGGCGGCCAATCTGCTAACAATTTTGGTATCCAAAGGATCAGACATTTAATTTCTCTCTGTAAAGATTAATACTAGACACTCGTTTGTACTCCAATGTGTTTCATAAAACAACAAAAATATTCAAAAATCGGCTATTTTTTGCTAAAAACACCCCAAAAATGGCGAAAAACAGTCGTTTTTATTTATTTTAGAATGTGCAAATATAACAAATTTTAGCGGCGCTTGCGCATCAGTTTACCAAAACCGGTGCGAATACTGCCTTTGGTGTGAGAATAGACAACTTCTTCTTCGCTGTTCATTTCCAGGAGGTCTTTGTACAGTTCCTGATTGTCGGCGGCACGGCCGGTTTGGGCGATGATTTCCAAATCTTTTAAATAATCGTCATAAGCCTGTTGAAATTTCGGCTTTTCCATGGCGTCGAATTTTGCCAGCAGAGCAGCAGCGGCGTCGGTTCCCTGTCGGGCATATTCTTCTTCCGAAGCTGTCTGCTCGGCACGGCAGGTAAAAGAAAAAGCAAGACCGACCGCCAAAAATATCCATTTTTTCATTTTTTGCTCTCCCAACTGCAAAGATACTAAATTTATATTAACGAATTAATGGTAAACATATTATTATCAAAACAAACGGGAATAAGAAATGAAACGTTTTTTTTATCTGCTGGTTTTTATTTTGTTGGGCGTAAACCGAGCCGCGGCGTGGAGTTACGGCGAGTTTGTTTCCTGTCATTCGCTCAACCCGATGCCGGCTGTAACTTTCAAAACCTCTTACGGGCAGCTGGTACATGATTTTAATCTGACGACTTCGGAAATAACGTCTAAAGCGCACCTGAAAGAAAAAGGATTTTTTGCCGACGGTTTGGCGGTAGCGGGACCGCGCATTTCCTTCCGTTTGTTGCGTTACACCGTTCGCCAGCTTGATGATAACGCTACCTGTATCTTGCCGGCGGAAGTGGAGTTCTTTTTCGGTTACAGCCAGCCGGAGATTTTTGTTTCCAAAGATTTGGACAAGGACAGCTGCCGTTTTTCGGTCGTGATCCGCCACGAACAGGTACATCAGCGAATCAACAAACTGGTGCTGGAATATTTTTTGCCGCTGATCAGCAGTGAACTGCATCAGGCCGTGCGTAACGTCAAAGCGGTAAAAGTCGCTTCTCCCGAACAGGCTCAAGAAGGGGCAATGCAGTTGATGAAATATTATCATGCGCGGTTGGAACCGATTTTGAGCATGTACCGCCAGGTGTTGGACAATGAGCAGAAAAAACTCGATAACATGACCAATTACGGCAATGAATGGGAATTGTGCCGCAAATACGAAAGCGAACGTCGTCAGAAAGATGCGGAAGAAGATGAAAACTGAAAGACACCGCCGTTATGTTTCCGTTTTTGCTATCTGTCAAAATTTAGACAAATTTTTTGATTGACCCGCCAAACAATCTGTATTATACTTTCTTTCAGTATAAAAAAGTATTGTGTCCTATTATTCAAGCCGAAATTTCATAAATTTTTCCGCGTGCTTTGATGCACCGGTTTTTATGATTGATTGAAAGCCTGTCTCAATGCGGAAATGCTTTTTGATACCGGGTATTACATTAAATCACATAAAAAAATTGCTTTATGAAAGGAATCTTTTCAGTTAAAGACGCCGGTAAATGGTGGAAAGGAGAGGTGACCATGCGTTACAATCTTCTGTTGTTGGTCAAATTGCTGGGACTGCTGATTGCTCTCCCGTTCATCCTTCTTTTCTATGTCGGAAAAGGACTGTGGACAGGACTGGTATGGTTGGCCAAGCATGTTCTCAAACCGGTTTTCTTCTGGCTTGCCGTTGGATTGACGGCTCTGTGGATGTGGCTTCGGGCCCGATTTGAACACAAATCGGCGCCGAAAAACGCTCAGGCCGAAACGCAAACGTCTCAACCGAAGAATGACCGCGCAATGTGGATCGTACTGGCACTGGCGTTTCTGGTGGCTATGTTCGCTTTGTGGAGAAGCTGTTCCTCGGCACGCGAAACGTTGACGGATGAACCTGCCGTTGTCTATGATCGGGCTTTTGACGAAGTTATCGTTGCCCGTGCTTATCTCGACGGTGTGCAGAGAGAAGTTTCCGGCGAATGCCCCCGTGCGTTGGTCGGATTTAAGTTCATCAACAATCAGCCGGTGGAGAAATACGATTTCGACGGCCTAACCTACGAAGAAGCGGTTAAGGTTGTTGCTCAAGACTGGAAGCCGTTGGTAACCGACAATCTGAACCCGGAAGTGCGACTGAGCAGTCAGCAAATGGCGGTGGTCACTCTGACGGCAATGCGAATGGGAAAATATGGTTTTGCCCGTTCGACTTTCCTCAAGAAAGTGAACGAGGGAGATTTTGAGAGTGCAGGCGAATGGCTGTTGCTGCAAAAATCCGATGGTTCTGTCCGTGTAACCGGAGACGAACCCAAACAGTATTTTTATATTCTGCGTTTGCTGTGGAACGGTGATCTGGCGATTCGGGATCTGCTTGATTTTCCGATGTTTTCTTACAAGGGAATTGACATCAGTTCGGTGTATACGGTTGAGGGAGAATATATTTTTAACTCTGAAATCGAAAACAGGCTGATGCGCGGAAATTTCGCAACTCCGCGAGAAGCTCTTGAGCTTTATTAACTGAAAGCTTAAACGAAAAAAAGTCCTTCGGCCATCCGGCTGGAGGATTTTTTTTTGCAAAATATAAAATAGACAAAATTAAACAATTGTGCTAACATAATTCAAAAACTGCAACAGACGGGATGAAAATGCTGAAAAGCAAAGCTTATGAACATTTACTGAATATTTCCGAAAGCACGGACCGCAAGTTCGAAGACTTTTTAAGCCAGTACGAAATTCTTGCCGAAGTGGTAAAGGAATTTCCCGATTTGTCATCGTATGTTTTACCGATTATGGTGCAGACGGTTGCTGACCGCGGTTTTAATGCCGATGTTCAGCCGACGGCGGCAAAAGTTTTTAATGCGGCGGCGCTGCAACTCGATTCTGCCGAGATCATGGAAAGTTTTAACCGATTATTTGTCAAAAATCCGCGTTTTGCTTTTTATACACTCCCGGATTTGTTCAAATCACGGCCGGATCTCTGTTCTGCTTTATTTCCCAAACTGTTGCAAGAAGCATTGAAAGCCGATGATAACGGGATAAATGCATGCGCTTCGGCACTGGTGGCAGCAGTTGTCAGCACCAAGCCGGCGTCGGCGTCCGCGATGTTGGAACGGGTTTTTGCTGATGGTGCGGAGAAAGTGTCGCTGAACCACAAATTATATGGCACTCTGGGTAAAATTTATTCGGTTCATCCTCAGTTAAGGGAACAGATTTTCAGGCTTTTGGAAGCCGGAGCGGGTACCGAGCCGGAACTGTACGGCGCTTTATATCGCAATTTGGGACAAATGGCGGCTTTTGATAGCGGAATTTATGATCGTTGTTTGGCCACAATGGAAAAATATGTTACGCTGCCGCAAAATACGCCTTTTTCCCTTTCTCAGGCGTATAAAAGCGTCGGAGAGATTTTGTTGCCGGTTGCCGATAACCAAAAGCAAAGATTGGAAGCTTTTCTTCGTCTGGGGCTGGAGAACCCGGCCAACAATCGTTCGTCGTGTAAAATTGCGTGGCGTCTTCTCAATCAGCGGGATCAGCTGGTCAGCAGTGTTTCGTTGGGAAGGCGCGGCGAAAAAAACGAACAGAATAAATTCGGATGGTATAAGACGGATTGTATTGACAGAACAGAAACCTGCGTGTTGGTTATGGGTGGTGACGGTGTGCGAAACGAAAAGGCGGCTAACGGTTATATGGGGGATATATACCGGCTGCTGGAAGAAAACGATCTTGAAGATCTGGTCAAAGTTTACGGGGCGGTATATGATTTTGGCGAATATATGAATGAGAATGATGCCCGCACTCAGTTGTTCCGGGAACATCGCCGCAAAATAGGGTTAAAACGGCCGATTGATCCCGATTCTGTTAATCCGGCCTATATACGAAAAATTTTTGATGCCGTCGTCAAGCCGCGTCTGACCGGCGCCGACGGAACCCGGATTGATACCGCCGATGCGGCCGATAATATTCGGAAGCTGACGATTGTTGCCCATTGTCACGGCGCTTATACGGCCCTAAAACTGGAACAGATGATGCAGTCGGAAATGGCACTGCTCGGATACGATGTCGAAGAACGCCGTTTGATCCAGAAACAAATGCTGGTGCTGGCCCAGTCTCCGTATTGCCCGCTCGGTGAATCACGTTCGACATTCATTTCTTTCGGTTCTGCCGCCGATTATGAAGTCAACCATTATAATGCTTTTGAAAAATCGTTACGGGTCCTAAATCAGGAAAAGCCGATTCCGCTCAGCTATTTTCCGGACCGGCAGGGAAACATTTTTTTGACCGGCAGCATGGGGAGCGAATATGAACAGCACAATTTCTGGGGCTATCATCCGTTGCCGGAAATGAGTCGGGAAGGGCAGGCTCTGACAGCCTTGTCGGCAAAAATCCTTATAAACGGTCTTCGCAATGCCTTGGAAGTGTCGCCGCGGCTGCCGTCGGTGGAACAACTTGCTGCAACCGATGCTGCCAGTCGGGAATTATTTGATCAAATGACTGAAAACGGCAAAGAAGTTTATAAACAAATTTGTCTTCTGGCGTGTCAGGCGGCCCGAAGCGGTTCCTTTTACGAATAGCGGTTGTATGAGAAGCAGAATTTTGGTTCCTGCCGATTGCAATTTGTTGTATTTGCGAGGTTTTGTAAAAAAGTATAAAAAAATTACGAAAATCGTAAAAATATGCTGGACAATAAAAAAAATATCTATTATAAACTCTTTCGTTACCCATGCTCGGGTAGCTCAGTTGGTAGAGCAGAGGACTGAAAATCCTCGTGTCGGCGGTTCGATCCCGTCCCCGAGCACCATTTAAAATGCCCTCCCTGTGAGGGCTTTTTTTTGCACTAAAACTTTCCATGGTGATGAGAAAATCTTATTTGGAAATGCAATTCCTGTTGTGCCGAAGAGGTAAGGTTGAGTAAATCTTAAAATTAACAAAAAAGTTACAAATTGCCTGTATCATCCTCCCTCGGTAAAACCAAAAGGGAGATAACAATGGATAAGGCTAACCAAAATAAGGAAAACGTGCCGGATCAGCCGGTCGAAATCGTTAACACGGCCGAGGCACTGGAAAATTTGATTGTCCGGGTCAAACGGGCGCAGAAAGAATTTGCAACTTTTTCGCAGGAACAGGTGAACGCCATTTTCCAAGCGGCTGCCGCGGCTGCCGATAAGGCCAGAATTCCGCTGGCCAGAATGGCGGTTGAAGATACCGGAATGGGAATTGTGGAAGATAAAATAATCAAAAACCATTTTGCTTCCGAATATATTTATAACAAATATAAAAACGAAAAGACTTGCGGTGTTATCAAAGCAGACCGTACCAACGGCATAAAAATCGTTGCCGAACCGCTGGGCGTGATTGCCGGAGTTGTGCCGACCACCAACCCGACTTCTACCGCCGTTTTTAAGTCGCTGATCTGTTTAAAAACCCGCAACGCCATTATCTTTTCGCCTCATCCGCGTGCCAAAAAGTCCACCATTGCGGCGGCACGTCTGATTCGTGATGCTGCCGTGGCTGCCGGGGCGCCGAAGGATATTATTGCCTGGATTGATGAACCGACGCTGGAGCTTTCCAACCTCTTGATGACACATCCTCTGATTGATTCTATTTTGGCCACCGGCGGCCCGGGAATGGTCAAAGCGGCTTATTCCAGCGGCAAACCGGCGCTCGGTGTCGGCGCAGGCAATACGCCGGCAGTGATTGATGAAACCGCCGATATCGAAATGGCTGTTTCTTACATCCTGATGTCCAAAACCTTTGACAACGGTATGATTTGTGCTTCCGAACAGTCAGTGATTGCGGTAAAAGAGGTTTATGATCAGGTCAGGAAAGAGTTGGAATTTCGGGGAGCTTATATTCTCAATCAACAAGAAGCTGAGCAGTTGTCGAAAATCATTCTTACCGAAAAAATGACAGTTAACGCCGACATTGTCGGACAAAGTGCCGCCATCATTGCCAAACTGGCCGGTTTTGAAGTTCCGCCGCATGCCAAGGTTTTGGTGAGTGAACAAACATCAACTGACCGTGACAATCCTTTTGCACATGAAAAACTGTCACCGATTTTGGCTTTGTATAAAGCGGACAATTTCGAACAGGCAACCGATATGGCGTTAGAACTGGTCAATTTGGGCGGAGTGGGACACACTTCGGTTTTGTATACCGACAGCCGTTCTCAGGACCGAATCAACTTTTTTGCCACCAAATTGCCGACCGGGCGTTTGTTAATTAATTCGCCGTCGTCCCAAGGCGGTATCGGCGATTTGTTCAATTTTAAGCTTGAACCTTCGCTGACGCTGGGATGCGGTTCGTGGGGCGGCAATTCCGTCAGCGAAAACGTCGGCGTCAAACATTTGCTTAATTATAAAACCGTTGCCGAAAGGAGAGAAAATATGTTGTGGTTCCGGGTTCCTCCGAAAATTTATTTCAAACGCGGCGCCGTCGATCAGGCTTTGCGTGAGTTGGAAGGCAAAAAACGCGCTTTTATCGTCACGGACCGCTATCTGTTTGACTCCGGCATTGTCAACAATGTGACCCGGGTGCTGGAAGAAATGGATATCGACTATCAGATTTTCTTTGACGTCAAACCCGATCCTACCTTGTCAACCATTGATGAAGCATTGGCGATGGTTCGTCCTTACCAACCGGATGTGTTTATTGCTTTGGGCGGCGGTTCGCCGATGGACGCGGCTAAAATCATTTGGCTGATGTACGAACATCCGGAAGTCAATTTTGAAGATATTTCAATGCGTTTTATGGATATTCGCAAACGGATATGTTCTATTCCCGAGTTGGGCAAAAAAGCGCAGTTGGTGGCGATTCCGACCACTTCGGGCACCGGATCGGAGGTGACGCCGTTTGCAATCATCACCGATGATGAAACCCATGTCAAATATGCAATTGCCGATTATGCCCTGACGCCGAATATGGCGATTATTGATGCCAACTTTGTTGACAACATGCCGAAAGGGCTGACGGCAGCATCGGGTTTTGACGCTTTGGTCCATGCCGTGGAAGCTTATGTCTCGGTGATGGCGACCAACTTTACCAACTCGGCGGCGTTGGAAGCAATCAAACAGGTTTTTCGCTATCTGCCCCGTGCTTATCAAAACGGTGCTGCAGATCCGGTGGCGCGTGAAAAAGTGCATCATGCGGCAACCATTGCCGGAATGGCTTTTGCCAACTCGTTTCTCGGCCTTTGCCACTCAATGGCGCATAAGCTGGGCGGTGCCTTCAATATTCCGCACGGGATTGCCAACGCTTTGTTGTTTAACCAGGTGATTCGTTACAATGCCACCGATTGTCCACGTAAACAGGCCATTTTCCCGCAATACAAATTTCCGAATGCCAAACAGCGTTATGGACAGATTGCCGGTAACCTGAAACTGGGCGGTAAAAATGATGATGAAAAACTGGAAAATCTGCTGGCTGCCGTTTCCAAACTGAAAGAAGAAATCGAAATTCCGCACTCAATCAAGGAGTGGGGAATTAAGGAAGAGGATTTCTACGCCAAGTTGGACGATATGGTTGAAAAGGCTTTTGATGACCAGTGCACCGGTGCCAACCCGGTTTATCCGCTGATGGAAGATATCCGCCGGATTTATATTGACGCTTACAACGGCGTTGATTATCAGCCGGAACCGAAATAGGGAGCGGCTAAAGGAAAAGCCCCGGAAAACCCGGGGCTTTTTGGGCAGTTTTTTCCTTGGGGACCGGAAGCAACTGTCAGTCGGTGCTTTGATATTTGACGGCTTTCAGGATAACGCCGTTTTCGACTCCGGTTATTTTAACCCGGTCTCCTTTTTTCAAACCGTCTTTACATTCAACAATCCAGACTGTATCGCCGACAATTGCCTTGGAACGGCCGTCCGAGGCGTCTTCTGCCAGCAAATAGGTTTTGCCGATATGCTGGCCGGCCATGTCGTTAAGGTATTTGTACTTTTCGGCGCCGGTGCTGCGTTTGATGACCTTAGCGTAAACAAACCAGCCGGCAACGGCAAAGACAACGGAAAACGCACCGAAAATAACTGATTGTTCAATTACGCCGAAGTCGTTGTAAATGGTAAGTATTCCGGTGGCAAATGCCGACAGCCCGAACCAAACCAGATAAACGCCGGGGACAAACACTTCCAGCAAGACCAACGCCAGCCCGAGTGAAAACCATTCCATATAATTCATGGTATTTCTCCTTTACTTGCGGTTGGTAGCAGTATTCTTTTCTTGCAGTACTTCTTTGGCAATCTCCGCAATTCCGGCAATTGATCCCATAACATTAGCCGTATCCATCGGCATCATTAGCAATTTCTGGTTGGGCGAAGTGACAATTCCCTGCAGGGCTTCGATGTATTTTTGCCCCAGAAAATAGTTGAGCGATTGTGGACTGCCGTCGGCAATGGCATCAGACACCATTTTGGCGGCGTTTGCTTCGGCGAGGGCCAGCCGTTCACGGGCTTCCGCTTCACGGAACGCCGCTTCTTTCTGAGCTTCGGCAGCCAAAATGACCGATTGTTTTTCACCTTCGGCTTTTAAAATTTCGGCCTGACGAAATCCTTCGGCTTCAAGAATATTGGCGCGTTTGTCGCGCTCGGCTTTCATTTGGCGCGCCATCGAATTGATCAGATCGGCAGGCGGGGTGATGTCTTTGATCTCTACCCGGGTTACTTTGACGCCCCACGGTATGGTTGCTTCGTCGACCACCGCCAGCAGTTTGTGGTTAATGGCGTCGCGCTGAGACAGCAGTTCGTCAATTTCCATACTGCCGATGACGGTACGAATGTTGGTCATAATTAGATTCAGGATGGCAACGTTCAGATCTTTGACCTGATAAGCGGCGTTGGCCGCCTGTTGGATCTGAAAGAATAAAACCCCGTCCACACGGACAGTTGCGTTGTCTTTGGTGATAACGTCTTGAGAAGGTACATCAAGAACCTGTTCCATCCGATTGATTTTTGCTCCGATTTTTTCGACGATCGGAATGATGATGTGCAGTCCCGGCGAAAGGGTGCGGGTAAAGCGGCCGAAACTTTCCACCGTATATTCGTATCCTTGCCGGACAATGACCACCGAAGTCAACAACAGAAAAAAGACGACAACGGCGAGAAATAATGCAAACTCCATAATTTTCTCCTTAGTTAGTTATTTAGATCTCGTTGTCAGAATAACGGAAATCTCGTTTTCATACAACCGGCACCGAAAGTTATATACAACAATCGTGAATTTGCCGATTCTTTGATAGAGGCGGCCCCCAAGTATGGAATAAGATCTTTTTTACGGTTTTGGGGTTTCAAAACGAGTAACAATTTTGCCTCAATCTTTTAATGCTGATTGCCAAAAATTTTTTAAATTATTTTATATTTCGTCAACTTGCCGCTCCGGAATATCGGACGTTTTGTTCGTAATTTCGGGAGGTTGTCCGGCAGAGGAGGAAAAAACGCCGAATCGATGATGTCGTTTGTCAAATATTATGTCGGAAATTTGACGGAAAAGCAGGCGGTTCTTTGTGTAAAAGTTTTGTTAAAAGCAGTGCCCGGCGCAAAAATTATGTTGCCAAAACAGCCGGTTTTATATTACAATTTAACTAATAACAGGGGGAGAAGCAAATGGACGTGGTGGCAGGAAAAGGAGGAAATTTCTTCGTTGTTAACGGTTCCGTCAGCAACACCATTCTCAATATGCTGTCTGAGATCTCTTATGAAGAGTTTGGAAAATACAACGCTTATTCGACAATGAAGAAGATTTCACGCCAAAGCCCGGCGGAATACGCTGCCAAAAACGGGTTGCGTCAGAATATTGTTGAAAACTTTTCCCGTCTTGAAGAAGTGATCGATTATCACGCTACTCAGGATCTGATGTATTTTATTGAGTCTGAAGACGGCCGGGAACGTTCGGACAGTTATGACAACGATGTTGTTGTCAATCCTGCAAACTATAACAACGGTTTTCTGCATGCCGCTCCGCGGGAAGTGTCGGGGCTGATTACCGATTCTTTTCAAATTCCGGAAGATTTGGTGCCGCGTTTGCTGAAAAGCGTCGGCATATCAATCAAAAGGGAAACCCTGTCACATTTCGTAAAATGGAATAATATTACCTACAAGGTTGACATTACACCCGCTCGTACTCAGAACTATGTCAGCATGTTCAACAACAAGTCAATCATCGTTGTTGAAAATTGCTATGTTTTTCAGTCTGATGATTGGAATATTGTCAAAAAAATCGAGCAGAAATTTATTAAAGAAAAAGTTCGGCGCAAAAAATCGTGGTTTTTAAAAGAAAAACCGGATGAAGTCCTGCTGGAAGATATTTTGCGCAAAATGTTCAAAGATAAGGCTCTGATTCGCTATACTGCCTTGTATCGCGCTTATCGCGAAATTCGTAAAATTCGTCATGATTATGCCGGGATTTTTATTCACGAGTTTCATCACTTGCGCAATAAAGTTTTGGTTGAAAATCGCAGCCTGCATCCAAAGTCGCTGGCTTTGAATGCAGCGGATCTTTATAATATTCAGGTGGAAGACGAGCGAAGCGCGGCTTTAGCGGTAACGATTTTCCGTTTGGGACGTTACTGGAAAAATAAAAGCTGGAACGAGCTTTTGAGCAAAGAGCCGTGCTTCGAAGTATTAAAAGACCGTCCGCAGGAAGTACGCGAAAACTTGCTTAAAAATATGGAATTTGTGGTTAATCTGAAGCTCAAGCATTGGACGGAAAACGAACTTGAACGCCATTATCCGAAATTTGTCAGTAATCTTCCGCTGATTGAAGCGCGTAATTCGATTGCCAAAGGCGAAGACGCCGAACGACGCGAATACTTCCGCCAGCGTTCGGTTATGTACAGTTTTTATATTTATAATCCCGACAGCGGAAAGTTTGAACTGCGCAATCTCAGCCGCTATATTAAGATTGATATTCCGGTTGACGGTTTTGTGCAGGAGAATATAATTGACAAAGCCCGTTACTACATTGATCGTAAAAAAGCAGCCAAACGCTTTTTGCTGGCTAAAGACGGCATCAGCGAAGCGCTGGTGAAAAAAGCGGCGGTTGTTTTCGATGCGCCGCGCCGCCTCGGAGCGCGCCGACGGTTGAACGAACCGGGTAAAAAATAAAAACACAAAGGAGAAAAATATGAAAACGTTACTCTATCTGATCGGGCTGGTTGCCGTTGGTTTGGCAATTGCATGGTTTGGTTTTGGCATTCATCCAAAAAGCGTTTATTACAGAATGGTCAATATGTTTGCTTCAACATCGGAAACAACTGCCGGTCATGCGCAAGACGTTAAAAATACCGGCAGTCGTTTTGCCGATGTAATCAAAAATAATTATAACGATCAGGATATGACCCAGCCGATGGCTCATTAGAAAGATTCTTCAACGTAAACAAGCACCGAAAGGTACTTGTTTACGTTCTGACGGGGCCGATCGTCGCAGATTGACCCAAAATCGTTGTCCTGGCTTGACAACTGCTTAATTCAAAGTGTATAAATAAAACAGCCTAGACTTAACAGAAAACTTAAATTTGATTTTATAAATGCCTGATTTTTATTTTGAAAATGAATATGATTGTGAAGTGGCGGGGGTCGACGAAGCCGGGCGGGGACCGTGGGCCGGACCGGTGGTTGCCGGCGCAGTCGTGATTAAAAATCGCTGTTTATGCGACGAGCTGTTAAACGGTTTGGATGATTCGAAAAAGCTTTCGGCTGCCAAAAGAGAAAAACTCTATTTAAAACTTTTCGAGGAGCAGGCGGCGGGAAATCTTCAAATCGGTATCGGGGAAGCTTCGGTGCAGGAAATTGACGAGTTAAATATTTTGCAGGCAACTTTTTTAGCGATGTGCCGGGCGGTCGAAAAACTGCCTGTTTGTCCGTCTGCAGCGTTGATCGACGGCAATCGTACGCCGCCGGCGTTTCCTTGTAAATGCCGAACGGTTGTCAAAGGCGATTCACTTTCGTTGTCAATTTCGGCCGCGTCGATTGTTGCAAAGGTATACCGGGACCGTTTGATGCGCGAGTTAGGGCAACGATATCCCGGATACGGTTTCGAAAAAAATGTCGGTTACGGTACCGCTACTCATATCGAAGGGTTGAAAAAACAAGGCGTTACGCCCGAGCATCGTCGCAGCTATAAACCGATAAAAGAATTTATGGAACAAAAGTGAATTTTAGGGTTGACTTTTTGTCTAAAATGTGAGATAGTTACTTTTGTAATAACTAATTATTAAACTTATGAATATGAATAAAGCAACCCGTAACGGAAATGGAAATTCTCGTCTCGCAGAACAGTTAGGAATAATCAGAGGTAAGAACACCGGTAAAAAAGCCGCTTACCTCAAAGGTCACGATCTCATGCCCGAGGTGCTGCCCGAGCTCTTCAAGTGTAACAACCTGGAACTCGCCGCTCTCTACCTCCACAAGTTCGAAACCGTTCCGCTGGAAGTCGCTGCTGCCGCCTGCAAGGCCGGCCGTGGTTCTCTCCTTCGAGGCTTAGCCGTTGCGTAGCTTCACTAAAAAGAACTGTTCTTTTTAGTTCTTTTATAAGCTGTTCGTCTCAGACGAGCAGCTTTTTTTGTTTAAATCTTTTGCTGACCGAACCGTCAGTGGAAAAAATTAAGCCAGAATTTTTGGCAATTATGGCTTTTATGGATCTCCGGACCTGTTCTTAAAATTCTCACAGTGCCAGAAGCTGTTGCTTTTGCGCCTAAAATGAAAAACTAGCCAAAAAATATTTTCGATCAGTTTTTGTTAATAATTTTATAACTTCTTTTTGTCATACTGCCTCCATTGTCAAATGACCATAATGAAGTGAAATAAATGAGTATTGAAACCAAAACGATCTTAAATACGATAATCAATGACGATTGTGTTAAGATTATGAACCAGATGGAAGAAAAGTCGGTTGATCTGATCTTCGCCGATCCGCCGTATAATCTTCAGCTCGGGGAAGCCTTGACGCGTCCCGACAACTCCAACGTTAACGGTGTATACGAAGAATGGGACAGTTTTGCCTCGTTGAAAGAATATGACGAATATACCCGGGCCTGGATGAGCGCTGCACGACGTATCCTCAAAGACGACGGTAGTATTTGGGTAATCGGGTCGTATCATAATATCTTTCGTGTCGGTTATATTTTGCAAGACCTTGGTTTTTGGATTTTAAATGACATTATCTGGAACAAAACCAACCCGATGCCCAATTTTAAAGGGACCCGGTTTACCAACGCGCATGAAACTTTGATTTGGGCGGCCAAGACCCCTAAGTCAAAATATACATTTAATTATGAGGCGATGAAAGCGATGAACGAAGACGTCCAGATGCGCAGCGACTGGCAGTTGCCGTTGTGTACCGGTAAAGAGCGTCTCAAGGCGGAGGAGGGAGGCAAACTTCACCCGACCCAAAAACCCGAGGCTTTGTTGTATCGGGTTCTGATGTCTTCTTCCAATGTCGGTGATACGGTTCTGGATCCGTTTTTCGGTACCGGCACCACCGGGGCAGTGGCGAAAAAGATCGGTCGCAATTTTATCGGCATTGAGCGTGATGCTCAGTATGTCAAAGGTGCTGAGGCCCGAATTAATGAAGTTTCGCGGATTCAAAATGATGCCTGCCTTGGTTATGCCATGAAAAAGCGGCAGCCGCGTGTGCCTTTCGGTGCTGTTATTGAATGTGGCCTGCTTAAAGCCGGTGACAAGCTCTTTGATGCCAAAGGCGATGTTTCGGCATTGATTCGTTCGGACGGTACGCTGATTTCGACTTTCGGCAACGGTTCAATTCACCAAATGGGGGCAGCGGCGCAAAATGCACCGGCTTGCAACGGCTGGATGTACTGGCATTATCAAAATCAAAATAAACAACTGGCACCGATTGACGAATTGCGCAAAATTATTCGCGAAGAACTCTATCCCGAATAAGCCGGATTTTATTTGTAAGTGCCGCTTCAGAAATCGAGGCGGCATTTTTTTGTTTTTAAGAATTATGCTGTTTGTTTGCCCGGAGTTCAAAATGATCGTGCTTTCAAAGTGGATGTTTGTGTAAAAATGAAATAAAAAATACCGTTTTGTTAAAAAAACACTTGTTCTGAAAGCGAAAATCGTACACAATAAGCAAAATTTAAAATTGTGGTAGAATGATTGATATGAAGAATGCAAAAATTTAAAAGATACAGTCGCGGCGGCAAAGAAGAAAATGCCGTTCGCAACTATGCCGCCATTGATTTGGGCACCAATTCGTGCCGCTTGGTTATTGCTTCTCCGACACCGACGTCTTTTCATATCATAGAAACTTTTTCCCGCATCACCCGTCTGGGGGAGGGAATTATCAAAGAAAACGAGTTGGGCAGAGAAGCAACCCGGCGCACGATCAAGGCGTTGAAGATATGTTCGGAGATCATTAGCGAATATGCGCCGATTTTCCGGGCGCGTTTCGTGGCAACAGCGGCTTGCCGGCGAGCCAAAAACTGTAAGGACTTTTTGAGTGATGTCAAACGACAGACCGGCCTCAATTTGGAGATTATTTCTTCGCAGGAAGAGTCTCGTCTGGCGGTTATCGGCTGCATGCCGCTTTTGAAACGCAATGTTAAACGAGCGTTGGTTTTTGATATCGGTGGCGGTTCAACCGAAATTTCGCTGGCACGGCTGGCCAACAGCGGCAAGGCTTTTATTGAAGGTTTCGTGTCGCTGCCTTACGGTGTTGTTACGGTTTCCGAAGCTTTTCCCAACAAAGATATGACCAACCTGGCTTACAACACCATTATGGATCGCACGCACAAACTGCTGGAAAGTTTTGAAGAGCGTTACAAAATCGGAGAGGCGATTGCCAACGGCGAAATTCAGGTTATCGGCACTTCGGGCACGGTGACGGTGCTGGGCGCAATTCAGCTGAATCTTCAGCATTATAACCGTTCGGCCGTAGACGGTATCAGCATTACCGCGCAGGATATGAAACATGCAGTTTCAAAAATCCGCCGCATGGGCGACGACGGGCGCAGAAAACATCCCTGTATCGGTCCGCAAAAAGCGGATTTGACTATTGCCGGTTGTGCCATTATCGAGGCAATTTGTTCTTTTTGGCCGGTGAAAGACGTGACGGTGGCTGATCGCGGTATTCGCGAAGGAATATTGCTGGATATGATGCATAATCGCAAAAAAACGCGTCGCGGTTTTATGCGCCGTAATAAGAACAAAAGGATGAATAAAGATGAAAAAAACAGCTCTGGCAGCCATTGATCTCGGCACCAACTCCTGTCGGCTGCTGATTGCGGGGTCGGACGGCAAAACATTGTATAAAAACGCTATTGCAACCCGTCTTGGCGAAGGGATGAGCACTCATAACCGTTTTACCGACGAAGCGGTCAAACGCGGAATTGAGTGCTTTTGTACTTTCAAAATGAACATGGATGAATATGGGGTTGAAAAATATCGGGCAATTGCCACCGCTGCCTGCCGAATGGCCGGGAACGGTCCTGAATTTGTCAAAAAAATCAAACAGCATGCCGGTATTGATTTGGAGATCATCGACGGTTATGAAGAAGCGGTGCTTAATTTGAAAGGGGCTTTGCTGAATGTACGGCAAGAGTCGGCCGGTCATGTCGTTGTTTATGATTTGGGCGGTGGTTCGACCGAAATTACGTTGGCCGCGCGAGGTTCTGTTCCCAAGATCTTGCATACGGTATCGATTCCGTGGGGCGCGCGTAATGCCTCTGAAAAATTTGACTTGCGCGAATATAATAAATCTCATGCTGACCGGCTGGCAGAAGAAATCTCCGCTTACAGCCGGCGTTTTGCCGCTGAGGCCGAGTTGGAAAAATATCACGATGATTTATGTTTCGTTGCCACTTCCAGTACCCCGTTGCGACTTACTCACATTGCCCGCGGCTGGGAAAGCTATAACCGTTCGCGGGCCGACGGAGTGAAAATGAGTATTGAAGAATTTGAAGGTGCCGTTGCCAAAGTTCACGGCATGACTTGTGCCGAGATGGCGGAAGATCTGAATATTGGTCCGGTGCGTGCCGAGATATTTCATGCCGGTTGTGTTATTTTTTCGCAAATATACCGCGACCTTGGTGCCCCGCATTTGATTTCTTCGTTAAAAAGCGCGGTGGACGGTATCATTATGGAACTGCAAAACGAACAGCGTCATCATGGAGTAACAAAATGGTTAAAACCCAATCAGCAAAAAGTGTAACCGGCAAACGAAGTCTGACCGTGCGCGTAAAAACGGCGAAATACCGCAAAAAATCGTCCAACCGCTGGTTAGAACGCCAGTTGAACGATCCCTACGTCAGCGAGGCCAAACGGTTGGGCTATCGTTCCCGTGCCGCTTTCAAACTGATTCAGCTGGATGAAAAATTCCGCTTTCTCGGCAAGGGCAAGACAATTGTCGACTTGGGTTGTGCACCCGGCGGATGGACCCAAATTGCAGTGATGCGCAACAAAGGCAGCGGGCAAGTGGTCGGTTTGGATATTCTGCCGACAGAGCCGATTGCCGGTGCTACGTTGATTCAGCAGGATTTCACCGCCGAAGACGCTGCCGACAAATTGAAAAAACGACTTGACGGCAAAGCCGATATCGTTATGAGCGATATGGCTGCCAACACCATCGGCCACCAACAGACCGATCATTTGCGTACCATTGCGTTGGTAGAACTGGCTTATGATTTTGCCAAGGACGTTTTGGCGGAGGGAGGTATTTTTATTGCTAAAGTATTTAAAGGTGGTGCCGAAGCCGGTTTTTTGGCTGAGATAAAAAAGAATTTTGCCAAAGTGTCTCATTGCAAACCCGATGCCAGCCGCAAAGCGTCGCCGGAGGAATATCTGGTGGCGATCGGCTTTCGCGGCGGCAACGATTAAGGAAACACAATATGCAGACGGCAGCACGCTATAAGGCGGTTTTGGAATTGATGCAACTGGTATTTGCCGATCAAAGGCCGGCCGATCATATAATCAATGCTTATTTTCGCGAACGTCGGTTTATCGGTTCGGCAGATCGTCGTTTTATCAGCGAGACGATATGGGATGTGATCCGTCACCGCAGACGGCTGGCATTTGATGCCGGCAGTGCCGATCCGCGGCAGATGTTGATTTTTTATCTGAAAAACACCGATTTGGCAGAAATCTTTTGCGGCGGTACTTACGGGATAGCGATGCTTACCGAAGCGGAGCAAAAACAGTTGTTGGCGGCAGAAGACAAAGTTTATCCGCCGGCGGTGGAAGGAGAATGTCCCGACTGGTTGTTTGAACGGATCAATAATCCGGAACTCCTAAAAGCCTTAAATCAACCTGCAGGCGCTGATTTGCGGATAAATCGCGGCAGCCGCGAAGAACTAATGCAACAGTTGCAAAAAGAGGGCTTTGAAGTGATGCCGACGCCGTATTCGCCGCTCGGTGTGCGTTCTCTTAAAAGGATAAATCTCAATAACTGCCTGGCATATCAGGAGGGCTTGCTTGAAGTTCAGGACGAGGCGTCGCAGTTGGCGGCGTTGCTTTGCGATGTTGGGCCCAATGATCGGACGATTGATTATTGTTGCGGTGCCGGCGGCAAATCGTTGGCAATTGCCGCGTTGTTAAACGGGCAAGGCATGATCGAAGCCCATGATATTGACATGCGCCGCCTCGAACAACTGAAACCGCGGATGCAACGGTTGGAAATTCGAAATATAAAACCGGTAGCAAAAGCGGAAGAACGGCCGGTTTATACACGTTTTATCATTGATGCGCCTTGTTCCGGCACCGGCACCTGGCGGCGTTCTCCCGATGCAAAATTCCGGCTCAATTCGTCACGGCTTGCCGAATTGAACCGTATTCAGGCGGAAATACTGGAAACGGCTTATCCTTTGACGGCGCCCGGCGGCCGTATCGTCTATATTACCTGTTCGATTTTGGCGGAAGAAAACGGCCTGATTGTCCAGAGCTTTATGGAACGTCATCCGGATATGGTGCCGGCAGGTTTGCCGCAAATTTGGCAGGCCAAAACCGGGCTTCCGTATCCGGGAACGGATGAACGTTGGCTTGAACTCAATCCCCTGTCTACCGGTACCGACGGCTTTTTTGTCTGTGTGATGGAAAAACGATAAAAAGGGCTTGTCGAGCGATTAAAAAATTTATTTTTGTGAAAAATTCACAATTATGTTAAAAAAAGCTTGATTATTTTTTCAAACCGGGGTATTTCTCCACTGTCTTTATGATATTTGCGCGCCTGTGGCGAAATTGGTAAACGCGTAACGTTGAGGTCGTTATGAGCTCTGCTCTTGGAAGTTCAAGTCTTCTCAGGCGCACCAATCATAAAAAATGAAATTCCGATCATAAAGAGGAGGTTGTGATGAAGAAAAAAACAAAAAAGCACCAGCCTTTCTCGAAAAACAAAAACTTCCGTCATAAACAACTCAAACAGCAAAAAAATGCCGCCGATTATCTCGGTTTGGGGCCGAAGTTTGTCAATTCGATTATCATCGGACTGAACGAAGATGACGATATCCATGTCAAAAAAATTGTCGAAGGGCTAGACGAGTATGATCTTGCCCGCCTGATTGAGGTTTTGGATCTGCACCACCGGATGAAATTGGTTCGGATTCTCGGCGACAAAATTGATCCGGCCGTTTTTCCCGAATTAAACGAGGTCGTTCAGGAACAGGTTCTCGAAAGTTTAAACGAAAATCAGATTGTTAAAATCGTCAACGAACTCGATTCTGACGATGCCGTCGAGATTTTGGAGAATATGAACGACGAGGAACAGGAACAGATTATCAATCGTCTTGATCCGGAACTGAAATATCAGGTCAAATCGTCGCTCAATTATCCCGAAGATTCTGCCGGGCGTATCATGTCGCGTGATTTTGTGAGTATTCCTGACAGCTGGACGGTCAAGGAAGCCAAGCAATATCTGCTCACCAACGAAGAACTTCCGGATGATTTCTATACCATTTTTCTGGTTGACGAAAAAACGCTTAAACCCACCGGAGAAATTGCCTTAGACAAGCTGCTGCGTGCCAAGGCCGACGAAAAACTCGACAATGTCATGGACGGCGAAATCGTCCCGGTTGACGTTTACACTGATCAGGAAGAAGTAGCGCATATGTTTCGCGAATACGGCTGGATGTCGGCCATGGTGGTTGACAATAAGGGGCGTTTGATCGGCGTTATCAATATTGACGACGTGGTTGAGATTGTTCACGAAGAAACCAACGAAGACATGATGCTGCTGACTGGTGCTGAAAGTAATGACGTGTACCGTTCGGTCTTCAGTATCTTCAAATCGCGTTCGATCTGGTTGGTGACCAACCTGTTTGCCACCATTATTGCCGCTTCGGTGGTGGGCGAGTTTCAGGATATCATTGCCCAATTGTCGATTTTGGCGGTTTTGATGCCGATTGTCGCCTCAATGGGCGGCACCACCGGTCAACAAACTTTGGCGGTGGTGGTTCGTTCGCTGGCCACCAAAGAGCTGACTTCGCGCAATGCATTGAGAATGATCGGCAAAGAGTTCATGGTCGGCTTGTGCAACGGCCTCTTGTTTGCATTGATGATCGGAATTGCCGTGCGCATTTGGTTTCCCAGTCAGGAAACAATCAGTTACATCATTGCGTTGGCCATGTTGTGCAATCTGACGGTTGCCAGTTTGGCCGGGATCCTGATTCCGCTGACGATCAATCGTTTTAAAATTGATCCCGCGATCTCTTCGGGTGTTTTTCTGATTGCCTGTACTGATTCCGGCGGTTATTTTATTTTCCTCGGCCTGGCAAAGCTGCTGTTGTTTTAATTATTTATGCATAGTTTGTATTTAGCGCTTTTTTCCGGCGGAAATATTGTTATAATGCACCACGGTTAATAAAGTTTTTTTTACAGGAGACGGATTTGTTTTTGGGAATTATCGTTGCGGTTACTGTTTTGGCAGCCGACCAGCTTTCAAAATTCTGGATTTTAAATCATGTTCTGGAGGGGCGCCCGTTTATTGAAATAACTTCTTTTTTCAACCTTGTCCAGGCCTGGAATACTGGTGTCAGTTTTTCGATGTTCAGCGGGTCGGGGGCGGTCGGCACGATTGTGCTGTGTCTGGTTGCGGCGGCAATCGTGGTTTCGCTTTTATGGTGGCTGTATAAAGAAAATGTCCACCTGATTCAAATCGGTCTCGGAATGATTATTGGCGGCGCGTTAGGCAATATTGTTGACCGGGTGCGTCTCGGCGCGGTCTTCGATTTTCTGGATTTTCACTTTGCCGGGCATCATTGGCCGGCTTTCAACCTCGCCGACAGTTTTATTTGTATCGGCGCGGTCATAATTATATTACAGAGTCTGTTTACACAGAACCCAAAAAACGCTAAGGAGCAAAACAAATGAATAAAATATTCTGTCTGATGGTTGCAACCGCATTGCTGGGCGCCTGCAATGCGACGAAAGAAGATCTTGGGCTGGATCGCAAAGTTCCCGATGCCTCCAAAGTCTCTGAACAAAAACGGCTGATTTTACCTCCGAATTATGATCTTCGTCCGGTGGTGCCGATGACTCAGCCCGCTCTCAGTGCGGAAACCGGTCGCGAAATTGATGAGGAAATAAAAAATTTGGCAAATGAATAAAATATTTTTCGTCATCTGCCTGATTCTGTTCGGATCGGCCTTTTCTGCTCATGCCCGTTTGTTTAACATCAGCGAATATACCTTGTCCAACGGCATTAAACTGCTTGTTGTCCCCAACCACAAAGCCCCGATCGTCAAACATATGGTATGGTATAACGTCGGGGCGGTTGACGAAAAACCGGGCAAGGGCGGTTCGGCCCATTTGCTGGAGCATCTGATGTTTCGCGGCACCAAGAACATTCCGGGTTCCGAGTTTAACCGCATTCTGCAGCAAAATGGTGCCGACAGCAATGCTTTTACCTCTCAGGATTTTACAGCGTATCATCAAAATTTGGATATCAGCCGTCTGGAGTTGGCGATGTATATGGAAGCCGATCGGATGCAAAATCTTGAGTTCTCACCAATTGATTTTGAGACCGAACGAAATATTGTCTATCAGGAACGTAAGCAGGTGGTAGAAAACCAACCCTTGTCGGCTTTTTCGGAAAATATGCAGCACATCCTATGGCAGGATCATCCTTACGCCAACCCTGTTAGCGGTACCGAAACGGAAATTTTAAATCTTACTTCGGAGGATGTTATGGATATCTACCGGCGCTATTATGCTCCCGGTAATGCGGTAGTGGTCCTTGCCGGTGATATTGAACCGGAAACGGCTTATCGGTTGGCGGAGAAATATTATGGTAAAGTTCCGCCGCGCGACACCGGCAGCCGTATTGTTTTTCCCGATATGAACCCAACGCTTAAAAGCCGTTTGAACATGGAACTGCCGCGGGTCGAACTGCCGCGGATTATCCGTCGCTATATGGCGGATTCGTATAATACCGATCCCGGGCGCATTTACGCGTTGGCGGTTCTTTCGCGTTATCTCGGCGAAGGCGATACCTCGGCGTTATACAAAGAGCTGGTGATTCGTCGCGAACTGGCCCTGGATGTTTCCTCTTCTTATAACTATGCTTCCCGCAGTTACGGCAGCTTTAACATTGCGGCAGTGCCGCAAAACGGCGTTTCGGTTGAAAAATTGCAACAGGCGTTGGATGAGGCTGTGGCTAACGCCGTTGATGAGATTGATGACAAAAAAATTGCCAAGATCAAAAACAAAATGCTGGCCGGACTGATTTATCTTAAGGACAATCCGTTTGACGCCGCTTACATCGTCGGTTCGTTATATAGTATCGGCATGAGTCGGGAAGATATTGAGAATTATGCCGATAATATTCGCAAGGTGAGCGCCGGTGACGTTCGCAAAGCTGCTCAACAACTGCTGAAAAATTATGCCGTTGCCGAAGGCGTGGTCAAACCGCAAAGCCGGGAGAAAGCGCATGATTAAAAAATATTTTTGGTTGTGGATACTTCTGGTTGCCGGGCTTGTTTTCGGCGGTATGATGTTTTCTAAATCTGTTTTTGATCCGGCAGCGCTGGTCAAAAATTCCGAACTGGGCGGCCGTCGTTTTTCTGTGCCGGTTACTGAAGTGGTGTCGCCGCAATACGGAATAAAAGCCTATTTGCTGGAAGACCGTTCCAATCCGATTATCAGCGTCAGTTTTATTTTTGCACATGCCGGACTTGGTGCCGAACCGGAAGGTCAGGCCGGCATTTCCAAGGTAAGCGCGGCAATGATCAGCGAAGCTGCCGGTGGTATGAATTCGCAGCAGTTTAAGGAAAAACTGGAAGACTATGCCATTTCGATCGGCTACAGTGCGGACAAAGATGATTTTTCGGGGCAATTGCTGACGATAAAGGAATTTGCGCCGGTCGCTTTTGAAATGCTGCGACAAACTTTGTTTGAGGCCCAACTTGATTCCGATGACCTGAAACGGATTAAAAGACAGATGCTGGCCATGTTAAAACGGCAGAACGAAAGCCCGGAAAACAAACTAAGTTTGATTGCCAACCGAGAGATTTTCGGCAATCACCCCTACGGACGTAATCCGTTGGGCCGCAAGGAAGACATTCAAAAAATAACGGCGCAGGATATTCGTGGCTTTGTTGCCGCCAATTTAGGACTTGGCAATCTGATTGTCGGTATTGCGGGCGATCTGAATCCCCAAGAGGCGGGCCGGATGCTGGATCAAATTTTTGGGGCGTTGCCGGAACAGGGAGCTGCTGACCGAGTGGCCGAAATCGTGCCCGATTTCGGCCTTGAGACGGTTAATGTCAATCAGGAATTAGCGCAAAGCGTTTCTTTTATTGCAGCAAAAGGAACCCGGCGTACCGCTGAAGACTTTTATCCCCTATATATTGCCAATTATATTCTCGGCGGTTCCGGATTAAATTCGCGTCTGAACTTATCGGCGCGGGAAAAAGAGGGCTTGACATACGGCATTTATACCGGGTTGTCGATTCCGGATAAAAGTGCTCTGATTGTCGGCGGTTTTTCTTCCATGCCACAAAATTTTGCCCGCGTAGCGGAAATCTTTAGCCGGGAATGGAAAAAAATGGGACAGGAAGGCGTTTCGGCGTCAGAATTAAAAGAAGCCCAAGACTATTTGATTGCTTCTTACAATCTTCGGTTTGCCGATATTACGGCTATTTCCGATATGCTGGTTTATATGCAAAAAACCGGATTAGGCATCGATTTTTTACAAAAACGAAATGATTATGTTGCCGCGGTAACGGCAGAACAGGTTAATCAGGCCGCAGCCCGTTATTTTACGCCTGAAAATCTGCGCATGATTAACCTCGGAAAGTTTAATTAGACTAGGAGAAATAAAATGGAAAAAAATCTAACAAAAACCAAGGCTTGGAAAAAACTGGCCCTCCATTATCGTTTTTTTAAAGACGTAGAAATGAAAAATCTGTTTGCTTTGGATGCCCAGCGCGGTTCAAAATACACAATTCCGCTCGGACCGCTTCATCTCGACTACTCCAAAAACAGATTTAATGAAAAAACGATGCGTTATTTGCTGGATTTGGCAAACGAGGTTAAACTTCATGATAAAATAGAAGCGATGTTTACCGGTCAAAAAATCAATGTAACCGAAAACCGTGCGGTTTTGCATACGGCACTTCGCAACCGCCAGAATACGCCGGTATATGTCGACGGCAAAAATGTTATGCCGGATATTAATGCGGTGTTGGTCAAAATGAAGAAATTTACCGAAGCTGTCCGTTACGGCGAGTTTAAAGGTGCTACCGGAAAAAAACTTACCAACATTGTTAACATCGGTATCGGTGGCTCCGATCTCGGTCCTTACATGGCCACCGCGGCTTTGAAAGAATATTGGGCCAAAGATATTAAGTGCTATTTTATCTCCAACATTGACGGTTCTGCCTGCGAAGACGTCTTCAGCCAGGTTGATCCCGAAACCACTTTGTTTGTTGTAGTTTCCAAAACCTTTACCACTATCGAAACGCTGACCAACGCCAGAACCTGCCGCAAATGGCTGGTTGATGCACTGGGTGAATATGCGGTTGCCAAACATTTTGTTGCGGTGTCGACCAATACGGCCGAAGTTGAAAAATTCGGCATTAATCCGGAAAATATGTTTGAGTTCTGGGATTTTGTCGGCGGCCGTTACTCAATGTGGTCAGCGGTTGGTTTAACGATTGCGCTTGCGGTCGGTATGGATAATTTTGAAAAAATGCTGGATGGTGCCAACGAAATGGATCTGCATTTCCGCCATACGCCTTTTGAGCGCAACATTCCGGTTATTATGGCTTTGCTGGGGGTCTGGTACAACAACTTTTTCGGTTTTCACCAGCAGGGCATTATTCCTTATGACCAGGATTTGCGCTATCTGCCCAACTACTTGCAACAGTTGGATATGGAAAGCAACGGGAAATCAACCAACAAGAACAACAAGTTTGTCAAATATGCCACCGGTCCGATTTTGTTCGGCGGTCCGGGGACCGATGTCCAGCATTCGTTTTTCCAGTTGATCCATCAGGGAACATCGATCGTGCCGTTGGATCTGATTATTCCGGCAATTTCACATAACGAAATCGGTGATCATCACGAAATTTTGGTTGCGAACGCTCTCGCACAGGGCGAAGCTCTGATGTGCGGCAAAACGGTGGCCGAAGCGGCAATGGAGTTGTCCAAGGCCGGCAAAAACGCTGCTGAAATCAGCCGGTTGAAACGATATAAATCCTTTACAGGCAATCGTCCGACCAACACCATTGTTATTAAAAAGGTTGATCCGTATACGCTTGGCATGCTGGTTGCGATGTATGAACATAAAGTGTTTGTCGAAGGAGTAATTTGGGATATCAATTCGTTTGACCAGATGGGTGTCGAACTCGGCAAACAAATGGCTTTGAGCATCTTGCCCGAGTTGCAGGGCCATGCGTCGGGACTTCATGACAGTTCGACCCGCGGCCTGATTACTCTGATTAATAAAATTCGGAAATAAGAAGGTGATTGCCCATGTCTATCCGCATTCTGCCCAATAATCTGGTCAATCAGATTGCCGCCGGCGAAGTTATTGAACGTCCGGCTTCGGTGGTTAAAGAGTTGGTTGAAAACTCTATTGACGCCGGTGCAACCTCAATAGAAATAACTTTGGTGGACGGCGGAAAATCGCTGATTGCGGTCAGCGACAACGGCAAAGGCATGGATAAAGAAGACTTAAATTTGGCGGTGGAAAGGCATGCCACGTCAAAGCTCCCGGACGATGATTTGTTTCATATCAACTATCTCGGGTTTCGCGGCGAGGCCTTGCCGTCAATTTCGTCCGTGGCGCGGCTGAGCATAGTGTCGCGAACCCGGGAGGCGGAAAACGGATGGAGGCTTGAAGTCAACGGCGGGGTCAGACAGGAAGCGGTTCCTTCGGCGTCCGCAATCGGTACCAGAATCGAAGTCAGAGACTTGTTCTATGCCACGCCGGCACGGCTCAAGTTTCTGAAAACCGGCAGCAGCGAAACCGCCCAGTGTATTGACATGGTTAATCGGATTGCTATGGCCAACCCGCAGGTGTCTTTTTATCTGATGGATGATCAAAAGAAAAAAATCAGTCTCAACGCGTGTCAGGGGGAATTGTTCGATGCCCGCCTGAAACGTCTCAGCGATGTGATGGGGCGGGAGTTTGGCGAAAATGCGCTGCTGATTGATGCGGCACGCGACAATATCCGCATCAGTGGCTACGTCAGTCTGCCGACTTTTAACAAAGCCAACTCGCTTTCTCAATATTTGTTTGTGAACGACCGGCCGGTGCGTGATAAATTGCTTCTTGGCGCAATCAGGGGGGCATATCAGGGAGTGCTGGAAAACGGACGTTATCCGGTTTGCGCGCTTTTCTTTGATGTCAACCCCGATTATGTTGACGTCAATGTTCATCCGGCTAAAGCCGAAGTTCGTTTTTTTGACAATGCATCTGTTCGTGATTTGTTGGTAAGCGCGATTCGTAATGTTTTGGCTGCCGGCAGTCGGCAGACCGCGGCACCGCTCAATCTGGAGAATTTTTTGCAAGACAGTCTGGAGGCTTCGGCGGCGGCCGTATCTTCTACCACAGAAAATGAAATGGTGTTTTTGAACGATTATGGCGTAGCGGTGTCGCCGGCACGTTTGCAAATGCCTTTGCCTTCGCGCGCGCCGAGAACAGGTTCGTTGCCGGAATTGGAACGACGTTTTTCGGTGCGAGCCGAAGAAGTATCTTTCTCTGAATCTGTCCCCGAAACCGACGGTGTTCTGGGACAGGCCAAGGCTCAGTTTCATAATACCTATATCATTTCTCAAACTGCCGACAGTATTATATTAATTGACCAGCACGCTGCCCATGAACGCATTGTGATGGAGAAAATGAAAAAAGTGCTGACGGAAGGAAGAAAGCCAGCCACTCAGATGTTATTGATTCCCGAAATTGTGGAATTGAATCTGCCGGATAAACAACGCCTGCTGGAAAATGCTGCCGGTCTGTCCGACTTGGGACTGGTGATTGAAGAATTTGGCCCGGCAGCGGTGATTGTCCGGGAGATTCCGGCCCTGATTAAAGATTGTGACGTGCGCCGCCTGGTCAATGATCTGGCCGAGCAAATTGCCGAATGGGGAACCGATTTTGCTCTTGAAGATAAGCTTAACCACATTTGTGCCACCATCGCCTGTCACGGTTCAGTACGGGCAGGGCGAAGTCTTAATCTGGCGGAAATGAATCATTTGCTGCGTGAAATGGAAAAGACACCTAACGCTGGTCAGTGCAACCACGGCCGTCCGACATATATCGAATTGAAAATAAAGGATATTGATAAGCTGTTTCATCGCTGAGAATGCGTAATGGTATTTTTGTTTTATTGATAATAACAATTTGTTATTTTTTAGCTTGACTTTATATGACTAATTTTGTAAAAACACTTTCAGCAATGGCGAAAGTAGCTCAGTTGGTTAGAGTACCGGTTTGTGGTACCGGGTGTCGTGGGTTCGAGTCCCATCTTTCGCCCCATTAAAAAATCCTCCTTCGGGAGGTTTTTTTTATGGTGGAGCGATCTATAAACACATTAAAAAAATGACTGATAAATATCCGAGAAATCTTAATTTATATTCCTGCAAAAAATGAAATCGTCAAAAAAAGTTTTTTTGTCTAGAGTTTGACGCGTATATCGGATATATTGATCAAATCAATTTATTTTTTTGCAAATTAAAAACACCTATTATATGAAAACAAACCATCAACTTAGCAGCAATTACGATGTTGTGATTATTGGCAGCGGTCCTTCCGGTCTTGCGGCTGCTTATTTTTTGCTCAATACCTCTCCGGCCTTAAAAATTCTGATGATTGACGCCGGATATTTGAGAAAAAAAGATAAGTGCTTTATGGAAGAAGACCTGAAACGTTTTTTCGAAAATCCCGAAGACGATGCAGACGAACCGCGTTTTTTTCAAGGCTGTCGTTATGCATCAAAGTGCGGTGTTTGTCAGACGATTGCCGGTTTTGGCGGTTGTTTGTCTCCCAATGTGTCGGCCAAGCTTTGCTTTCCGCCGTCGGGAAAACGATTACCCCGTTTGATTGGCGAACAAAAAGTGGATCAAATTGCCGCTCGGGTATGGGCGTTCTATTCCGGTTTTGCCGGTTTGAACCTGCCATATCCGGTCTGTGACAGCAACGAAGGCAAGCAAAATATTGTCCGGATTGTTGCGACACAAGGACTGTCCCTGTTTGAGCATCCTTCTCATGTTGCGGGGGAACTCGAAATGAACCGTTTTTCGCGTGGCGTATATGACTGGCTTGATCAACGGATTGATATGGCACTCGGTTGTCCGGTCGATCCGGTGAAGGATATCGATATCCATCGTCATCAGATTTGTCTGAATGACGGCAGTATGGTGGCTTATGATAAGCTTTTGCTGGCTACCGGAAGATTTGGGCATACGACAATCAAAGACTTTTTTGATTGTCATGATATTGCGTACGAAACCGAAAATCTTGGATTTGGACAGAGAATGGTATTGCCAAACCGCTATTTGTGGCCGATCGGCCGCTATTATCCCGATTTTAAGCTGAAGGGAGAAGACGAATTTTTCAAATATGAAACTTTCTGCTTTAACGGGTGTCGGCGAGGAGGGCGGCTCAAATGCATGAATTACGGCGGTTTTGTTAATGTGGACGGGCTGGTGTCGGTTGACTTTGACGGAGATCGTTTCCATGATGTCGTCTATGGTAATTTTGCCGTTTTAACCGAATGCAAAGTGGCTGGAGTCGACTATAACAACGGGCGTCCCCAAGACGGTATTTCATTGCAGCGAATGCCGGTTTTGGGGACGGTGGCGTTTATGCGAAAGATTTATCGGATTCTGGCCGAAGTCAATGGGGTTTCAGAAGCTGAAATCGGTCGTCAGGCTTTTTTCACGCCGATGGAGTATGAAAACATCTGGGCCCGGATTAAAACTGACAATGGCTTCTGGGTTCTTCCCGATGTTGCGGTCATCGGCGATGCATCCGGTATTGCAATGGACATTATTGCTTCAATGATTACCGGTTTTTATACCGCTGAACAACTGATTGAAGGGAGAGTGTAAAAGCTCTCTCTTTTTTTGATGCCCGAAAGGGCAGATTTTCCGGCAAAAATAAAAAACCGCTTTTCTTACCAACGGTAAAAAAAGCGGTGATATTTCGGCAACCGTTAATGAATTGAGGTTGCGGATTGTTTTTCGTCTTCCAGAATTTTGATCTGGGAGAGCAGGGCTTGTACGACTCTTTGATTGAGATTATGAACTTTGGCATACTCAATCAGTTGATTGTATTGCTTGTTTTTCAGCAATTCCAATTGTTGGTTGATCGTGAGATACTTCATACGGTAATTTGTTAAATAATTAATTTCATCATGTATTTAGCATGATTTTATTGCCTTGGCAAGTACCTAATTGCGTTTTAAAGATATCATCTCCAGGTGGCGGTTATTCAAAAATTGTTCATAGAGATCTTTTTCAGTTAACAACGGTTTATTGCGGCTGGTCTCAATTCCGTGAAGCTTGCCGTCTTTTCCGATCTCCAATCCTTCCTGCTGCAGTTCTTCGGCAAACTTTTGCAAAAACTTGTCACCGTTGGGAACCTTCTCGGCGGTTTGTTGTTTTTTGATCACGATATCTCTGATCAGCATCTTATCAATAAGCAGAGAAGACTGAAACCGTGTCTCCGGTTTGTCAACCGCCAGTCCTTTGTGGCGGCAGCGGGCATGATGAACCTGGTCAATTTCGGCATCGCTGATTTTACGGTCGCCCTGAAAACGCATTTGCGACAGGTTGCCGTGTTCGTCAATCGCAAAACTGACGTTATAGGAACCGAAGTCATATCCATGGACCTTTGAGGCGGTGGTATGATCCTTTTTATCCAGCAAAATGCCCGAAACTTTGAGGGCTTCTTCTTTGCTTAGGCCTGTCAGACTGAAAACTTCAATTAATTCGGATGGGGTAATACAGCCGTTGGAATCGATTTTTTGGAGATAAGTATCAAGAAAACGGTCACACTTCTCCTCACCGGCGTTAATCTCGGTGAGAGCCAAGGCCAATTTTTGGGGCTGAAATATGCTTTGGGTGCCGTCTGCCGGTCGTGGGAAGAACTATGTTCCTGGGCGTTTACATTGGCGGATGAGAGTACGGCAACGCTTGTAACTAATATCAGAGCACGCCACTTTTGTGTCAGTTTGTCTTTGAGCTTCATCGGCGTCTTCCTTATATGATAAATAATGAATAATATTATAACATTTTTGATAAGAGGTCAAATAATATTGTTTGGGAGAAGAGAGAAAACGATTATAGGACTGTTTGACCGCCTCGGGCCCTTCCGGGTTCGATCCCCTTAATATTGATTATGCGGAAAGTTTGGAGCGGGTAACGGGAATACGCGGCGCTGCCGCTCGCTGCTCGGTTGCCGGCTTCGCCGAAAGCGGTTGTCACCGCTTTGGCTCAGACTGCCAACCTACGCCCGTCGTTGTCAAACAGTTCACAGGACTGTTTGACTGTCTCCGGCCCTTTCGGGTTCGATTCTCTTAATATTGATTATGCGGAAAGTTTGGAGCGGGTAACGGGAATCGAACCCGCATTAAAAGCTTGGGAAGCTCTCATTCTACCATTGAATTATACCCGCAAAAGGTATTTCTGTTATATTATGATCTCGGCAAAAATCAATAAAAAAATGAAGGGCAGGGATAATATTTTCCCCATTGATGAATTATTTCTTTGAAAAATGGTATCGGAGATCTTATAAAGTTATTGAATATAATTTTGATTCAGGAGAAAGTAATGAAAAAACTGTTTATTTTACTGGCAGCTGCCGGAATCCTCGCAACTTCTCAGGTTAATGCGGCCGATTTAGTCGATTATGCGAAGACTGCGCAAGAAAAAATTGATTCCGCAACTGCTGAAGTTGAAAGCAAAAAAGCCGAAATAGCTGCAAAAAAAGCCGAAAAAGAAGCGGCATTCAAAGCACGGAAGGCAGAGAAAGAAGCTAAAAAAGCCGAAAAGAAAGCAGCAGAAGAAGCCCAGAAAGCCGAACGGGAAAAAGCTTTGGAAGATACCAAAAACAGCCTTGATAACCTTAAAAAGGCTTGGACAAAGTAAGTGCCTGCCTGATTAAAAGAACTCCGGAATTTTCCGGAGTTCTTTTTTAAAAATGATACCTTACAGATTATCCCCGGTTTATTGGGGACATCTATTTAAATAAACGAAGGCCGCCTTTACAAAAAAAGCGGCCTTTAACGAGAACTAAACTTAGTTTAATCGGCTAATCCGAGCAAACGATATTTTACCCGTACGTCGTAATTTTTGCCATAGCTGTCGATTAAGGCAGACGCAGCCTGTTGGGCAAGATCGAGATTAAGACGACGTGCCAAAATCTCCATATCCTGATCAGACAATTGACGCGCATCGGCGTCGCGATCAGCAACTGCAATGATATGACGGTTGCCGAGATTGATCAGCTTGGGAGTGCCGGCTATTTCATTAAACAGTTCCAGCATTTGCGGCTGTCCCAGATCGGCGAAGTTCTCACTACGTGAAAGCGGTTCTGTTGTTGTTACCTTGAGGTTATAACGACCGGCGACGTCATCCATCGAATCACCGCTGTCCAGATCATGGATAACGTCGTTGATAATTTCCTGAGCAATTGCAGCTTTTTCGTTTTCCTGCCACATTTTGCGGATTTTCGGCAACGCTTTTTCCATTTCTTGGGGATGACTGTCTGTTATGGCATCGATTTTTACGAAAACAAAGCCGTCGTCGGTTTCTACTGCCTGCGAAATTTCGCCCTGATTATAGGAAAAAACAGCATCGATAAAATCGTTGTTGGTCAGCAAACCGGTATGCGCTCCCGGCAGAGAAGCCGCATCGCCTGCTTCATTGAGGCCTTTAACGCGATAGGTAGCAAGACCCATTTGAGCGGCAATTTCATCCAACGAGGAACCGGCACCGATTTTATCTTCAATTTGATTAATCAGGTCATAGGCCGTTTCATAAACTTTTTCTTTCGCCAACGTTTTGGCAATTGTTTTTCTGGCTTTTGCTTCATCCTGTTTGGAACCGGCTTTGATGTCGGTCACTTTCATAAGATGCCAGCCGAGATCCGATTGCAGGGGACCGACGGTTTCGTTATTTTTGGCAGCAAAAACCGCACTACCGGTTTCGCCGATCAACATATCTTCGGCAACATATTCGAGGTTTGTTTCTTCGTCAGTCTGACCGGCTTTTTCCCGGGCAACTTTGTAAAAATCCTCTCCGGCATCCAGAGCCTTCTTAGCGGCTGCGGCATCTTGTTCCGACGCAAAGACCATTTGCAGAACGTTACGGGTTTCCGGCGTAACAAACTGGCTGAGGTTTTCTTTATAATACTGGTCGATTTCTTCTTCGCTAATGACGGCATGAGCGGCAACGTCATCTATTGACAGCAACAGAAATTCGGTATCGCGGGTTTCGGGGTCGGTGAACTCAATGCTGAAATCGTCATAATATTGTTTAATCTCATCATCGGAAATCTCACGGTCGACCGTTACATCATTGTCATTAACGGTTACATATTTAAAAACCTTGCGCTGGGCTTCGGCTGCAGCAGCATATTTTTTCAATACCGACGGAACGTTAAAACCACTGACCGGGTTTTGTACCAGATATTGTTTTTTCAGATCCTGACGGATGGTGTCAATATATTGCTGTTCACTCCAGTTGGACGAAGAAAGGAAATATTTGAGACGGTCACGGCTGAATTTTCCGTTTTCATCCAAAAACTGAACCTGAGAAAAGATGATGTTGCGAATCAACGTGTCGCTGACCGAAACTTTGTTTTTGGCGGCCGTTTCTTCAACAATCATCGAATTAAGGTCTCTCTGAACCAGTCCGGCCAGCATGGCATTGCGGATTTCATCGGTAATTTCGACGTCGCCGAAAATTTTCTGGGCGGTACGGATTTCCCGATCCAGCTGTTGGTTGATGTCGAACTGACTGATTTTCCGGTCATTTACCTTTATCACGGTGCGGTTGCCGGCTGCACTGTTAATATATCCGGAAACGCCGAACAACGACATAAAGCTCAGGGCGGTTAAAATCAGGATGGCTTTTGCAGCCCATGAATCTTGTGCTTTGCGTAATTTGGTAATCATTTTAAATTATGTCCTGCAGATTTTACTTAAATTATTAAACTAAGCATAGAATATAATAGATTTCTTAATATATGCAATTGCAAAATATTAGTGTTGAAAAGTTTTTTTTAGTATGTTAATTTTGCGGCAACGTAAACATTTGAGGAAAAAATAATGGCTAGAAAAATTATGATTGCCGGCAACTGGAAAATGAACGGTCTCTCCGAAGACGGAGTTGCCCTTGCCAAAGCGGTTGCTGCCGGTGTAAAGGAAATGGGAAAACCTGCCTGCGAATTTTTGGTATGCCCGCCTTTTACGTTGTTGTATCAGGTAAAAAAGGCGCTTCGCGGCGCTAAAGTCGCGCTGGGTGCACAAGACGCTCATTTCGCGGTTAAAGGTGCCCATACCGGCGACATCAGCCCGTTAATGCTCAAAGATCTCGGATGCACTTATGTCATCCTCGGCCATTCCGAACGCCGTGCCGACCATTTTGAAACCAACGAACTGGTTGCCAAAAAAGCAGCTGCCGTTTACGAAGCCGGTTTGAAAACAATCATTTGCATCGGAGAAACCGAACAGCAGCGTGAAGAGGGCAAAACCATTGACGTTTGTTCTGCTCAGATTATGGGCTCGGTTCCGGAAAATGCCGATGCTTCCAACACCGTGATTGCCTATGAACCGGTTTGGGCAATCGGAACCGGAAAAACACCGACAGCAGCCGACGTTGAAGAAGTTCATGCTGCTGTACGTAAAGTTTTGGCTAAAAAACTGGGAAAAGCAACGGCCAACAAAATGCGCATTTTATACGGCGGATCGGTTAAACCTTCCAACGCAAAAGAATTCTTATCGTTGCCCGATGTTGACGGTGCCCTGATCGGCGGTGCCAGCCTGAAGGCCGAAGATTTTCTGGCAATTGCCAAGTCTGTTTGTTAAAACAAAATAATAGAGGATTATAAAATAATGAGTACGGTTTTATTAGTAGTACATTTGCTGGTGGCCATTTTTCTGGTTGCCCTGATTCTGTTGCAGCGTTCCGGCGGCGGTGCGTTGGACGGTCTGGGCGGCGGCAGCGGTGCCGGCAATTTTTTGACTGCCCGCGGTACCGGAAATCTGTTGACCCGCTTAACGGCGATCATGGCGACGATTTTTTTCCTGACCAGCCTTTCGTTGTCTCTTTATTATAAAGATCACGGCAAAGTTGTTGCTCAGTCGATTTTGGATAAGCCTGCTACCGAAGCTTCGGTACCGGCAGAACCCGCACCGGCTCCCGCTGCACCCAGCGCACCGGTTGCAGAGAAATAAACCGGCAATGATGAGTTCAACCGATCAAGGGCACCTTTTTGATAAGGTGCCCTTGTCACTTTAAAATACATGGGAATATGACTGAAATGACTGAAAAAGCAAATTCGAAAACCAAATTTATTTTTATTACCGGCGGCGTCGTCTCATCCCTTGGCAAAGGACTGGCTTCGGCCTCGTTGGCAGCACTGTTGCAGGCGCGCGGTTTTAAGGTGCGGTTGCGCAAGCTTGATCCGTATCTTAATGTAGATCCAGGAACGATGAATCCATGTCAGCACGGCGAAGTTTTTGTCACCGATGACGGTACCGAAGCCGACCTCGATCTGGGGCATTATGAACGTTTTTCCGGAATTCCTGCTACCCGGCACGACAGTGTCACTTCCGGAAAAATTTATCAACGGGTTCTCGACCGTGAACGCCGCGGTGATTATCTCGGTGCCACCATTCAGGTTATTCCCCATGTGACCAACGAAATCAAAAACTTTATTCTTTCCGATCTGGAAGATGAAGATTTTGTTTTGTGCGAAATCGGTGGTACGGTGGGAGATATTGAAGGGCAGCCGTATCTGGAGACGATCCGCCAGCTGGCTTACGAATTGGGACGCGAACATACGATGTTTGTTCATCTGACTTTGCTGCCTTATATTCCGACCGCCGGCGAGCTGAAAACCAAACCGACGCAGCATTCGGTCAAGCAGCTTCAGGAATACGGGATTCAGCCGGATATTCTGCTGTGCCGTTCTCAGGTAGAGATTCCGCAAAACGAAAAACGAAAGATTGCTTTGTTTTGCAATGTCCGTGAGGAAAGGGTGATTGCGGCGCTGGACGCAAAATCAATTTATCATGTTCCGATGGTCTATTCATGCGAAGGTCTGGACAACGAAGTCTGTAAATATTTCGGCCTTGAAGCACTGGTCGCTGATTTGAGCAAATGGGAACATATTGCCGATGTGATTGAAAATCCCGAAGGCGAAGTCAAAATAGCCGTTGTCGGCAAATATCAGTTGTTGGAAGCCTACAAATCTTTGAGCGAAGCATTGGCTCACGGCGGTATTGCCAACCGGTTTAAAGTGAAAATCAAGTGGATTGATGCCGAGGAAATCGAAAAGAACGGCGCCGATCAATATTTATCGGACGTCGGCGGTATCTTGGTGCCGGGAGGATTTGGCAGCCGCGGCACCGAAGGGAAAATTGCCGCTGTCCGTTATGCCCGTGAGCACAATATTCCGTATTTGGGAATTTGTTTCGGTATGCAAATGGCTGTTATAGAAACCTTACGTCATGTTGCCGGAATTGCAAATGCCAACAGTACCGAACTTTCTTCCGACTGTGAACCGGTGGTCGGTTTGATGACGGAATGGGATAAGGAAGGTGCGCGCCAAATACGTGCCAAAGACGGAGATTTGGGCGGAACGATGCGGCTGGGAGCTTATCCCTGCATTCTGCAATCAGGATCTAAAGCCGTTGATATCTACGGCAACAAAGAGATCAGCGAACGCCATCGTCACCGCTATGAAGTGAATATTAAATATGAAGCTTTACTTAAAAAATCCGGTATGCTAATAACAGGTAAATCACCGGACGGAAAACTTCCGGAAATAGTAGAACGGCCGGAGCATCCCTGGTTTGTCGCCGTTCAGTTTCATCCTGAACTGAAATCTAAGCCGTTTGCGCCGCACCCGTTATTTGTCGCTTTTGTAAAAGCAGCAATTGACAACAGCCGTCTTTTGTAATTAACTGGTAAAAAATAAAAGTAAAGGAACTATGAGAAATAAAATATTGACTATCGCGTGTCTGGCTCTGTCCGTTTCGTCGGCACAGGCCGGAACTGTCAGCGACTTTTTCTATCGTGCCGCCGATAACGCAAAATATGCTTTTTCATGTGGCAACAATGACCTCTATATACCGATAAGAACGTGGCATAACCGCTTATTCTACGATAAGGAACATCTTGATAAATATAATGAAGAACCATGGGGAATCGGTTTTGGACGCAGTGTCTGGGACGGCAACGAGTGGCACGGGGTGTATGTCATGGGTTTTAAAGATTCTAACTTTTATTTGGAAACAATTGCCGGGTATGCCTATCTGTACAATTGGGGTATCGGTGATTCCGAAAATTGGAAAGTTGGTGTCGGATATACGCTCGGTCTGACCCAGCGACACGAATACAAGTATATCCCGGTTCCGGTGCCGTTGCCGATTGCAGCTGTCTCTTATCAGAGATTTTCTTTGCAGGCAACCTACATTCCCGGTATTAAAAACGACGGTAATGTTCTGTTTGCCTGGATGAGATGGTCATTTTAACTTCTAAACTCAAAAGGAAATTCTTATGGAAAATCAAAAAACAATTAAAATAGGCAATTTTGAAATCGGCAATAAACTGCCGCTGGCCATTATTGCAGGTCCGTGCCAGATCGAAAGCCATCAGCATGCCGTTGATATTGCCGGCGCTATGGTTGAAATCACCAACGCCCTTGGCATTAATTACATTTTTAAGGCTTCGTATGACAAAGCCAACCGCACTTCGCTCAGATCGCCGCGGGGAGTCGGAATTGACGAGGGAATGCGGACTTTTGCCGAAATCAAAAAATTGTACGGCTGTCCGATCCTGACCGATGTTCACGAAACGGCGCAATGTGCCGTCGCAGCCGAGCAGGTTGACGTTTTGCAAATTCCTGCATTTTTGTGTCGGCAGACCGATTTGGTGGTTGCTGCCGCCGAAACCGGAAAAGTCGTTAACATTAAAAAAGGGCAGTTTTTGGCACCGTGGGACATGAAAAATCTGGTTATGAAATCGGTTGACAGCGGCAATCCCAATGTTTGTATCACCGAGCGCGGAACCAGCTTCGGCTACAATACGCTGGTTACCGATATGCGCGCCTTTCCGCAAATGGCCAAAGATACGGGCTGTCCGCTTATTTTTGACGCCACGCACTCGGTTCAGCAGCCGGGCGGTTTGGGCGGTTGTTCGGGCGGTCAGCGCGAGTTTGCACCGATACTGGCGCGGGCAGCGGTTGCAGTCGGCGTTGCCGCCGTTTTCATCGAAACGCACGAAAACCCGGATAAAGCGCTCTCGGACGGTCCAAATACCATTGCTTTAAAAGATATGAAAAGAGTCATTTCAGAGTTGATGGCTTATGATAAAATAACAAAAAGCCTAGTTTCTGAATAAGCTGCTGCAAAATCTATGACGTTTGAATCATAAAAAGCTTCGGTTAGAAATAATCGAAGCTTTTTTTACCCTCAACAAATCTTCGAAGATAAATAAGGACAACAGCATTTTTTTATAAGACAGTTGAGTCGACGAAATAGAAAGCAGAAAACCAAAAGTCCGGTGTTTAAAACATCCGGACTTTTGGTAAAGAGAGAAAAGCTCAAAACGGCTTTTACGGTTGTTTCGGTGAATTGTCATCATCGGATGGGGAAATCATAATTCCGTCGATAATCCAATACACGAAAGCGTTCAACAATACCAGAACGACGACAGTGGCGGTAAAAGACATCATGCCCGCGTCTTCTTTAAGAAGCAGGGTGTCCATAATCAGCAATACCGATCCGGTAAAAATATAATACCATCTGCAGCGCTCACGTTCATTGTGTGACCATGCCAAATAGGAGATGACGGCAACAATCAGCAAACCAACCATAAGTTTGGTGACGTCACAGTCGCGAAAATACCCCATAAAATCAGTCAAAATTACCGAACTGACGCAGTTTGCAATCAGCAAAGAAATGGTTTTCATATCATGAATAATTTAATTAATTGTTTTTTGAGAGGCTTTATCGTACGGTTTTTATTGCAATAAGTCAAGACTGTCGTTAATATAAATTCGATTTAATTTTAACGGATAAAAAAATGCAGTTCAATGACGAAGGGTATATTGTCGCCGTCCGCCGCTATGGAGAAAATTCTTTGATTGTCAATGTGATCAGCAAAGAACACGGTCTGATCAGCGGCTTTATCAAGGGCGGCAGCAGCAAAAAAAATGCCGGGGTTTATCAAATCGGCAATCAGATAAGCTTTGAAGCTTATGCCCGGATTGAGGAAAATATGCTGACACTTAAAACAGAGTTACTGGCACCTGTTGCAGTCAATTTTATGTCATCTTCCGCCAAACTGGCAGCTCTGTCTTCTTTGTGTGCGCTTTGCCTGAGCTGTTTACCGGAAAAAGAAAATTTAGAGCGTTTTTATTATTATATCGATAGTTTTTTCCAGTTAATAAATCAAGAAAACTGGATAACTCATTATTGTTTCTTCGAATTTTATCTTTTAGAGTATTTGGGTATCGGGTTGGATCTTTCCAAATGTGCCGCAACCGGAAGTCGCGAAAATCTGGCCTACGTCTCTCCGAAAAGCGGGCGGGCAGTCTGCCGGGAGTCGGGAGAAATCTATGCTTCGCGCCTGTATGCCTACCCGCATTTCATTGTGGATAAAAATTATTTTCCGACCCCGCGCGAGATGGCGGATTTGTTGAAAATGACGGCTTTTTTTCTTTCCAAAAACTTTTTTCAAACACACGGCTTGAAATTCCCGAAAAACCGTGCTAATTTGCTGGAAAACTTAGATCTATAAGAGAAAAAATGCAGGAAATCGAAGAAAAAATTAAAGATGTCCAACTGGCCGAAGAATTGAGCAAAAGATATCTTTCTTATGCCATGTCCACAATTGTTTCCCGGTCGCTTCCGGATGTTCGCGACGGCTTAAAACCGGTACACCGCCGGCTTTTGTATGCCATGCGGCAATTGCACCTCGACCCGAAGTCGGGTTTCAAAAAATGTGCCCGTGTCGTCGGCGATGTAATCGGTAAATATCACCCTCACGGTGACAGTGCTGTTTACGGCGCAATGGTACGCCTGGCACAAGACTTTTCAGTCCGTTATCCGCTGGTGGACGGGCAGGGCAATTTTGGCAATATCGATGGTGACGGCGCAGCGGCAATGCGTTATACCGAGGCTCGGTTGACTGAATTTGCCATTGCGATGATGGAAGGTCTTAATGATAATGCCGTCGATTTCATGGAGACTTATGATGGTGAGGAAAGCGAACCGGTCGTTATGCCTTCTATGGTTCCGAATTTGCTGTGTAACGGATCGGCCGGCATTGCCGTCGGAATGGCTACCAATATCCCGCCGCACAATCTGAGCGAAGTCAGTGATGCCCTGTTATATCTGATTGATAATCCCGATTGTGAGATTGAACCCCTGGTAAAAAGAATTAAAGGTCCCGATTTTCCGACCGGTGGTTTTATCATTGATAAATTTGAGAGTATTTTGGACACTTATCGTCAGGGGAAGGGTGTATTTCGTATCCGTGCCAAATGGGAAAAAGAAGATCTCGGTCATGGCCAGTATCAGATTGTTATTACCGAAATTCCTTATATGGTGCAAAAAGCCAAACTGATTGAAAAGATTGCCGCTTTATTGCTGGAACGCAAGGTTCCGTTGCTAAATGACGTCCGGGATGAGTCCACCCATGATATCCGAATTGTGCTGGAGCCCAAAAGTCGTCTCGTTGACGCCAACTTGCTGATGGAACATCTGTTTAAACAAACTGAGTTGGAAAGCCGCTTTAACCTTAATATGAACGTTCTTGATTCTGACGGGGTTCCGCGGGTAATGTCCATCAAGGAAGTTTTGCGCGAGTTCTTAAATCATCGTCATATTGTCTTGATTCGTCGCGTTAATTACCGGCTTGAAAAAATAAACTACCGGTTGGAAATTTTGAGCGGTTATCTGGTCGCTTATCTTAATTTGGATCGCATTATTCAAATTATCCGCGAAGAAGACGAACCTAAAGCGGTTATGATGAAAGAGTTTGCTTTGACAGACAATCAATCGGAAGCTATTTTGAACATGAAACTCCGTTCTCTGCGCAAGCTGGAGGAAAGTCAAATTCGCGAAGAATACGATGATCTTTCGAATGAAAAGTCTGGATTGGAGGAACTACTCGGCAACGAAGATAAACGTTGGCAGGCGATTGCTGGCGAAATCAGGCAAATGAAGGAAAAATTTGGCAAGAAAACGGCTCTGGGGCGTCGTCGTACCGAGTTCTCCGAAGTTTCCGAAGAAATAGAAGTTCCGCTTGAGGTCCTGATTGAAAAAGAGCCGATTACAGTTATTCTGTCACAAAAAGGCTGGATACGCAGTCTTAAAGGGTATGCCAACCTGAATGATGAATTTAAATTCAAAGATGACGATGCCTTGCAGTTTGCCATCCATGCCCAAACCACCGACAAAATCGTGATTATGGACAGTTCCGGTAAGTTCTTTAATATTGCGGCCAACGAAATTCCGAGCGGTCGCGGGTTCGGACAACCGTTGCGCCTGATGATTGATATCGCCAACAATGACGAAGTGGTGTCTATGTTTGTTTTTGAGCCTAAAGTTTCCTATCTGATTGCCTCCAAACGCGGATACGGTTTTGTTGTTGACGAAAATCATTTGATCGCTCAAACCCGCAACGGACGGAAGATTATGAATGTTTCCGATGGTGATGCAACGATGTTCTGTCTGAAAGTTGATGGTGATATGGTTGCCGTTGTCGGTGACAATCGCAAGCTGTTGGTATTCAAAGCCGAAGAAATTCCGACCATGGCGCGCGGGCGGGGCGTTTGTCTGCAAAAATATAAAGACGGCGGCTTGTCGGATATCCAATTCTTTAACGAAGCAAATGGTTTCAGCTTCAATCGTTCTGGCGGTGTCAGCACTGAAAAAGAATTGCTCACTTGGCTGGGACACCGGGCACAAATCGGTAAGTTGGTTCCGTTCGGTTTTCCAAAAAACAATAAATTTTTCAACCAAAACAATACTTAGAAGACACTATAAAAGGTAAAGGGTTAAAAGATGCCCCGCGAAAGCAGGGTTGTCTTGATGCTTTACAGACAACCCCCATTTTAATGGGGGTGAATGCTAAAATAGCGTTAGACACCGCTCCACGCCAGCGATTGTGGTCAAACCGCCAGGTTTGTAGCTGCTATAATCCCCCAGTTTACGGGGGATATCTATTGTATCCTGACCCCGCTGCACCTGGGGCCTTTTAGCCTCTGGCTTGCATGCAAAAGAATTTTATCAAATGAATATGCACACAATATCCACATCCGTTGAAATTATAAAGATTATGTTGTCATTGGGCCGAGACGTTGTTTGAGTGGGTGTTGCGAAAGAAAAGACAATTTAGAGAAGGGTATTGTATTGTCATAATACCCTTGAGATGCCTTCAGTCTTCTGGAACATTTACGGGGCTTGACCTTCAGCAGCAAAACAGAGACGTTCTGTTTTATTTTTATGATGGGCTGCAACATTCAGATGTTTAGAGCATAAAGAAACGGCTCATCCAAAGATTCTCTTGATAAACTTATTAATATGAGCTGTATGAGTTGGGTACTTGATAATCTTTCCGAGTTGGCAATCACATTTTTGTAGACGGGTGTCCGGATGTAATACAAAGCAGAGATGTTCTAAGGTGTACGAAAGAGCCTTGTTTTTTTCCGGGCTTTTGGCGCCCCAAATATCTAAGTGTAATTGTTCTATAAAATTATGCAGTTAGAGGCGTTTCTAACTGTCTGGACGTCATACCAGACAAAATATAACAAAAAAGCACAAAACTACAATACGTTACTGTGATGGGTTAAAGCTAAAAAACACTAACTGTATAATTACACATTTGTCGCATAATCAATATTATGTATAGTTACTGAATACATAATATATTGTTTTAACTTATTTTTTTAAGGAGAAAAAATATGCGACGTTCTCGAAACTTTAGACGAAAATTACGTAAACTTTTTTATCGCACGAAAAAACGTGTGAAAAAATTGAATTATGCTCGGCCTAGACGAAATGGTTTTATGTTGTAGTAGGTCTGGCCATGCGTTGTTCTTTTCCTTTTAAAAAAGAAATCAACGGCATCCTGTACGAATTGCCCTGCGGCCAGTGTATGGCATGCCGTTTGAATATTGAGAGTGACTGGGCTAATCGAATATTGTTAGAGGCTCGGTCGCATGATTGTAATTGTTTTTTGACAATAACGTATGACAACGACCATTTGCCTGAAAATGGCAGCTTGGTCAAGCGTGATATTCAGCTTTTTCTTAAGAGATTTCGTAAACAGCTTGGTCGAAAGATCAGATATTATGCAGCTGGTGAATATGGTGATCAGTTTGGTCGGCCACATTATCATCTGTGTATATTTGGTCTATCGAAAATGGACCAGATTTTTAAAGATAGGATTGCTCAAAAAAATGGGTATGCTTGTCGGCTTGATAGCTGGCCGCAAGGCACTTGTTTTGTTGGAGATCTAACTTTGAACTCGGCCAGGTATGTTGCCAAGTATTGTTTGAAAAAACGCAAAGGTAAAAAGTCTGTTGAGTTTTACGATCAATTAGGAATTGTTCCTGAATTTGCGTTAATGTCAAGAAGGCCCGGCTTAGCTGCTTGTTTTTGTGATAGAAATTCCGAAGAACTAGATCATTTTAAAAACATTGTGGTAGAAGGTCGCGAATATAGGTTGCCTGTCTATTTTAAAAATCGATTGAGAGTTGAAATAGAAAAGGATAGCTGGAAAAATTATTGTGAATTAATGAAAGATAAGCCTAAAAATATTACGCGAAAACAATGGCTTGAACTAAAAGGTCAACAACAAGAAAGTGAATTGAGGTCAAAATATGGAAAAATTTAAAAAGATTTTGTATTGGGCGACTTTGTTGCCGCCGATTTTTGATGCTTTTTATGGATTTTATAAAGGTATACAGTCCATAATTGAGCTTGGCAAAAAAAATTATTATGAAAATCAAAAGGTTGAAGATCTTTATAAATTTTACGAAGATGAGGAGATAAATTGATGGTAAGTCCTTTTAACAAAAGAAATAAGTTCGACTTGACAAATGAACACAAGTTGACTTGTGACATGGGTAAGCTTGTACCGATTTATTGTCAAGATGTTTTGCCTGGTGATACATTTCGTGTTAACACCGACATGATTATCAGGTTACAAGCTCTTATTGCCCCGATCTATCATAGAGTTAATGTGTTCACTCACTTTTTTTTCATACCGAATAGAATTGTTTTTGATCAGTGGGAAGACTTCATTACTGGTGGTGTGGAAGGTAATTCAACGGTTGTTCGGCCGACCATTACGGTAACTCCGACCGTTGGAAGTTTGGCAGATTATTTCGGTTTGCCGGTCGGTAAGCCGTGTACTGTCTCAGCCCTGCCTTTTCGGGCGTATGCAAAGGTTTATAACGATTGGTATAGAAATGAGACTTTACAAGCTGAGGTGCCGCTTTCGGTTGCTGCTGGGCCGGACACAACAACAAATACGACTCTTTTGAATAGGAATTGGCAGCGTGATTACTTTACATCGGCCCTGCCCTGGACGCAACGCGGAGAGGCCGTCCGTGTGCCGCTTGGTACATCGGCTCAGGTTGCGATCTCAGGCAATGGAAATCCGATAAAAATGACGGTTGCTAATCCAGAGACTGGAACTTCTGGCAACCTTATTCAAATTACGGATAGCGGATTGCAGACCCAACATAGGCTTATGACCGTTGGTTCGAATCTTACAAACACGGGCGATGTTTACTTCAACACCGGCTGGGGTAATGCCGGTTTGCGCGGTTTGGCCGATCTATCTCAGGCTAGCTCAGCGACAATTAATGATTGGCGTGTGGCTTTTCAAATTCAACGTTTGCTTGAAAAAAATGCACGCGGTGGTGCTAGATATGTGGAGTGGTTGCTCAGCCATTTTGGAGTTCGCTCGTCGGACGCGCGGTTACAGCGACCTGAGTATTTAGGTGGTGGTCGTGCAGGTTTGAATATTAATGAAATTGTTCAAACTTCGGCTACAGACGAGACTAGTCCGCAAGGCAATATGGCTGGTCATAGTTATACTGGTTATCGGTCGCATAGTTTTACTAAGTCTTTTGAAGAACATGGTTATATTATCGGAATTTTGTCTATTTTGCCGCGGTCAAATTACCAGCAAGGGATAGAACGGCATTGGTTGTACGAGAGTCGGTATGATTATCCCCTGCCCGTGTTGTCGCATTTGGGCGAACAGGGCATCTACAACAAAGAGTTGTTTTTTAATGGGGATTCGGATGATGACAAAATTTTTGGCTATGCTCCCAGGTATGAAGAGTGCCGGCATAAATATTCGCAGGTGCACGGAGATTTCCGTAACTCTTTGAATTTTTGGCATATGGGGCGTGTCTTTGCGAACAGACCGAAGTTGAATGCTCAGTTTGTTGCGGCTGATCCAACCAAGAGAATATTTGCGACTGAAGAGCTTGGTCAGCATGTTCTTATTGATTTGGTTAATAATGTCAAAGCTATCCGGGCTTTGCCCAAACATGGTATCCCGGGCTTTATAGATCATGATTAAAAAAAAGGAGTTATAATAGAATGAGTAGATTTGTTACACAGTATAGCTACAACCCGGCCGATTTCGGCCGGGAAGAGACCAATGATTTGCCGTCTGAGACTCGGCAGTCTGATTATGAGCCTCTCGGCAACTTGGTTGAACGGGTTATTCGCGGTGAGATTATGTTAGACAGTGGTTCTGATGAGTATGAGTTTGATGAGAATTCAACCGAGGCTGATTATGAACGGGAAAATCCGCTTGATGCTCCGGATTTTGATTTTTCAGATGCTGGCTCGATTTATCAAGACGATATCAGACAGCAATTAGATCTAGTTGATTTTAATCAGCAATCAGAAGTTAAAGATCGTAAAGATAATAAAAATAATAATGCACAGGAGCGTGAGCAAAGCTCAGCAGACACTGAGCAGAGCGATGCGAACGTGCCTGTGTAGTATTATTTTTGTCCGCACAGTTAATGCTACTTGATGTTAACTGTGCGGACTGACACTAAAAAAAAGAGTAAAAAAAATGTTTGGTGAAAATAGAGAAAAATATTATGTTATGAGAAATGGTTTTGTCTGGCGAACCTTTTTGAATATAGATAGCGCGTACGAATATTATGATTGGGTATTTAAGCATTTTCAAAATGAAAAGTGGCAATTGGTTAGAGTTTTGGAGGACTAGAATATGGGTTGGTTTAAAAAATTAACCGGAATTTCGAGTAAGTCGGCCATAAAGGCCGGCGTGACGGCTGGTGCGCTTTATTTCGGTGGTTCTGCCTTGGCCCCGGCCCTGCTCGCTTCAGGTGGATCTTCAGGTGGATCTTCCGGCGGATCTTCCGGCGGTTTTCTTGGAAATTATGGTTCGAGCTTGCTGTCTGGTGGTTTAGATTTTCTTAATTCTGCTTATAGTTCTAAGCAAAATCAGGCCTTGCAAGATCGGGCTTTTTCTCAGAATGTCCAAATGTGGAATATGCAAAATGCTTATAATCATCCTAAGCAACAGATGGCCAGATATGCTGAGGCTGGACTAAATCCGAATTTGATTTACGGCAACGGCTCGAGTTCAGCCGGCAATGCCTCTGGCGCGCCAACGGCAAATGCCGCTGAGTATCGCGGCGCTAGTCTGAATAATCTGCTTGCTTTTGAGCAGTTAAAAAATTTGACGGCTCAAAATGAGTTAATCAATAACCAAAATAGATTGGCTATTAGCCAGGCTGAAAATACACGCGCAATTACTCGTGGTCACGAGATTACGAATAGATATTTGCCTGGCAAAATTCAATCTGAGATTGATCGGACGAGAGAGGAAACTCGGCTTATGCCTAAAAAGATTGGTTATAAGAATGATTTATATCATGATATAAAAGATAGAGTTAAGACTTACAAGAGTGAGCATGATCGAGAATATGCTTACAGGCAAGAGTTGAATAAAAGGTATGGTAAAAATTGGATTAGGTATTATGGCCGAAAGATTAACGGATATAGTGGTAATCGTTAAAAAAAATATTGACTTTTAAAAAATACTATGCTATAAAACTGTTGTCGACACCCTCATCCGGAAGGAGGGAGGCCTATGGCGAAGCAGGAGGATTCCGGGCATTCGTTTTTGGCGTATTTCAAGCGAGCAACCAGCCCGTTGGCCGTTTTGCGGATCTTATCCGACCGGCCGATGTATGGGTATGAACTGATTCAGGAATTAAAGCAGCGCTCGGGCGGAAAATACCAGCTTTCCCTGCTGTATCCCGTCCTGTACCGGCTGGAGGAGCAGGGCTATCTCGAGATCAGCTCCAGCGAGATCGTAGATGGCCGTGCGCGCAATTACTATGCCGTTACGCCTGCCGGACGGGACTATCTGCGGCAGACGCTGGCCGAGTATGCCGAGATTTCCGTCGTGTTTCAGCAGCTGATGGAGGATTGGGACGGACATGAAGCATAATGACGCCGTGATCCGGCAATACTGCCGGGCAGTCGGAAAGCGGCTGCCGCTCCCGGCGGCGCAGCGCAGACAGCTGCTGGCCGGACTGCGGGGCGAGTTGACCGAGGCCGCACAGGACTGCGCCTCGCTGGACGCACTGATCGCCCAGGCTGGCACGCCGGATGAAGCCGCGCAGGAGCTTTTAAGCGGCATCGCGCCGGAACGCGTGCAGGCCTATCAGAAAAAGCTGCGCCGGCGGTCTCTTCTGGCCGCTGTGCTGATCGTCCTGGCCGTCTGCTGCGCAGCGCTGATCTATGCGCAGGTGCTCACGGACAGCTCTGCAGCATACGCGGAGGAGCATATCACCATCCTGCCCACGACCGATCTGTCAGAAGCCGGACAATAGCCTCCGGCGGACATCAAACCTTTGTGCCCCCCCTTTCCCTCAACATACGAACCCGCGCGCATCGTTCGGATGTGCGCGGGTTCCCTTTTACCGGAATATCCTTATAGATTTGCAGCCGCTGCCGCGCCGGTGGTTCAGACCGCCGGGTCTGGCTGTTTGCTGCGCGGGGCCGCTTCCGGGCAGGCGGATTGGCGCAGGGTGGACAGGGCCAGCCCCAGAAGAGCCGCGTCCATGACCGTATACAGATTTCCAGAGATGAACGGCAGCGGCATGAACAGCGGGAATATCCCGGCCTGATACAGAAGACCGAGCACCAGCCGCAGCGAAAGAACCACACCCGCCGGCATACAAAGCATCCGGCCAAACGGGTTTTGCAGCTTCGCCGTCCGCACAAGCAGAATCACGAGCAGCCCCGCCTGCGGCGCATACAGCATCGCGAGCCACACCCACGCGGGTGTGCCGACCAGTCGGCCAAGCCGGTTTGCCTCCGCCAGTTCACCGCGCTCCAGCAGAGCGGAAACCGTGGAGGAATTCCTGTGATATTCCTGCATGATTGCCCGCCATTCCCGCAGACCGGCAGGACTGAGGTACCAGTTGGAAAAGTTATGATACTGCTGCGAATCCATATAGAGAAGTCCTGCAATGGCAAGTACCAGCAGCGTCCACACAAGCGCCCGCGCCCAGTTCTTTTTCACCCGGAACAGCTCCACGCGGATCGCGCTCAGCAGAACCGCCGCCGCGCCTGCTGCAAACACAATGCGGTACATGAGCTTGCCGTACCGATCCAACAGCAGAAGCGTCGCGAACGGCGTCAGCGCTGCCAGCGACAGCCAGAAGCCGCCCTTTTTCCCGCGCAGCGCGTACACGACCAGCGCATACGCCGCCGGATACAGCAGCGCGGCATACTCGCTCGTGTCGCCCACCGTGATCCCGAGCATACAAGGTGCACCGGGGCCCATGAACGTCGTCTGATACACGCAGACCGCGCCGAGCACAAGCACTGCGCCATAGATGTACCACGCGTACCGGCTCAGGCAGCGGTAATCCAGGTAATACCCGCCGATAAGCGCGCCGCAGGCCAGAAGCCCCGCTGCAAGCGTGAAAACATACGAAGAGCCGATCAATTCGGCGCGCAAATACATTCCAAGCACGATGGCAAGCCCGGCAAAGAGCAAAATCGCCGTCTGCTTTTTGGGCCGGTGTACCGCGTCGAGCGCAAGTCCGACGGCCTCCGCATCGCCCATCTGCCGGACGGCCTCGGCCTCCGCCGCATCCTCCGCCATGCCCTCGGCCAGATACGCCTCGGTCTGCTCTTCCAGATGCGTCCGCAGTTCGCGTTTCAGCGCGGGGCGCACGCGCTTCCAGCGCACCTGCGCTCCGGCAGTTTCCAGATACCGTTCGATCCGTTCAGCCACCGTAAGCGCCTCCCTTCAACACCTTTCCGACCGCCCGCGTATAGGCGTTCCATTCGGCTTCCTTCTCGCACAGCCGCTTGTGCCCTGCGTCCGTCAGGTGATAATACCGGCGCGGACGGCCCGCGGCGGACGGTTCGGCCCGCGCGGTGATATAGCCCTTCTGCTCAAGCGCGTGCAGAAGCGGATAGAGCGTCCCGGCCTTGAGGTCGAACGCATGCTCCGACCGGCTGCGCAGCGTTTCGATCATCTGATAGCCGTACATATCCTCCTGCTCGAGCAGCTTCAGGAGCATCAGCCCCGTGCTCCCGGCCAGCAGGGTTTTGTCAAATTCCATAACAAACCTCCTTTAATAGATAGATGGTCTATATATCGGATATCTATATATTAGCACATACCCGGAGCTTGTCAAGGGAAATTTTCAGGTGGGGATGCCTCCGGCGGCCCTGTCTTTTCCGTCTTGCCGGAAAAGACTGCCAGATATACAAAAAGCCTCCCCCGGCCGCTCCGGGGGAGACGGATGCGCTCAGAACCATGTTCTTGTCCGGGAGAAGCGGAACAGCTCCCAGAGGGTGATGAGAACCTGCACGGCGGCGCAGACGACGAAAATAAGGCTCAGGTTCGGGATGGGGATCGACAGATAGATGCAGGCCCCGGCTGACCAGATGAGGGCCGTGATGGACAGGCCCTGCATCAGGATGCCCCACCAGAGGGAGGTGAAGACGATGCACACAATGCTCGACACCGGCACAGCGTACAGGAAAAACAGCCACGACGGGAACGGCACGGCGGCGATGGTAAAGGCGGTGAACAAAATCGCCGCGATCACGAACACCAGCGCCACGGACAGCAGCAGCACATAAATATGAAAATGCGGGTTGGCCTTCTTGGGCGGCTCCTCTTCTCCAATGAGGTTGCTGACAGTCACGCCGTAGAGCTGCGCGATCTGCGCGAGGATATATACGTCCGGCAGACCCTCTCCGCGCTCCCACTTGGAAACGGATTTATCGGAGTAATTGAGCTTGCGCGCAAGGTCCAGCTGGGTGTCCTTATGGGATTTGCGGTAAGCGGCGATGTTTTTTGCGACGGTTCGCCGCAGTGTCTGTTCGTCCTGAAGCATAAGGACGCCCCCTTCCCGAAAAGCATTGGTATTACAGGAAATTCTACCGCCGGTAGAGTGCCGTTCTCCGACGGGTATCGCGCCTGTCCGCGCCGGTAGGGTGCATTTTGCGCCACCCGGTGCTAGAATACAGACAGCTTCGGAGGGCCGCCGACGGGCCGCCGTCCGGGCGATATACTGTGATATAGTATATCACTTTTTTTCATCCTGTGCAATGTGCATTTTCCGCCCGCTGCACGATACGCTCCCGGCATCTCACACACCATGCCGGGGGCGTTTTTCTGCGAATTTTTACCGGTGCTTGCGTTTTTCCGCGCCGTATGCTAAACTGGAACCATAAAAATGAGAAGGGAGTCCTGAGAGCATGCGCATGATCTCCTGCTGAAAGCTTGGCACAATCGTAACACCCCGGCGGTGAAGACCGTCTGGTTCGCTGTGCCTGTTCGCGGGAAATCTGCTTGACCTCTCAGCTTCCGTGCAGACCGTCTGCCCATTTATGGCAGGCGCAGTATGCCCTTCGGCTGTGGGAGCGGTTCCCGCAGCCATTTTTTAATTTGATGGAGGGCATACGATGGCATTGATCCAGATTACAGACCTGACCTTTGCATATCCCGGCAGCTTTGACAATGTATTTGAGCATGTCAGCTTCCAGCTCGACACCGATTGGCGGCTCGGTCTGACGGGCCGCAACGGACGCGGCAAAACAACGCTCCTGCGGCTTTTGCAGGGGCAGTATCCCCATCAGGGCACGCTCACGGCCCCCGGCGGGTTCGAGTATTTCCCGTATCCGGTTCCGGACGCATCGCTTACGCCGCTGGAACTGCTGGAGCGCAGCTTCCCGGATGTGCCGGAATGGCGTTTCCGGCGGGAACTGGCTCCGCTCGCGGTCACAGAGGACGCACTGTACCGCTCGTTTTCCACGCTTTCCGGCGGCGAACAGGCAAAGCTTCTGCTGGCGCTGCTGTTCGCGCGGGAGAGCCGGTATTTGCTCATCGACGAGCCAACGAATCATCTGGACGAGACGGGCCGCGCGCTCGTCAGCCGGTATCTGGCGAAAAAGTCCGGTTTTCTGCTCGTCTCGCATGACCGCGCGTTTTTAGACGGCTGCGTCGATCATATCCTATCCATAGGCCGCAGCAGCATCGAGGTGCAGCGGGGCAATTTTTCCTCATGGTACGAAAATAAGCAGCGTCAGGACGCGTTTGAACTGGCGCAGAATGCACAGCTGAAAAAAGAAATCGGCCGCCTGAAACAGGCCGCGCGGCAGTCGCGCGCATGGGCAGACAAGGTTGAAAACACGAAGATCGGCCCGCACTCGGCCAAGGTGACGGGCGAAGCTGACGCCATGGGCGGCCGGGCCTACATCGGTGAGCAGTCGCGTCGTATGCAGCAGCGGCGCAAGAATCTCGAACGGCGGCAGAACGCCGCCATTGAGGAAAAATCGGCGCTCCTGAAAAATATTGAGCAGGCCGCGCCCCTGAAGCTGCATCAGCTGCCGTATCACACCAACCGGTTGGCGCTTCTGCGGAATGTTTCGGTGTGCTATGGCGATGTACCCGTCTGCTCCGGCGTGACCTTTTCCGTCGAACAGGGCGACCGGATCGCGCTGCGCGGCGCGAATGGCACCGGAAAGACAAGCCTGCTGCGCCTGTTGTGCGGCGAGAACATTCCGCACACCGGGACGGTAGAGTGCGGCTCCCGGCTGCAAATTTCCCATGTGCAGCAGGACCCATCCGGTCTGCGGGGCGATCTTTCCGCCTATGCCGCGCAGCATGGGTTGGACGAGAGTCTGTTCAAGGCGATCTTGCGCAAGCTGGACTTTGCACGGGTGCAGTTTGAAAAGGACATGGCGGACTTCTCTGCCGGGCAGAAGAAAAAGGTTCTGCTGGCGCGAAGCCTGTGCGAACCGTCGCACCTGCTTGTCTGGGACGAGCCGCTCAACTATGTGGATGTGCTCTCACGCATTCAGCTGGAAGAGCTGCTGCTGGAATTCCAGCCGACGATCGTTTTCGTCGAGCACGACCGTGTGTTCTGCGACCGCGTTGCGACAAAGGCCGTGACGCTCTGACGGCTTGACGTTTTGCGCGCTGCCGGATACAATACAGGAAAACACAAATGAGGTGAACCGGAATGGATAAACAGGCCGTCGAGCAGCAGTTGTGCCAGCTGCCGGTCAGTCAATATGCGTGGATTGACCCGCGTGAGATCGAATTTTCCGAGCGCGTGCGCTATGTCTGCGAGCACGAGTGCCCGATGTACGGGACAAGCTGGGCCTGTCCGCCTGCGGTCGGCACGGTCGAGTCCTGCCGGAACCGGGTGCTGTCATATCCGGGCGCACTGGTCTTTACCTCGCTGGCTGAGGTCAGCGATATCGCGGACATGGCCGCAACGCTTGCCACGCGCGGCGCGCACGAGGCGCTTACGCGGCAGGTGCGGGATATTCTGCTGCAATTTTCCCCAGACGTGCTGACGCTCTCCACGGAGTCCTGTGCCATCTGCCCGAAATGCGCCTACCCGGACGCCCCCTGCCGCCACCCGGATAGAATGTTCCCCTGCGTTGAAAGCTACGGCATCGTCGCAACCGCGCTGGCTGAGCGGAACGGGATCGAGTTTTATAACGGCAATCTCGTGACGTGGTTCTCTGTGCTGTGCTACCGGTAAAAACAAAGACGCCCCTTGTCATGCGCATTGGACTGCATGATGAGGGGCTTGTTTTGCTGACACCGGAGATTCCCGGCGAACCCAGCGAAGCGGTTCGGCGGGAAAGAGGAGGAAACGGATTTAAGAGGATAAGCGGCTTCGCGCATAGCGGAGACTCGTTCCGTCGAAGCCGTTTCCGACGTGCCTCCGGCGGCCCCATCTTTTCCGTCTTGCCGGAAAAGATGGGGGAGAAAAGGGGCGCTGGGGTACGTTTGGTGCGTACTGCGGGTGCGGTTCAGGCAGGAACCTGATTTTTAGCTGTTGCGAACACACCAAGCCACCCTACGTATGCTATGGTACGCGCCGCCTGTTATGGTACACCGATTTTTCAAGTAGCTGCGATTCAATATCTGCGGTAAAAAGCCTTGCATTCGAAACTTGCAGGGTAGTACGGATTCGCCGCAGTTCTTTCTGGTGCCGTACTGGCGCGGGAGCGCCCCTGGCTTCCCTGGGGGAAGCTGGCTGCGGAGCGAAGCGGAGCAGACTGATGAGGGGCTATGCAGCGCATTTGCAAGCCGCGTCATAAATTCATGCTTCTTCATTGTATGCATCCTCCAACAGGTTTCTGACAGACTGTGCAAAGTTTAGATATTCCGCACGGTCGTTCTGATACGTTTCCCGTCCAAGCTCCGTGAGCTTGTAATATTTGCGCGGCGGCCCGCCGCTTTCCTCCTGCAGATAGGTCGTGAGCAATCCGTCCGACTTCAGCTTCCGCAGGATCGGATAGACCGTGCCATCCGCAATGTCAATGTGCTGGGAGAGGAAATCGGAGATCTCATAGCCGTAGCAGTCGCGCTTGTGCAGCAGCGACAGCACGCACAGCTCCAGCACGCCCTTTTTATATTGCGTGTTCATACGCAGCTCCTTTCCGTTTGGTTTTTCCTTTCACTAGTGTATTATATTCACTAGTCTGAAAATTTCAATAGTAGATTTTAAAAACAGCAGGGAGTTTTTCTCCCTGCTGTTTTGTCAATATTCTGTTTTTACCGCTGGTCGGCAAAAGTGGATGGATAGCTTTGGTTTAAATTATCCTAAAATTTGGATAGTAAGACAACCGTCTCAATATGCGCGCATTTTGGGAAAAGATCGACCGCTTCGGCGGAGCGGAGGGTGTAGCCTTTTTCCGTGAGCAGTTTCACGTCGCGGGCGAGGGTGGCCGGGTCGCAGGAGACGTAGACGACGCGCTGCGGCTGCATGGTGGCGATGGCCTCGATCACGTCGGCGCTTACGCCCTTGCGCGGCGGGTCGACGACGATCACGTCGGGCTTTTCGCCGCGCTCGGCCAGCAGCTTCGCAGCTGCGCCCGCATCCATGCAGTAAAATTCCGCATTGTTCATGCCGTTCTGTGCGGCATTAAATTTTGCGTCTTCGATCGCCTGCGGGATAATCTCGACGCCGACGGCCTTTTTCGCGTGCCGCGCAAGGCAGAGCGTGATCGTGCCCGTGCCGCAGTAGAGGTCAAGCACCGTCTCTTCTCCGGTCAGCCCGGCAAGCGCGGCGGCCTTTTCATACAGACGCTCGGCCTGCGCGTGGTTGACCTGATAAAACGCGGGCGCGGAGAGGCGGAATTGCAGGCCGCAGAGCGTGTCAGTGATCGTTCCGTCACCGTAAAGCGGCAGAAATTCCGTGCCGAGCACGGTATTGCCTTTTTTCGTGTTGGGGGAGAAGACAATGGTCGTGATGCCCGGCTCGGCGGCGAGGAGCGTCTGGACGAGCTGCTTTTTCTTCGGCAGCTGCTGTGTGTTGGCCGTGATGCAGACGAGGATCTGCCCGCTTTCCGTGCCGAAGCGGATATAAATATGCCGGATGTAGCCGGTATGCGCGGCCTCGTCATAGGCGCGGATGCTGTATTTGCGCATCCAGTCCAGAACGGCTGCGCGGATACGGTCGGCGCAGTCCGGCTGGATGCGGCAGTGTGCGACCGGAATGACCGTGTGCGTTTTTCCGGCGAAGAAGCCCGCGACGGGCTTGCCGTTCTGCTCCTGCACGGGGAACTGCACCTTGTTCCGATAGCCGTCGGTCTGCTCTGCGCCGGTGATGGGCAGGGAGGCGAGCGTCTGGCCGCCGATGCGCGTCAGGCAGCTGTGGACGTGCGTGCGCTTAAGCTCCAGCTCCTGCGCATAATCCATGTGCCGCAGCGCGCAGCCGCCGCATTTGGGAAAATACGGGCAATCCGGCTCTACGCGGTGCGCCGACGGCTGCTCCACGCGCAGCAGCTCGGCAAAGACCGCCGAGCGTCCGATGTGCGCAATGCGGATTCTGCACAATTCGCCTGGCAGCGCACCGGGCACGAACACGACCTGTCCGTCGACACGGGCGATGCCCGTCCCGTCCACGGTCGCGGCTTCGATTGTCACCTGAAGCGTATCGCCGCGTTTGAGTTCCTTCATAGCTGTGTGGAATGTTTCACGTGAAACATTCACTCCTCCTTCAAAAGCTCGCCGGTGGTCAGGTCAATATAATAGATATGCAGAAACTGCTGATCACCGGTTTCCGTGGAATAGGAGACGGAGAGCGTATAGCTTACGATGAGCGTTCCATTCTCCTCGGAAATGCTGTAGCCGCCGTTGACGTAGCCGATCGCGGCCTTTTCCTGCGCGGCTGGGTAAACCGTCTCCTGCGCATAGGAAATGACGGTCTGCGAAAGCTCATCAAAGACGGCGTTCGCCGCCGCAGACGCGTCGTCACTTTCCAGCGTCAGATGGGGCAGGGTATAGGTGCAGCTGACGATTTCCTCAAGGTCGGTCTGGATCCTCTCCGGCTCGTCGAGCCAGCTTGCTTCCAGACCGTCCTGCGTCTGATTCTGATTCGGCGTGATGTGGATAACATTGTCCTGCGATTTTTCCGCTTCTGCCGGAGCTTCCGGCACAATTGCCTCTTCCTGAACGGGCGCAGCGGGTTCTTCCTGCTGCACGGGCTTTTTTGCGCAACCCGCAGCGCTGAGAATGAGTATGGCAGCCAGAGTGGCCGCAAAAAGCTTTTTCATATACAAACCTCCTGTATGTCTGCGATTTTAACACAGAAAGACGCTTGTGTAAAGCCGGGAAAGGCGCTATACTGGGAGACAGCTTGAGCTTTGGAGTTGAGTTTTATGCTGGATTATCGTCACTGCACGCTCTGTCCGCGCGCCTGCGGCGTCGACCGGACGGCAGGGGAGCGCGGCTTCTGCCAAATGCCTGATCATATTCTTGCCGCGCGGGCCGCGCTGCATTATTGGGAAGAGCCGGTCATTTCCGGAAGCTTCGGCAGCGGCGCGGTGTTTTTCTCCGGCTGCACGCTGCGCTGCGCGTTCTGTCAGAACGGGGTGATCTCTCAGGAGAATTTCGGGAAAGAGGTTTCTTCACAGGAGCTTCGCGCCGCGTTCGAGCGGCTGATCGACGAGGGCTGTCAGAACATCAATCTCGTCACGCCGACGCACTTTCTGCCGTCCATCCTCCCGGCGCTTGCGCCGAAGCTGCCTGTGCCGGTCGTGTATAACTGCGGCGGCTACGAATCGGTCGAGACACTGCGGGCCTTGGAGGGACTGGTCGATATCTATCTGCCGGACTTTAAATATTCTGACGCAGCGCTTGCGAAAAAGCTCTCCGCCGCACCGGATTATCCGCAGATCGCGTCTGCGGCCATTTTGGAAATGTACCAGCAGGTGGGCGGCGCGGTGATTGAGGACGAGCAGATGACGCGCGGGGTCATCATCCGCCATCTGGTTCTGCCAGGCTGCATCGACAATTCGCTCGGCGTGCTGGACTGGATCGCGGACAATTTTCCGAAGAAAGACGTGCTGGTCAGTCTGATGAGCCAGTATGTGCCCATGGGCCGCGCAAAAAAGCTGCCGCCCTTTGACCGGCGCATTACGCAGGAGGAATACGACGCAGTTCTGTCGTATCTGTATCTGTTGGAGCTGGACAACGGCTATACGCAGGACTTTTCCGCCGCATCCGCGGAGTACATCCCGGAATTTGATCTTGAGGGTCTATAAATTTTAAACAAACGTTTGCATTTTTCAATAAGGTGTGCTATACTGGATTCACAAGCAGGAAAGGAGCTGCCAACATGGGCCGGACCAGCAGCAAACGTGACGAAATTCTTCACTTCCTTACGAAATTCACAGCAGAAAACGGTTATGCGCCCTCCGTGCGTGAGATCTGTGCCGCCGTCGGTCTGCAATCCACGGCGACCGTCCATTATCACCTGAACGCGCTGCGTCAGGATGGACTGATTGAAATGGACGGCATGAAAAAACGCACAATTACCCTCGCCGATTCCCACCGGGCCGACCGCATCCCTGTCGTCGGCGTGGTCACGGCAGGTCTGCCGATTCTGGCAGTTGAAAATATTGAAGGCTATCTGCCATGGGACGGCGAAGCGGGCTGCTTCGCGCTGCGCGTCCGCGGTGATTCCATGATCGGCGCGGGAATCCTCGACGGGGACAGAGTCGTCGTCCGCGCCCAGCCGACGGCGGACAACGGTGAGATCGTCGTTGCGCTGCTCGGAGACTCCGCAACGGTCAAGCGCTTCCGCAAAGACGGCAAGCAGATCTGGCTCCTGCCGGAAAATCCGGCCTATGACCCCATCGACGGCAATCAGGCCCAGATCATTGGGAAGGTCAAGGCTGTAATCAGAACCTATTAAATTGAGAGAATAAAACGCTCTTGCTCCAGTATCACCGGGGTGAGAGCGTTTTTTATTGTTGACGATGGATTTATCAAGGGCAAAAAACCTTTTGAACATTTGCAGGTGCAGCACAGCATTTTCTTTTGCCTCTCCAAAAGAAAACGAGCCCGGGGAGATTTCGATTTTCCCCCCGCTCTCCTTTCTCAGTGTTTCACGTGAAACATGAAAAACAACAAATTCACATCACTTCTTGCATTTTCAGAAGCAGGACATTATAATAGAATGCAAAATGGGGCCGAAGGGGCGTGAAATGGGTATGGCGAAGGTTTTGGCGTTTGTCAATCAAAAGGGCGGCGTGGGGAAAACGACCTCTGCGGTCAATCTGGCCGCTGCGCTGCAAAAGGCGGGAAAGCGCGTCCTTCTGTGCGATTTTGACCCGCAGGCCAACGCGACCTCCGGCCTTGGCGTGGAAAAAAGCACGGCTGCCCATTCGACCTATGATATCGTGATTGAGGATTTCCCCGCCGCAGACGCGGTGATCCACACAAAATACTGCGATGTTCTGGCCTCCAACGTCGCGCTGTCCGGCGCCGGCGTGGAGCTGGTGGGCGTTGAGAAGCGGGAATATGCGCTGAAGACTGCGCTCCAGCCGCTGCGGGAACAATATGATTATATTTTCATTGATTGCCCGCCGTCTTTGGAGCTGCTGACGCTCAACGCGCTCTGCGCCGCAGATCAGGTGCTGATTCCTGTGCAGTGCGAATATTACGCGCTGGAGGGGCTTTCCGATCTGATGGTCACGCTCCGCGCGGTCAAAAGGCGCCTGAACCCGACGATCTCCATCTTCGGCGTTTTACTTACCATGTACGATGGCCGGACGAATTTCTCCGCGCAGGTTGCCGAGGAGGTGCGCCGCCATTTTCCCGGCAAGGTCTTCGCCTCCGCCATCCCGCGCAACGTACGCCTGTCCGAAGCGCCCAGCCACGGGATGCCTGTTTGTGCCTACGACAAATTCAGCCGGGGCGCGGCGGCCTATGACGCGGTCGCGCAGGAGATCCTTGCGAAAGAACAGTGAGAGGAGCAACGCATATGGCAATGCGAAAGGGTCTTGGCAAGGGCCTTGGCGCCCTGATTGGGGACTATAACGAGCAGCCGGACGCGCCCAGCGAGGGTGCAGTAACGCTGCCGCTGCAAAAAATCGAACCGAATCCGCTTCAGCCGCGCAAAACCTTCAACCCGGAAGAGCTGGATTCCCTGGCGGATTCCATCCGGATGCACGGCATTATCCAGCCGCTGACGGTACGCAGGCTGCCGTCCGGGTTCTATCAGATCATCGCGGGCGAACGCCGCTGGCGTGCGGCACGGCTGGCCGGGCTTACCGATGTGCCGGTCGTGGTCATTGAGGCCGACGACAAAAAGGCGATGGAGCTGGCGCTGATTGAAAACTTGCAGCGCTCGGATCTCAACCCGATTGAAGAAGCCCTCGGCTATCAGGAGCTGATGGGCACCTATGAAATGACGCAGGAGCAGGCTGCCGCCCGTGTGGGCAAATCCCGCCCGGCCGTTGCGAACGCGCTGCGGCTTCTTAGCCTCAGTCCGGCCGTTCTGGAGCTGGTCAAGGACGGTTCCCTGTCCGCCGGTCACGCGCGGGCGCTGCTGCCTGTGAAGGACGAGGCGCAGCAGCTGTCCATTGCGCAGAAGGTCATGGCGCTGGGCCTGTCCGTCCGGCAGACGGAGGCGCTCTGCAAAAAGCTCACAAAGCAGGCGCAGCCCGTCAAGGAGCAGCCGCCGCAGGTCGATTATCTGGCCGAATGTGAAAAGGAGCTGACCGCCGGGCTTGGCCGCAAGGTGCGCATTGTCTCCGGCAAGCGCAAGGGCCGCATTGAACTGGAATACTACGGGCAGGACGATCTGCAGCAGCTGTACGACGCGCTGCACACCATCCGCAAAAAGGAGCAACACTGATGGACGAAAAGAAAACCCCGCAGCCGGAGCAGGCTGCCCCGGAAACCGGAAAGCCGCTGAGCGAGAAGCGCAAATCCGCGCTGCTGCGGTACATGGCCGTTCTGTTCTGCGCCGCGTTCATTCTGGTTCTGGTCTCGCTGATTTTGCAGATGCACTCGTCTAAAGCAAAGATTTCCGAGCTGAATGCCGCCAGCACAAGCGCGCTTTCCAACGCCGAAGCGCTTCAGAATGAGAACCGCGCCCTACAGGACGAGAAGATCGCGCTGGAAAAGGAAAATGAAGAATTGCAGGCAAAGCTCGACGAGCTGACGCAGAAGCTGGACGAGGCATCGCAGGCCGAGGAAAACACGCAGGCGGCGGAAAATGAAATGATCAAATCCCTGCGCACCGAGCTTGACCGGACGAAGGAAGCGTATGAAGCACTGCTGGAGGCAAAGGCCTGCGAAACGCGCGAAGGAAACGTCACGTTCTCCCGCGCCATGCAGACGCTTGAACGGTTGAAGGATTATCTGGGCCAGACCGCGCTGGAGGAATATAAGGCGCTTGGCGGAGAATAACAGGAGGAAAAGAACACCATGATCGATATTAAGTTTTTACGGGAAAATCCGGACGCAGTCCGCGAAAATATCCGGAAAAAGTTTCAGGATGCAAAGCTGCCGCTCGTAGACGAGGCCATCCGGCTCGACGCGGAGAAGCGTGCGGCGCAGCAGGAATGCGAGCAGCTGAAGGCTGCCCGCAACAAGCTGTCGAAGGCAAACGGTCCGCTTTATGGCCAGCTGAAAAAAGCGGATGAGGCGCAGAAAGCGGAACTGCAGAAGCAGATTGATGAAAACAACGCCAAGGTCAAGGCCGACGACGAGCGCCGCGCGGAGCTTGAAAAGAAGCAGACCGAGGCCGAGGACAAGCTGCGCGAGATCATGTACGTGATCCCGAACATCATCGACCCCTCCGTCCCCATCGGCCCGGACGACAGCCATAACGTTGAAGTGCAGCGCTTTGGCGATCCCGTTGTACCCGATTTTGAGATTCCCCATCACGTCGACATCATGCAGTCCTTTGACGGCATCGACAAGGATTCCGCAGGCCGTGTGGCCGGTATGGGCTTTTATTATCTGCTGGGCGACATTGCCCGCCTGCACGAGGCGGTTCTGGCCTACGCGCGCGACTTCATGATCGACCAGAAGGGCTTTACGTATGTCATCCCGCCGTTCATGATGCACGGCAACGTCGTCAAGGGCGTCATGTCCTTCCCGGAGATGGAAGCGATGATGTACAAAATCGAGGGCGAGGACCTCTATCTCATCGGCACGAGCGAGCACACCATGATTGGCCGCTTTATCGACCAGATCATCCCGGAGGCAAAACTCCCCCTGACCCTCACGAGCTATTCCCCCTGCTTCCGCAAGGAGGTCGGCAGCCACGGTCTGGAGGAGCGCGGCGTGTACCGCATCCACCAGTTTGAAAAGCAGGAAATGATCGTCGTCTGCCGTCCGGAGGAATCCATGGACTGGTACAACAAGCTCTGGAGTTACTCTGTCGAGTTGTTCCGCAACATGGAGATTCCCGTTCGTCAGCTCGAATGCTGCTCCGGCGATCTGGCCGATCTGAAGGTCAAATCCTGCGACATTGAGGCGTGGAGCCCGCGCCAGCAGAAATATTTCGAGGTTTGCTCCTGCTCGAACCTCGGCGACGCACAGGCCCGCCGTCTCGGCATCCGCGTCAAGGGTGCGGACGGCAAGATGTATCTGGCCCACACGCTCAACAACACCTGCGTCGCACCCCCGCGTATGCTCATCGCCTTCCTTGAAAACCACCTCCAGAAGGACGGCACCGTCACCATCCCGAAGTGCTTACAGCCGTATATGGGCGGCAAGGAAGTGCTGGTTCCGAAGCACTGCTCTCGCCAGTTGTAGGGGTCGATGCCGGTCACAGCCGTTCGCGACGAAGGAGCGCTACGGATGTGGGTCTGCCGCTTGCCGGTACACATCGACCGGCAGAACGCACCATTTTTTATAAAAATCTGCGGCGGCTTCGCAACTTCCCATTGGGCGGACAGAGTCGTCGGCCCCTACAACGACACTCGCTCTTCCCCGTAGTGGCGGACGACTCTGTCCGCCCGCAGAATATACCGCTTTTTACGGAAATCTTCGGCGAATTCGTAACTTCCCAGCGGGCCGATGTGGGCATCGGCCCCTACA
>OHQF01000105.1_pt1 | contig 66375 bp, 64 predicted proteins | sample 1578001 | NCBI WGS metagenome assembly OHQF01 (sample SAMEA3879538, study PRJEB24766) | human gut metagenome | biome: human-associated habitat; feature: feces | place: USA | collected 1985/1987 | reverse complement strand
CAATGTTCGTGCGGGTTTATCACGAGAGATTCTCATTTTTGATCATCTGATCAAAAATAAGGGAAAAGCCCTGGATCTGAAAATTACAATCAGCGAAGACAGATGTTGTTGACAAAATTTTGACATATGGTAGAAAGAAAAAAGTTACCAAATTTTTAATGATATGAGTAAATTATTTATTTTGGGATGGGACAATTGCCTCATCTCTGATGTTACTTTACATAAAGTACATCCGTCGTATGTTCAAATGTGGCAAACTGTTGATCCGCTTCTGGGCGCCAAATGGACGCTTGCGGATACGATGCGTATGCAAGGGCTTCCTCCGGAAGAGGTGTGGAACGAGCTCGCGCTTCTGCTGGGAAAAGAAAAAGCAGAGTACGGCCGCCGAATTTTCTACGATACCTATCGTCGGCTGCCGATGCCTCCGTTGACCCCCAACGCCGAACTGCTGCTAAAAACGCTGCGGGAATGCGGTTGCAATGTGGTGGTGGTTTCCAATAAAACTCAGTCCCTTCTGGAAGAGGAAATCGAGCACTTGCAGTTGGACAAACTGGTCGACATCGCCCTTGGAACAACCGCCGATTCTGCTGCGCTGTTTGATCCTGCCGATCCGAACCAGAAGCTGAAAAACCGTTGTCACGTGCTTGAACAAGCCATCGGCACCTGTCCGAATGCCGAGGAGGTTATTGTTATTGCCGGTTCCGGTTATGCGGAGCCTGCATATCGGATCAAGGTTGATCGTTTCGAGGAAGCTTCGGCACCGGTCTTCGACTGGGTTGCCGCTCAGGTAAGGGAAGAAGCAGATCGCGCGACGATGGCAAAAGGAGAATAGTGACAAGCGGTCGGAAAAAACGGATCGCCCCGAAAAGAACAACCGTCATTGACGGAACATCTGCCCAAAAGCCCGACTTTACAAGTCGGGCTTTTGCCTTATGTCTGTTATATAGAATCGGGCAGTTCACGTCTCCATACAGTTGCCACAATCTTGATGGTGTCGAGTTTAGAATTTATAATTTGGAAGTTAACGGACGGGACGTTCCGGAACTGAAATTCCGGGTTGAGTATCTTCCGGCAAACAAAGACTGAAAACGATCCCGGCCGGGTGAAAAGGACGGAGCATAAACTTCCACCAGCTAACGCAAGTGGTATTAACTGTTCCGAACTACGTTCGCCCAGTCCCAAAGCTACGCAAGCCTGACGGCTGAGCTGGTATGCCTATATCTACCTGCTTACGCCGGTTGTGTTACATTTGAGTCATAAAAAAAGCCTGTTACAAAAACAGGCTTTTTTTATTTGTCGAGATAAATTATTTCGACGGTTCTCCCCACTGGTTGGCTTTGGCTTCACCCGGCTGGCAGAACCAATAGATCAGAGCAATCGGGCCGACGATCGGAACGATCGCAATCAGGAACCAGAACCAGGGTTTGCCAAGGTCGTGAACCCGGCGAATCGTCATGGCCAGGTTGGGAACGAAGGTTGCCAGACCCAACAGCATACCGAGCATCTGCTGACCGAACAAAAGGGCGTCAACAATTGCCAGCGGAATAGTAATCAGCGTATAAAACATGATGTAATACCAATATTGCGAGCGGCTGGCACGGCCTTTGAAATCAGTATATTGTTTTTTGAGCACGTCAACAAAATATTTGTTAAAACCGTCTTTATTGAGAACGGAAACAATATATTTGTTGAAAATATTTTTAATTTTTTCAATGTCCATTGAAGATATCCTTATTAAAAAAAATGAAATTAACTTCGTTAATTAAAATGCACTTATAATCTTAAAAATGCAATTATTAAATTAGGAAACTGCACATTATTTGTAAAATTAAGGAGTTGGGAAGGAGCAGGAAAGTCGGCGTTACGCTCGGCCATATCTTTTGCGGGTTGCCGATGCAAACGGTTTTGGCCGGGGCTGCGGATAACGTTCGGGGTAACTGCGGCGGATCAGATCGTTGAGGCTTGTAAGCGGCGGAAATTGCTGAGGCGTCTTCAGGCAGCGGTCTTGAGGACAATAACAGTAGCCGAGACCGCGGATAACCGGGCGGGCATGTTCACAGATAAAGCGGACGGCACCGTCTTCGGTTATAATTTGGGGATAGTTTTCGGTAACGGCATTCAGAGCCACTTCCACCGCCGGATCATTTTGATTGAGGCAGGGAATGCGGTTTTTTTCGCCGTCGGGATAAAAATCGTCGATAAAGTTAGAATTTGCCGGGCGGAAAGCATAGGATTCCTGCTGCAAGGGCAAGTCATAGCCCATGTTAACGGCGGTAAATTCCAACAACCGGCAAATGCCGCCCTGATGAAATTCATTGTGAATCGGTTCCTGCGTGTTAATCAGAGAGATATATTGATTAATGCAGGGGGTATTGCATATTTTTTCCAGGTTTGAGGTCAGGTTTTGTCCGAAATGTAACAGGACAGTGAAATCTTTTTCCCCCGTGAGTTGATAAATTTTTTGCCGGTTTGAGCAAACAGCAATTGTCATCAGCGGGTGATGTTCAATCGGAAGCGTAAGGTCAAGATCCGGAAATTCCTGGTGAGCCAGCGTTTCGGCAAGCGGGACGGCCATCATGTTATCTAAAATTTCTGCAAATTGTGGCTGTTGTTGTTTGTTTTTAATTTGTTGTGCCGCTTCAATGACGTCAGGGTGGTTAAGCAATTTTTCGGGAGTCTGCTCTGTCATCAGCGGCGAAATCAGCTTAAGTCGTGCCGCCGCGCGGCCAAAAGGGCTGAGGTGCCGGTAACGAACCGATTTGGGTATATTTGAAAAGGCCCGGCGGTGTGCGGGATTGTCACCGATCAGAGCAAGTTGCTGTTGTTCACGGCCGTTTTCTTCGGCTAAAACGCTGATCGCCAACATCTGATATATGTTTTCGCGGGTTATTTGCGGAAGCGGCTGCGGAAAAGAAGCAGCACCAAACTGCCGGATAATACCGGCGAAGCGCAGCTCCGTCATTTTTTTAAGTTCGGTGTAATAATTCATATGCTTTTCCTGTGGTGGTCAGGCAATACCCGACAAACGGCCTTTTGTCAAAGAATATTTACGGATTTGCCGACACCGGCGGCGTACAGATAGTCGGGGTGAATGTACAATCAAATAAAAAGTTGCCGAAACTGTCGTGATAAACCGTAGAGGCGGTCAGTCCGGAAGCGAACATGACTTCCAGCCCCTGGCACATTGCCGGCAGCAATTGCCGGCAACCAAAGTCCTGCAATCGGGCAATCATGTTGGTGCGTTCGCTGTCATCAAGGCTGGCCGTATCGATGTTGACGATATAGGTATATTTTATTTCTTTACCGGTGCGGCGGATATCGATCCAGCGGATGCCGTTCTGAATTTGCACCGGCAGCATTTGCTGCATCCGGCCGAGTTGTCCGTCAATCTCATCATCGCTGAGCCGGCGGGGGCGGTTTTCGTCTGCCCGGGCCGGTAAAATGAACGCCAAAAAGACCAACAGCGGAATAATGACGTTTCTCATGATGTTACTCCGCCGCCTTTGCCGGCTGGGTATATTTGGCAACTAGGTCGGCACAATCTTTTTTGTTAAATTCGCAGTGAAGGAACTGTTGTCCTGCTTTGTCGTTGTAAGTGGCGGCGATGTTGGCCAGCCGGGGAGCGAACGTGCTCATCAGGTCGAGGCTGACGCACAGTATCGGTTTGACCTGCGGACACATTTCGGTTTTTATTTTGGTAACGATCTCCTGTTTATGAGCAGAATCAAAACCCTTGCGCAGTTCTTCGGGGAGAGCGTTAAGCATTTCGTCAATGTCGATTTGGTAAATGTAATTGAGGCTGTCTCCGCGAATGGCAATATCCTGCCAAACGACGCCGGGATTCACCTGCATCGGCAGCGTTGATTTGAGCGATTGGATTTGATTTTGAATGGCGTCTTCAAGATATTTTTCAAGGTCTGGATTTTGGGCGGCGGCGTCGGCAACCGACCCGGGTGACAAAACGGCGGTGTTCGTTTCGGCGGCGTTGACTGCAGGAACCAGTAAAAGTGGGAAAATCAGTGTCCGGATAAATTTTTTCATTAATAAGCACTCCTCTAATAATTAACTGCTTTTCAGGATAATTTAAAAAAAGGACAAGAGCAACACCTATCTGAAAAAATCGAAAAAAACCCCGGATGCAGAGCATGCGGGGCAAAAAATCTTTTTTTGTGTTTAAGGCTGTGCAGTTCCGCCAACGACACAGACCGGGCAGGCAATGCCGCAGTCATCGATCAGCATACTCTGGGAAATCAGGGTATGGATGGTGGCGTTCTTGAAATTAACGGCATAATTGTAAGCCGTGTAACCCGTGCCTTGCAAACGTCCGGTAGACCAGGCGAGCAGATCCTGCGGCAACGGTTTTTGGCCGATGCTCCGGCGGCGGCGGTTGATTTCTTCGAGATTGAAAAAGATGAAAAATAAAATTTTAGCCGAGGCAATATAACCGCCGTGTTCGAGGCACCAGTTGTCGGCTTTGCGATACATCTTTTTGTTGGAAGAAAAGTCAACCAGAGAAATGCCGTCGGTAAGATAAATGCCTTTAACCTGATCGGCGGAAACGTCCTGAGATGCGTACTGCCCGTTTTTCAGCAGAAAATCTCCGAATTTCGGGGTGATTGTTAAGTTATTCATGGTCTGAAAAATTTATAATTGTTGTTTAATAATTTTATTGTATCGGAAAAGATAGTATTTTCGGCAACAATTGTCAAGGTCGTTGCATCAGGAAAAGCGCAAGCTCGGTAAGAAAGGGGAGGGTACGGTTAAGGACATTGCCGGAATGGCGGTAAAAATCGCGCATGTCAAGACGCCATTCAAGCTGTAATATCCGCGGTTGCGGCGAAAGGCGCTGCAAGTCTCCGGTCAGGCCGAAACGTCCGGTGTAGTCGGGATGATTGAGGACCCAGCTGATTTTATATTTGTCGGCCAGCGAGGCAATTTGCACCAGCACGGGGCCGTAGATATGCGGTGACAAAATACCGGTGCCGACCGCCAGTTCAAAAGCCCGTTTGCCGTTCATGCCATGAACGTCGAGAAAACAGTGGTTTTGCAGCCGGCGGCCGGTGATAAAACCGGTTATCGAGCATTCTTCGGGGGCGAATCGGCGTCGGGTTAAAGCGGAAGCGCCGCTGTCGATTGCTGCCGTGCGTGCCAAGGCGCCGGTATAGAGATCGGGTTTTTTGACGGCGTGTCCGCGAAAGGTCCGGGTGGCATGCGGCGCGCTGAAAATCAGTGCGCTTTGGCTGTTGTAAAAACGGTAAATCGGCTCGTCTTCAAGGCCGCAATAGTTGTCAGCCGCATAATCCGATTCATATTTCTTAAGTAAATTCAGCATCGTAAAATCCATAAGGTTCTTTCGGATTATAACATATCCGTATTGTATTTATCCCCGTTATTCACAGGCTGTGCATAACTAAAAGGGAAAAGCATAAGATAACATTTGTTTTTAAATTAAATCCTGCTACAACAAAGCCTGGATTAAGACTGAAAAAATTGACGGAGACCGGATCAGATGGAAAAAATCGACGCAAATTCACTGCCGCAGAATATCGAGGCCGAACAGGCGCTGCTGGGTGCGCTGCTGGCTAATAACAAAGCTTATGAACAAGTATCGGACTTTTTGAAACCGGCGCATTTTGCCGAAGCGGTGAATGCCAAAATCTTTGAAGTGGTTTCCAAACTGATCTCACGCGGCCATACCGCCGATACGATTACGCTTAAAAATTATTTTGAGCAGGAAGGCGTCCTTAATGAAGTCGGCGGGTACAAATACCTGATCAAACTGGCGGAAAGTTCTTCGCCGTTGACCAACCCCGAATATTATGCTCAATACATTTATGACCAATATTTACGTCGGGAACTGATTGCTACCGGTTATGATATTGTTAACAATGCCATGAAAGAAAATATCGATTCTTCGGCTTCGGTACAGATCGAAGAAGCGGAAAAACGCTTGTACGAACTTTCGGACAAAGGCGACGGTCAGCGCGGGTTTGTCGAGTTTTCGGATGCGTTGACCCAATCGCTCAATACGATTGAAAAAGCCTATCAGCGTGAGGGGAAAATTTCGGGTATTTCGACCGGATTGAACAATCTTGACCGGCGTACCGGCGGGTTGAACAATTCGGATCTGATCATTTTGGCCGGACGTCCGGCGATGGGAAAAACGGCTCTGGCAACTAACATCGCTTATAATGTGGCTGACTGGATGAGCCGTGAACGCAATTTGGAAGAAAAAGCGCGCGGAGTTGCTTTTTTCTCACTCGAAATGTCGGCCGATCAGCTGGCAACCCGCGTGTTGTCGAGTGCGGCGGCCATTTCGTCGCAAAAGATGCGTAACGGTGATATTGACAATGGCGAATTTGAGAGAATTGCTGCCTGTGTGCGGATGTTGGAAAAAATGCCGCTGTACATTGACGATACGCCGGGCCTGACGATCAACGCCATCCGCAACCGGGCACGGCGGCTGAAACGCAGCAAGGGGTTGGGATTGATCGTGATTGACTATATTCAGCTGATTACCGGAAACGCCAGCCGCGGCGAAGCCAACCGGGTGCAGGAATTGTCGGAAATTTCGCGCGGCCTGAAAATCATGGCCAAAGAGCTGAACGTGCCGGTGATTGCGCTGTCCCAGCTTAATCGCGGGGTGGAAATGCGCGATGACAAAAGGCCGGTGATGTCCGATCTTCGCGAATCCGGATCTATTGAACAGGATGCCGATATTGTGTTGTTTGTTTACCGCGAGAACTATTACATCCAAAACGAGGAACCGAAAGAAACCGACAAAAACTATTCGCCGGAAAAACATGACAAATGGGAAGCGCGCATGCAGGCTACCCGTCACCGTGCCGACGTGATCATCGGCAAGCACCGCCACGGACCCACCGGTACCGTCAAACTCGGCTGGCAAGGCGAATATGCGCTGTTTACCGATCCGATCGAAGACGACCAACTGCCGGAACAGATCGGATAGACGATGGAAAAGAAACGTTATATTGTCACGATTGCCCGCCGCGATCCGGTCACGGAAGCGCAAAATACGGTAGAACCGGAATTTTGGAAAAAGAAAAAGCTGGAACAGATGTCTGCCGCCGAGTGGGAATTGTTGTGTGACGGCTGCGGCAAGTGCTGTCTCAATAAGCTGGAAATAGAAGGCAGAATTCATTTTACCTGTGTGCGCTGCCGTTTTTTGGATACCAAAAGCTGCTTGTGCCGAATTTATGAAAACCGTTTTGAAAAAGTGCCCGATTGTCGCAGCGTCGATTTGAAAGCAATCCGCGAAAAACCGCGTTGGTTGCCGTGCACCTGTGCCTATTGGCTGTTGGATAACGGACAGCAACTGCCGGAATGGCATCCGCTGGTGAGCGGCGATAAAGAAAGCGTGCATCGCGCTTTTCAATCGGTGCGCGGCCGGCTGATCATCTCCGAATCGGAAGTAAAACATTATGAAGATTACATTGTTGACTGGAAAGACGTTTGAGATTGAAGAAAAATCCGGACTGCCGCTTAAAGTCGTGCAATCTTCCCGTTGCCGGCGTCTCAGTCTCCGAATCGATCAAAAAGAAAAAAAGGCGATATTAAACCTGCCGCCGTTGTGTACGGTGCGGCGGGCATTGCAGTTTGTCGAAGCCAACCGCAGCTGGATAGAAAAACATTTGGCTGAAATTCCCGCAAGCCGTCGTTTTGCTGATGGTGAAGAGATCTGCCTGCTGGGCCGGCCGACGATGATTCGTCATTGCCCGGATCTGAAAAGCGGTGTGGTGCTTGAAGACGATGTTCTTAAAGTTTCGGGCGAGGCGGCGTTTTTGCCACGACGGGTAAAAGACTTTATCCGTCGGCAGGCTCAGGTCTATCTGCTTGAATTGTCGCGACAAAAAGCGGCATTGATCGGTTGCCGGGTCAACCGGGTGACGATCAAAGACACTAAATCGCGCTGGGGCAGTTGTTCCACACTCAACAATATCAATTATAACTGGCGGATTGCGTTGGCGCCGGCAGAGGTGATCGACTATCTGGCGGCACATGAGGTGGCGCATCTTAAACATCGCGACCACTCGCGCGCATTTTGGACTTGTGTAAAAAGTCTCAGTTGTTGTGCCGAGTCCGGGCGCCGCTGGCTGAAACTTAACAGCCGGTTATTGTATGCCTATGAGTAATCTGCTTGATTTGCGACAATAAAAAAACTATATTATAGGCAGTGAACATATCTAATTTTGAGGAGAAACTTATGTTAGAAAAAAATTATACCGATGTCGGTATTGAAAAAGCAGCCGTTGACGAAGGTCTGCGCGCTTATCTAGTCAGCGTTTACAATCATATGGCCGGCGCATTGGCAATTACCGCCGCGGTTGCTTTTCTGGTGGCCAACACCTCGCTGATTGCGATGATGTTTGATCCGCAAACCGGCGGCATGTCCGTGCTGGGCTGGCTGTTTTTGTTGTCGCCGCTGATTGTTATTTTCGGTTTCAACTGGGTTTTGACCCGCGGGACTTTGGCACAGGTAAGGGGCGTCTTCTGGTTGTATTCGGCTTTGATGGGTGCTTCGTTGGCGCCGATCTTTCTGGTTTATACCGGTGCCAGCATGGTTCGGGTTTTCCTGATTACGGCAGCAATGTTCGGTGCGATGAGTCTTTACGGAACCGTTACCAAACGTGATCTGACTTCAATGGGTTCTTTCCTGATGATGGGATTGTGGGGAATTATCATTGCATCGGTTGTCAATCTCTTTATGCAAAGCCCGGCTTTGTATTATGTGCTGTCGATTTTATCTGTGATTGTCTTTACCGGGTTGACCGCTTATGATACCCAGAAAATCCGTCAGATTTATGCCTCGGGCGATAATGAAGATACCATGACCCGTAAGGTGGTCGTCGGCGCGCTGGAACTGTATCTTGATTTTATCAACCTGTTTCTGGCGTTGTTGCGTTTAATGGGCGACCGCAAATAAAATTCCGCTTTGCGGCGTTTGCCGGATGATGAAAAAACGGACCGATGACATTTTGAAGATGTCACGGCCGTTTTTTTTGTTTTTGCAGGATGTCAGATTAATAAATAGAAAATTAAAATAAATAATCTTTTACATCAATGTATTGATTCCAGTCATGTTTTCAGGAGGCAGAAGATAGAGAAATGATATCTGAAAGATCGGCAAAATAAAAAGACGCGTGTAAAACGCGTCTTCTGAAAGTGGCGTCGACGAGAGGACTCGAACCTCCCACCCACAGTTTAGGAAACTGTTGCTCTATCCTGATGAGCTACGTCGACATTGAGACCGGATTATAAATATTCTGCCGGCAAAAGCAATCATTCTTCATCATCTATCCACGATTTCAGGCTGGCGATTTCGGCTTTGAAATCAGCTTTCACGTTGGCCCAGAATTCGCGAAAATCAGTTTTCTTCCAGGTTGTGACACTCCAATAGGTACCGACCGACAAAATAATCAAAACGCCGATGGCAAAGCCGCAAGCAAGCAACCAGACAATTGTCATTCCAATTGCCAGTATTAAAATCAGTCCCCAGGAATAATCGGCCCCTTTGACAAAATGAATCGAATAAACGAACATTGCCAGTTGAACCGCTACTCCCAACAGCGAACCGATGCGGGCCGCCCGGCCGTACTTCTGTATTTCAAGATTAACTACCCATATGCAACCGGCTGTCAGCAGGCCGCAGGCAATTAATCCCATCGTTAGCATCGCACTCATTTCAATCCGAAGTCTTGGTTATTGTACACTATTAACAGCAGTGCATAATGTTATTATATTTTCCCGTGTATGTCCAGTTTTTTGTGGCGTCTCTGAAGGCTGGAATTCTGAAAAAATCCCGCCCGCGTCAAAATGCGGCTGGCGGGATGGTACAACAGCGGAGCCGGTCGTGCTTCGACGACGGGGTTGTCACCGTCCTCAGGCTTTTTCAGCAAGACGGTGCAGAAATTTTTTCTGAATTTCTGCCAATTGTTCGACGGTTTCCCATATCACATGTTCGCCGGCGGCATGCATTCCGTCACCGCTGCCCGAATGCATGATAACGACGGAACCGCGTTCGGCAAAAGCCCGCGAATCGGTGGCGCCGCCGATATATTCAAATTCGAGCGGGCGGTTGAGGTATTGTTCGGCCGTTTGTTTATAATTGCGGATATACGGATTGTTTTCATCCATAACTACCGGGCGTCCTGCCGATACGATTTGATAGCTGACGCCGTCAACCATGGCCTGTTGAAGATTTTGTTCCAATTCGTTCAGCGATGATTTTTCGGTCAGCCGGAAATCGAGCATGGCTTCGGCATGGTTGGAAATAACGTTGGCGACGGCGCCGCCTTCAATCCGTGCAAAATGAACGGTATCAATCCAAGTGTCGGCCGGTTTGGGCATTTTTTTGCAGAAATACGAGTAACGGGTGCGAATGTTTTGCCATACCTGCATCAGTTGTTCGTTGGCGTCGATGCCTTCCCAGGGTGTGGAGCCGTGAGCTTCCTTGCCTTCGGAAAACAGTTTGACAAATACCGGACTTTTACAGCGGGCAACGATTTTTCCGATATCGCCGGCAACGTCGACGTCCAGCACAATTTTAGACTTGAGGTCGGGATTGTCTTGTAAAAAAGCTTCCAGTCCGAAACTGCCCTTTTCTTCGTCGGAAGACAATAAAACACCGAATTTCAGCGGCAGCTGTTGTTTTAAGACATATTCAAGTGAATTTAAGCCGACGGCGGCAAATGATTTCATATCCAAACTGCCGCGACCGAACATCTTGCCTTCTTTAAGGTAAGGGATGAACATCGGATCGGCTGCCGGAACTACATCAATATGACCGACAACCAAAACGTCAAAGTCACGGTATTTGCCGTTGGAGAGCAGAATGACCGGCGCGAGGGCGTCTTTGTGGTATATTTCGACTTCGGCGCCGATGGTTTCAGCCTGTCTTCTGATGAAGTTTATGCATCGTTCAATTTCCGGTATGTTGCCGGTTTCGGTGCGAAATTTGATCAGTTGGGCAGCCACTTCCTGTAAGTTCATTTTTTTATCCTCTCTTTGCTGAATTTTACCTTTTATTCATCTTATATGAGTATGATTAGCGCAATTATAATAAGAAAGGATTAATGAGGATCTGCAAATGAAAACATTTTTAGCCGCCGTTATGATGTTTCTTTCGCTTGCGGCCCCGGTATGGGCCGGCGGCGATGCCGAAAGCGATTCCGGGCGCACATTGCCGCGGATGGCTTCGCTGCGTTCAAAGTTGGTTAATGCCCGTTCGGGTCCTGGTTCGCGCTATCCGATTGAATGGGTGTATAAACAAAAAAATGCACCGGTTGAAATTATTGCCGAATTTGACCTGTGGCGGCAGATCCGTGATTGGGAAGGTTCGGAAACCTGGGTTTATAAACCGATGCTGAGCAACAAGCGCTGGATTAAGATGACCAATGCCGGTACCAGCAATATTTATGCCAAGCCCCAACTTGATGCCAAAGTGATTGCCAAAGTGGAAGATCAGGTGATCGGCGAAATCGAAAAATGTCCCGAGGGCAAGGATTTTTGCCTGATCAAGTTCACTTCGGCGGAAGGCTGGGTTCAGCGCGGTGACTTTTTCGGCGTCTATCCCGGGGAAATAATCAACTAACCAACAGGACCCTTTTGATGAGTACAGTTAATGAAATAAGCTTTTCCGATATTTATATCACCCCCGATAAGGTTGCTTATATTCCGGACGGCAAAACCGCCAACGGCCTGATGAAAATCAAGACCGATGATTTCAACTATTTTTATGATAAGCTGGAAAGCTGTTATGACGGCCATAATCCGAGCTATTCGGTTTTGTATAATAAAATTTTGTATCGTGTCGAACGCAGCGTCAGCATCTACGGCATTCAATACTGTGCCCGCAAGATGCCGCCCGAAGTCCCGGCTTTCAGTACACTCGGTTTTGTACCCGAATTGCGCAAATATCTGCTTAAGCTGGGCAACTCTGCCGGGCTGATTTTGTGGTCGGGGCCGACCGGCGCCGGAAAAACCACCGCAGTTTCGTCACTGATGAAAGAATATCTGATCAATGAAGGCGGTTTTGCCTATACGATCGAAGATCCGGCGGAAATGCCGCTGGACGGCAGCTACAACGCACTTAACGGCAGTCTCGGTTTGTGCAAACAGACCCAGCCGATTGATGGTAATTGGGGCGGTTGTCTTAAGTCGGCCCTGCGTTCCAAGCCGCGTTTCATTTTGGTGGGAGAGATTCGCACGCCCGAAACGGCCAGCGAAGTCTTGCGCGCCTGCACTTCAGGGCATTTGGTTTTGTCGACCATTCACGCCAACAACGTGACCGATGCCATCAACTCGGTGATTAAATATGCTTCTTCTTCGGGGATGACGGAAGAACTGGCCTATGACTTGTTCTCGCGCGGGATGCTGGCCGTTCTGCATCAGACTTTGAACGGTATTCGCAAAAAGGTGCCGACAGTTTCTTATCTTTTTGCCAACCCTGACACTACTCAGGGGGATCAGGTCCGTGCGATTATCAAAACCGGCAAACTCAATCTAGCGACTTCGATTGATACTCAGCGCAGCCGTTTGTCGTTGGGCAAAGAACTGTTTCCCGGATTGCGCGAACAGAGTTAGGGCTGCAATTTGAACCATAAAAAAGCCGGCAGTTGCCGGCTTTTTTACAAAATTCTAACCGTGTTCGGCCTTGATTTTATAAATATATTCGATTACTTGAGGACTGTTCCAGTCGGCGCTGCCGCGGATACGACCGATTTCTTTGCCTTCGCGGCTGATCAATACGGTTACCGGCGAGGAAAAAATTCCCAACGCAGAGGCCATGTCGTTTTTGTCGTCAACGTACATTTCCAGGTCATTGCCACCAAACTTTTTCAACAACCGCCGCTGTTCCGAAAATCCGCCCTGCCATTCTTTTTTGGGAGAAATCATAATAACCCGGATGCCGTCATCCCTGGTTTGACGGGCAAAAGCGTTGAGGCTTTCGATTTCGCGCAGGCAGGGCGTGCAATGTCTGGACCAAAAAACGGCCAGCACAAAATCACCGTCAAAATCAGAGAGTTTGACCTTGCTGCCGGTTTCGCTGTATATGACTTTTGACGGTGCCTGACGCGGCGTGTGATAAATGTTGATGCCTTTTTCGTTTGCCCAAACCGTCGGAATTTGCAAACACACTATTGCTAGCATCACCATTCTACAAATTTTTTTCATCTGCTTACTGATCATATTTTTATCTTGTCTCCGGTTGAGGAATAATATATAACCATAATAATCAAATAGACAAGTAAAAGGTAAAAGAATATGAAAAAAGCCTCGGTACTTTTTTGGATTTTGTTGGTAGCGGCCGCTTTGTCCGTAAGCGGCTGCGGCAAAGTCTCCGCCCCGGCAGCGCTTGAGGGCAGCGGCTATCCCCATTCCTATCCGCGGCAATAGAGACAAGGAAGATTATGATGGCAGAAAACAATTTTGTGGATGAAATGATTCCGTATGTCGAATTTGCCGACAATGCCAACGAACGAACCCCCTGTGTTTTGGTGCTGGATTGTTCCGGTTCCATGCGCGGCGAACCGATCAAGCAATTGAATGTCGGGTTAAAAGCGTTGGAGAAAGAACTGAAAGAAGACATTGACGCCAGTTCGCGGGTTCAGTTATTGATTATCAAAGCTTTCGGTAAAGACGAAACCGAAGTTTCCGCCGACTGGATTGACGCCATGAATTTTTCGGCGCCGGAGATGGTTGCTGGCGGTCTGACGCCGCTCGGCAAGGCGATGGAACTGGCCTTACAGAAGATCGAAGAGCAAAAGTGTTTGTATGACAGTTGCGGCATCACTTCCAAACGGCCGTGGATTTTTCTGATCAGTGACGGCGAACCGACCGACTATGATTGGGAGAGTACTGCCCGCAAGTGCTGTCAGGCGCAGGAAAACAAAAAAGTGGTTATTCATGCGGTGGGTACCGAAGGCGCCAACCTCGAGAAGCTGGCGCACTTTTCTCTTAATACACCCAAACGGCTGACCGGTCTGAAGTTTACCGAATTCTTCCTCTGGCTGAGCCGAAGCGTTTCGTGCATTTCAAAAGCGGCACCCAACGCCGGCGATTTGTTTGATAATACGGGAAACTGGGATGAAGAAAACTGACCGTCGGCAAATCAAGGTACGCGCAACCTGCATTACCGGACCGATACATCGTGGTCGCGGGCAGCCTTGTCAGGATTATTGCCGTTATTCGACCCGCGGTGAAAATTTTGTAGCCGTGGTTTCAGACGGTGCCGGTTCAACCCGTTACGGACGTATCGGTGCCAAAATTGTCTGCGATACCCTGGTTGACCTGCTGGCCAACGCACCTTTTGACAACATTCGTTCCGCGGTGGTCAATGCAATTTCGGTTGCCCGGGACAAGCTGATGTTTCACCGTCTTAATTCTGCCAACAATCCCAAAGGAATTATGGCTTTTGCGGCGACGGTGGTCGGCGCGGTCTGTCATCGCGGCCGCGGGATCTTCTTTCATATCGGCGACGGTGCCGCGATTGCCTTTACGGCGCCGGACCTGTCACGTTATGTGGCCTCCCGGCCGGAAAACGGCGTTTTCTCCTGTGAGACCTATTTTTATACGATGGATGATTGGGAAGATACGCTGCGTTTTACGACTTTTGAACAGGCTCATACGCTGATGCTGATGTCCGACGGCCTGACCAACTTTTCGTTTGCGCCCGATTTCAGCCGTATCGAACCGAACTTTTTGCTGCCGATCAATAATTTTCTGGATGGGGAAAAGCTGAAAACCAAAGCTGTGCGTGCGCTTTCCAACACTTTGAATACGATGCGCGCTCAAAAGCTTAATCCGGACGACAAAACTTTCTTATGGGCCAAACTGTGATGGAAGAAACAGCGCCGATTTATAATGCCATTTACGGCGACCGAACCTGGGAGCAGATTACTCTCGGCGAGCTGATCAACAAAGGCGGTGCCGCCGGCCGTATTTTCCGGGTAAAAGGTCATCCGCAGATGGTGGCGAAAATTTTCCATAATCTCGGCAAAAGCAGTACCAACCGCGAAAAGCTGCAGGCAATGCTGCTCAACCGTCCCAGTTTTTCACCGGCGATGAAAGACGGCAAGCAGTTTACGATGGAAGACGGCAACAGCTATGTGCAGATTGCATGGCCGGAAGCGTTGTTGGAAGACGAAAACGGTTTTTGTGTCGGTTATCTGATGCCGTTGATTGATTTGAGTCAGGCAGCGTCGCTTGATCACTTTATGCAAAAAGCAATCCGCCATAAGCTTAAACTGACCGAAAAATATGAACATCGGGTTCAGGCGGCTTACAATCTCTGCACCATGGTGGCGGCCTTGCACGAGAAGGGACATTACATCGTTGATCTCAAACCCTCCAACGTATATGTTTATAAACAAAGCATGCTGATTGCGATCTTGGATTGCGACGGTTTTTCAATTCGAGGCGAAAAAAGCCGCTATCCGGCCGAATTTGTCAGTGAGGAATATATTTATCCTGAGGGAATGCAGCTCAGTTGCGAACAGATGGGTGAAGAACAGGACAAATTTGCGCTGGCGGTGATTTTGTTTAAGTTGCTGAACAACGGAATTCATCCGTTTTCCGGTGTTCCGCGTAAACAGGGAGTCCCGAACCTGACGATTCAGGAGCGGATTGCCGCCTACCGTTATGCCTATGGCTCGTGGGCCGACCTTTATCAGGCGCCGCATCCTTACAGTATTCATGACTATTTTGCCAAAGATACGCTCGAATTGTTTGACCGGGCTTTTGTCAAGGGAATGAAACGACCCACGGCGGCCGAATGGGAAAGGCATTTGCGCAATCTGCTGCAAAACCTGCGCCCGTGCAAAAAGAACTCCGACCACGCCTATTTTACTTCCAAAGGGTGCGGTTTGTGCCTGATGGACGAGAAGTTTAAGTCGGACATGCAGGAACGGCGCCAGCAACTGCAAACTCCTAAAACCGTGCGCGGGCTCGAGATTGACAAGATGTCGCCCGAGCAAATGGAACAGGAAAAGATAATGGAACGGCGGCGGGTGATTCGTGCTAACCATATAACGGCGGCGGCGGTAGTCATTTATCTGCTGTTTTTCGGGCTGGTCCATTTTATGGCGGCGCCGTTTGCCGAAGCACTGAAAACCGCCGGAATCGGCGTACAGGCAATCGGCATCACCTTGATTATGGTAGCGATTCACCGCCTTTTTCAAAAACTGCGCCCGAAGGTGCCGTTGTTTCGTTACGAGACGCTTCCGCTGCTGTTGGAAGTTTATGCATTTATCTGCCTTTTGGTCGCTTTGATCGCGGTTAATCGTCTGCCCCTTGAAATATTGATGCTAACTTCTTAAATTTTGCTATGAAATAAAAAATTTTTGTGGTATAAAATTGGGCAAATAAAATACTATGAAAGGTTTATAACTTGAAAAATCTAAATCCCATTCTCATTTCCGGCAAAGAAGTCCTGCCGCTGGTCGAAGGCGGCAAAGGCATTAATGCCAGCGACGGACGCAGCAGCGGCGCCTGGGCGCATGAAAACTGCGTCGGCACTTTCTCCGGCGTCAGTCCGGATTTTTATGACGAGAAAGGCAATGTCGTTTCAGAGATTTTCTTTAAAAAGTCGCGGCCCGAACGCCATGAAGAAATGGTGGAAAGAGCCATCAAAGGCGGAATCGCTCAGGCAGAAGTTGCTCATGAGATTTCAAACGGCAACGGCCGTATCCATATGAATATGCTGTGGGAGTTGGCTGATTCGCAACGAATTCTCGAAGGCGTGCTTGAAAAGGCCAAAGGCCTGATCAACGGCGTTACCTGCGGTGCTGGGATGCCGTATCATCTTGGCGCGCTGGCTTCCAAGTTTGGCGTTTATTACTATCCGATTGTTTCTTCGGCCCGTGCGTTTAACATTTTGTGGAAACGTGCCTATGCTAACTTTACCGAGTTTTTGGGCGGTGTGGTTTATGAGGATCCGTGGCTGGCCGGAGGACATAACGGCTTGTCCAACGCCGAAGATCCGGCAAAACCGGAAACACCGTATAACCGGGTGGTCGAATTGCGCAGCCTGATGAACAAATACGGCCTGACCGCAACACCGATTATTTTGGCCGGCGGCATTTGGTCGTTGAAAGACTGGGAAGATTATATTGACAATCCGGAAATTGGTCCGCTGGCATTCCAGTTTGGGACCCGTCCGATGATTACCAAAGAAAGCCCGGTGAGCGAAGCATGGAAAAAGGTGATGTTGCAGGTTAAAAAAGGCGATGTCATTTTGCAGCGTTTCAGCCCGACCGGTTTCTTCTCTTCGGCAATTAAAAACACTTTCCTTGAAAAACTGCTGGACCGCAAGAACGGCGAAATTGCCTTCAAGACCGAAGCCGATGCCGAATTCAGCCAGCCTTTGAAAATGAGTGAACACAAAACCATCTTTATCCGGCCCGATGACATGAGCAAGGCCAACAACCAAATTAATGCCGGGCTGACGGCAATTAAAGAAACGCCAGACGGCACAGTCGTCTTTATGACTCCCCAAGACTGGGAAGAAATGAAACAGGATCGCAAAAATTGTGTCGGTTGTTTGTCGCAATGCCAGTTTTCAACCTGGTCGGCGGCAAGTCCGACCGGTTCTACCGGGCGTATTCCGGATCCGCGTACTTATTGTATTCATAAAACCCTGTACGAAGTGGGACACGGCGGCAGCGTCAAAGATCATTTGTTGTTTGCCGGTCACCAGGTTTACCGTTTTGCGACCGATCCGTTGTATCGCAACGGCTGCATTCCTTCGGTAAAAGAACTGATCGAAAAAATCAGGCGCGGCGAGTAATGCTTTTTGCGTCCATATCGTCTTTTCCCGGTCTGTCGGCTTGCAGACCGGGATTTTTTTTGTCGGGGCACAAACTGAAAATACCGGACAGGAGTCTGGTATTTTGATCGGAAGAAGATGACAGGTAGCGGTTAGGGATAGTCGCAGCGTTGGCGGCTGCTCATCATCGCGCGGTCACTAACCGGCAAGTCGTCGCTGTCGCCGAAATTGTGCATATCACAAATGAATTCTTCCTGATCGTCGAGCCCGTAATTGGGTGTGATCAGGTTTTCGTCGTCCACGGTTTTGATATGAAAATCTTTTTCGTCGTCATCCTGATAGGTAAGATTTGTCATATCTTTGATTTTAATTTTTCTGCCCATTGTTTTCTCCTTGCTGGTTTAAATTTAAAATAAGAGCGGCGTCCCGATTTTAAACCTGATAAATTTGCTAATCTCGGCTTGCAAAACGCTTGCGTTTCGGCTATAAACACCCTAAATATTCCATGAAAACAAATCATTTTAACAGGAAAGCATACCGGTTATGAGTAAAAAGGACTATTATGAAACTTTGGAAGTGGCCAAAGGCGTAACTTCCGAAGAGATTAAAAAGTCGTATCGGCGGCTGGCAATGAAGTACCATCCCGACCGCAATCAGGGCAATGCGGAGGCAGAAGCCCGTTTTAAGGAAATTAACGAAGCGTACGAGGTTTTGAAAGACGAACAGAAACGGGCGGCCTATGACCGCTACGGTCATGCCGCTTTTGAACAGGGGGGTGGTGCCAACCCGTTTGATTTCAATTTCGGCGGCGGCTTCGGCGATATTTTTTCCGAAGTGTTTTCCGATTTTATGGGCGGCGGCAGACGCGGTGCGCGGAATAGCGCCGGCAAAGAAGGCGAGAATCTGCGTTATGATTTGGAAATATCGCTTGAAGACGCTTATAACGGGTTGGAAAAGACAATTTCGTTTCCGACCGAGAAAGTTTGTGACAAGTGCAACGGCTTTGGGACTCAGGATGGCAAAGAACCGCCGTTGTGCACCGCCTGTCACGGCAGCGGCCGGGTACATCGTCAGCATGGCTTTATGATTATGGAAACGGTTTGTCCGGAGTGTGGCGGTCGCGGACGCAAATTAAAGGATGCTTGTCCCGAATGCCGAGGCGAAGGAACGGTTCCCCATACCAAGGAACTTAAAATCAAAATTCCGGCCGGGATCGACGACGGTACCCGTATCCGTTTGTCTGGCGAAGGTATTCCAGGCACCGGCGGCGGTCGTAACGGTGATTTGTATGTGTTTGTGAGCATCAAACCGCATAAGCTGTATATGCGCGAGGGAGCGGATTTGCTGGCTCAGGTACCGGTATCGATGGCATGTGCGGCGTTGGGCGGTACAATTGAAATTCCCGCAGTCGACGGGCATAAAATCGAAGTAAAAGTTGCAGCCGGCACTCAGAGCGGACAACGTGTCAAAATTAAGAACGAAGGTATGCCAAAGATGCGTTCGATAGATAAAGGAGACCTGTGGGTGGAATTCAGAGTTGAAACGCCGGTTAACCTCAATGCTCGTCAAAAAGAATTGTTGGAAGAATTTCGAACACTCAGTGGTGATGACAATTGTCAACCGGCAGAAAAAAGCTTTTTTGAAAAAATAAAAGACTTATTTGCGGCCTGAGCTGTGAAAAAAAGTTGATTTTTGTCTATAATGGCCATATAATCATAACCGTTATACTAATTATTAATTTTAAGAATATGATTGTTACCGAAGAAATTAATCCGCTTGAGTTTCTGAATAAGCTGACGCGGATGGATTTGAAAAAGATTGATAATGACGCTTTGATCATGGCAACGGCTAAAACTAAACTGATTTGCGAAACGTACTTGCACCGTGAGTTGAGCTGCGTTGAGTTGACGTTTTTGAACGGCTGCCGTTTTTATCTGCAACGGATGGAAAACGAACTGAAACAGCGCGGCTTTCAACTGGTGACCCTGGTTGATCTGCTGAAAAGCAATGCTCCGGTGATCTACGATGTTCTCTATTCGTATTCGATGGAAGAGTTGTTGAAACTGCTCAATGCGTTGGAAGAACTTATCCGGCAGGATAAAAGCGAGCTTTTTCTCCTGCTGAAGGAAAAAGCCCAGGCCGAATTGATGCGGCGGGCGGCGAGGGGCGGACAGGCCTGATCCTTGATAATTTTGATTTCCGGTTGAATCTGTGAAGATTCAGCCGGATTTTTTGTGCCGGTGTTGTATTGCCAGCAATGATTGAATATTTTTGGAATATTTTGTCAATTTAAGGCTTGATTTTTCACCATAGTTGCTTCATACTGTTACTAACAGTAATTATTAATTTTAAGTGTTATGGAAAAGTACGTAAATATGTACATCAATCTGGACGAGTTTATGAAAGAACTTGCTCAGACAGATATTGCCAAACTGGACGATCCAAGCTTATGTGAACTGGGGCTGAAGCTGCGCGTCGTCAGAATTGTTGTTTCAAAGCAGCAACAACTGACCAAACAGCAGCAGGAAACTGTCCGTATTTTTACCGAGTTTGACGAAATGGTGGCTGAAGAAATGGCGGTACGCGGCTATAAGGTCGTTGACAGTGACGATTTGCGCGATGCCAGCCCCGAAGCCGTAGCTGAAGCGCTGATGAGCATGGGGATGCAGGAACTGCTGGAATGGTCCGCCTCGTTGGAGGGCAGCACCGATGACAAAGATGTCCGGATGCAGTCTTTTATCAACAATGAGCTGGTACGCCGTTGTATGGGAATGAACGGTTATATGCCGAACTGATTCCTCCGGGAGTGTGTTTATAACAAGTCTTGTTGCCGGTTGCAGCAAGACTTGTTATTTTTGTGGGGGATAATTATTAAATGTGCAAATATGAAAACCAGACGGCAATGGATTGAACTGCTGCAACAGTGCAGCTGTCACCTATTTCGTCCACAAGCGAATAGTTCTCGATTTTGGGGTTGTTTTGTGCTACAACAGTTTTGTAAAAATTCGGAGAAATGCTGATCATGAGTAATGAATATGATAATGAAAAATTCTTTAATGAATATGCAAAGATGTTGCGTAGCCAAAAAGGTTTATGCGCTGCGGGTGAATGGCATCAGCTGAGGCTTTTGATTCCTCCGTTAAACGGAAAGGCATTTCTTGATTTGGGCTGCGGCTATGGTTGGCATTGCAAATTTGCTTCAGCAGAGGGAGCAAAAAAGATTTTGGGACTTGATTTGAGTCAAAAAATGATTGAAAAAGCCCAAAAACTCAATATGGGGCCGCGAACGGAATATCGTGTTTGCGGATTGCAAGAATATGAGTATCCTGAAAATACATGGGATGTGGTTGTTTCTAATCTGACATTGCATTATATAGAAAATTTAGAGGAAGTGTTTCAAAAAGTATATAGAACTTTAAAACGTGACGGCATTTTCCTTTTTAATATCGAGCATCCTGTTTTTACGGCGGGAATCGGGCAGGATTGGATTTATACCGGTGAGGGCAAGCCGCGGTATTGGGCGATTGATGATTATTTTATACCGGGGGAACGCCATACGCGTTTTTTGGGTTGTGATGTGATCAAACAGCATCATACGCTTACGCAAATTTTGATGGGATTATTGAACAACGGCTTTGAACTGAAAGTGGTTGAAGAAGCCGTGCCGTCAAAAGAAATGATTGAGATGCCGGGTATGAAAGATGAATTGCGCCGCCCGATGATGCTGTTGGTTAAGGCAGTTGTGAAAAAAGATTAGTTTAGGTGCAACTCAGGCGTCGGGCGGAGCGGCTTCTTCCGGTAAACTACGGATCGTTTGAAATAGTTTTCTTCGCATCATCATCGTGAAGGTTCCACCATCCAAACGGTGGGGGCTGTGCGTATTTACTACAAAAACTTCCACGAACTAACGCAAGTCGTTAACTGTTCCCAACGACATTAGCTCGGCCCAAAGGTTGCGTGAGCCTGATGACCGGGTTGGAATGGCTATATCTCCCTGCTTATGCAGACGTTTGAATCATAAAAAACGCTCCGAAAAACGGAGCGTTTCATTCTTCTTATCTAAGAAAAGAAAGCAATTACTTGCCAAGCTGAGCGGCAACTTCGGCAGCAAAGTCTTCTTCTTTTTTCTGGATGCCTTCACCCAGTTTGAAGCAGGCAAAGTCTTTGATTTTGACGTCGGTGCCTAATTCCTTGGCAGCGTCGGCAATAATCTGTTTAACCTTTTTGTCCGGATCCATAATGTAGGCCTGTTCTTCCAAAACAACTTCGTCATAGTATTTCTTAACGCGGCCTTCAACCATTTTTTCAATGATGTGTTCCGGTTTGCCCGAGGCTTTGGCCTGGTCGACGAAAATGGATTTTTCGTGTTCAACGGCAGCCGGATCAACATCGGCAATGGTCAAAAACTGCGGCTGTGAAGCGGCAATATGCATCGCAATGTGTTTGCCCAGTTCGGCCAGTTTAGCTTTGTCGGCAGTCGATTCCAAGGCAACCAGCACACCGATTTTGCCGAGATTGTTGCGGGCAACATTGTGAACATAGGGTGCAACCACACCTTCGCCGACTTCAACCACTTTGGCGCGGCGCAGGTTCATGTTTTCACCGATTTTGGCAATCATATCGGTCAGGCGTTCTTCAAAAGACTTATGAACTTTCGGGCACTGGAAGTTTTTCATATCGCACAGTTCGCCGTTGTTCATCAAGGCAACCAGAGCAGCGTCTTCGACATATTCCTGAAAGATTTCGTTTTTGGCGACAAAGTCAGTTTCTGAGTTGACTTCGACCACGGCGCCCTTGTTACCGTCAACAGCAACGGCAACCAGTCCTTCGGCGGCCACACGGCTTGCTTTTTTAGCTGCAGAAGCGAGGCCTTTTTTACGCAGCCAGTCAACGGCTTTTTCCATATCGCCCTGAGCTTCGACCAGAGCCTTTTTGCAGTCAAGCATTCCGGCGCTGGTGGATTCTCTCAATTCTTTTACCATAGCGGCAGTAATTTCGGTCATTTTTTCTAATTCCCCAATCTGATGTTTGAATTAAAATGGCGATATTTTAGGGTCTAAAATACCGCCATTGATGAGTTGCTAATTTGTCAGCTGCAAATTATTCGGCAGCTTTAGCTTTTTTGGCGGAAGCTTTTTTGGCTTCTTTGGGAGCCTCGGCTTCTTCTTCGTTGTTTTCTTTGGTCGCGGCTTTTTTCTTGGCCGGTTTGGCATCGGCGTCGGCAACAATTTCGTCTACCTTAACGCCCTGAGCGGCGATTTCGGCCTGAATACCGTCCAAAACAGCGGAAGATACCAGTTCGCAATAGAACTGAATGGCGCGAATGGCATCGTCATTGCCAGGAACCGGGAAGTCAACCAAAGTCGGATCAGCGTTAGTATCGGCAATTGCGATAACCGGGATACCGAGTTTTTTGGCTTCTTTAATTGCCAGGTCTTCTTTCGGCATGTCAACGACAAACAAGAGGTCCGGCTGACCGCCCATGTTCATAACACCGCTGAGTTCTTTAGCCAGCTTATCCTGCTCTTTGCGCAGATTGAGCAGTTCTTTTTTGGTGTAGCCTTCGGTGGCGTTATTTTCGAACATTTCGTTCAGTTTGACCAGACGGGAAATCGATTTGTAAACGGTTTTCCAGTTGGTGAGCATGCCGCCGAGCCAACGGTAGTTTACATAATACTGTCCGCATCTTTCGGCGTTTTCTCTGATGATGTCCTGAGCCTGTCTTTTGGTGCCGACAAACAGAACCTTACCGCCGTTGGCGGCAATTTCTTTGGCTGCACTCAAAGCCGTGTACAGCATCGGATAGGTCTGCTGCAAGTCGATAATGTGAACATTGTCTTTTTTACCGTAGATGTAGCTGTTCATTTTCGGGTTCCAACGACGGGCGTGGTGTCCGAAATGAACGCCGTTTTCAATCATCTGACGGATTGTAAATTTAGGAAGTGACATATTTATATCCTTTATTTTCCGGTTAAACCTCCGCAGGCTTTCTGGCTTGTTGCCAAGCACCGGAGCGAAAGCCGAAAACGGTTCCGCCGCGCCTGCGTGTGAATTAATGTTAAATGGATATCGAATCTCCGATATCGGGGCTATATTTATACCTAAATATTTTATTTGGCAAGAAAAATATTACAGGGCGTGCGCAATATCGGCAGCTTTTTCGTCTCCGGTGCGGCCGCTGAAACCGCGGATTGCTTCAATCACCCGTTCGACGGTGCGGTCAACCATTTCTTCGCGGGTTTCGACCACGATGTCGGCTTCGGAATAATAAGGATATTCTTCCTGGATATATTTCTCGAGTTTGTTTTTTAGATGCTGGTCGTTACCTTCTATAAACGGGCGGTGTTTGCGGCCCGAGGTGCGGTGATAAAGAATGTCGAGATCGGCTTTGAGCCACACGGTGATGGCATAACGCCGCGCCAGTTCCCGGGTTTGCTGCGGGACAAAGGATCCGCCGCCGGAAGCAAGCACGCAGGGTTCGCCCTGCAGCAGCCGTTTCATCACCCGTTCTTCACCGGCACGGTATTCTTCTTCGCCGAAGCATTTCAAAACGTCAACCAGCGGCAGACCGGCAGCTTTTTCAATTTCCTGATCGCCGTCAACGAAGGGCAGTCCGAGTTTTTTGGCCAGACGTTTGCCGACACTGGTTTTACCGCTTCCCATCAGGCCGACAAGTAAAATTATTTTATCGTTTTGCATGGTTTGTTAATCTTTATTTCAAATATTTGATGTCATAATATAAACAGTTTAAATTTTATCAATATTTTTTTTGCAAAAGGTGAAAATATGCGTCAGAAAAGCAGCAAAACCTGGTTTTATGTAATTGCGGCAGTGGTCGCCGCCGCGGTATTGTGGGTGATTTCGCGGGAGATTCCATTCACGCCCGAAAAAGTTGAACATCCGCTGGAAAATACTTTTGCCGGATAGGCGATGTGATGACGGGACAGAATCTGGAAAACTTTCTTGAAATGATGGCGGCGGAAAAAGGCGCGGCGCAAAATACGCTCGAAGCCTATCGGCGTGATATTTTGCAGTTTTTCGAGTTTTTCGGTACCGATGCGACGCGGGCAGAAGAGCGGGATATTTCCGCTTTTGCGCAATATTTGGCACAACGCGGTTTTGCACCCCGGACGCAGGCCCGTAAGTTGTCGGCTCTGCGGGAATTCTATAAGTTTTTGTATTCGGAAAAAGAAATCGGCGAAAATCCGACCGCCGGGATTTTGTCGCCGCGGCGTGAAAAAACACTGCCCAAGTTTTTAACCGCGGCAGAAATCAAACGGCTGCTGGAGACGGCGGAAAAGGGCGAAGATTTTGCCCGCCAACGGCTGACGGCTATGTTTGCGCTGATGTATGCCTGTGGTTTGCGGGTCTCTGAGTTGGTAGGATTGCCGGAAAACTGCATCAATTTTGAAAAAAAACAGATTTTAATTATGGGCAAAGGCAGCAAAGAGCGGCTGATTCCGGTGGCGGATGCGGCGCTCGGCATCATTTTGCGCTATGTCAGGCAACGGCAGCAGTATGTCGGAAAAAGCGGTTCGCCCTGGCTGTTTCCTTCCCGGCGCTCGGCATCGGGGCATATTACCCGTGACAACTTTTTCAAAAACCTCAAAAACCTGGCGGTCGAAGTCGGTATTCCGCCGGCGCAGATTTCTCCCCACGTTCTGCGGCATTCGTTTGCCACCCATTTGCTTAACCGCCGCGTAGATTTGCGCAGCGTGCAGAAACTGTTGGGGCACGAAGATATTTCTACCACCGAAATTTATACCCATATCGTGTCGCAGCAGTTGATTGATACGGTATTGCAAAAACATCCGTTGGGAAAAATCAGCGAATAAAATCGAAAGAGCTTTTGTGAGAAAGCAGGCAGAGCTATGCCGATAAAAAAAGAGAAACCGGTTAAGGTTTCTCTTTTGAAATGCGGTTGCAAGGTCAGGAACGGATCCAAAACCCGAACAGCTCGGTAACGTGGAGGTCGGCAAGTTGATCGCTTTTGGCGGCGAGGGTACCGTCTCCGAACAAATTGTCAGCCCAGATGACGAAAGTCAGCCACGAATGTTTGTCATGGCCGGCCAGCGGCAGCCTGATTTCCCGTACTTTCATTTCCGGATTGAGGCGGTCGACGGAAGTTTCCATCTGCACAGCCAAAAACTTCCATAGCAAATCAGCCGTGATCAGAGGGCGGGTACATTCCGCGCGAATCCTGGAGGCTGTTCTTCCGGAATGCAGGGTAAGCAGACGAGCCAAAGTCAGCACCGGCGCTCTCGGATCGAGATAAGACCACGGAGAAGCGGATTTGTTGCTGAATTCGTCTACCGTATCATAGTTCTCCCGCTCTTCTTTCAGCTTTTTTTTGATGTTGGTGAAAATGTCCTGAAAGTAAGGCAGGTAGATTTTTCCGTCGCCGAGGTTTTGCTCCTGCAACTTTCTTCTGTCAATACCCAGCTTCTGGGCAAAGGCAGGAAATACGTCATTTCTTTTCATATGGCATAGTGTTTAATTCTGTTAATAATAATTTACTAAAATTTTCTATAGCATAACCGCGGCAGAAAATCAAGCCAAAATTTGACAAAAAACAAAAACGGAGTTGCCAAAAAAGAAATATACAAAAAGCGGGAATTGATAATTCAATTCCCGCTTGAGTGCGTCAAGAAAACCATGCGTCCGACGCAGGGTTCCTTTGATTAGTTCACTTTCTCTGAAACTCTGCCGTCAGAATAATCTGAAGCGGCTGGCAGTCGCGCTTATCCTTTCTCAGATCAAGCCATGTGGTTTGAGTGAGAAAGTCGTTTTTAACCTTCTCGATATAAGAAGAGGCGCGAAAGAAAGCTTCTATTCCCATCTGAACCTGAAAATTCAGGATATCGCGTTCGCAGAGCCGAACTCCCCATGCCGTTGCCCAGTCGCTGATCTGCCACTGAAGATCAATGCCGTTATTGTCGGAATGCATGTTCCGGAATTTTTTGTAGTAGGCAATTCCTTCTTCAAAGGTCATTTTGCGATCGGCCAGATGTAGCAGCAAAGACGGCTGGTCTTTGAAAGGAAACATCCCGATCGGAGTCAAGTCGCTCCTTCTCTGGGTGCTCAGTTCGAGATTGCCGTTGCCGTTTTTGTACAGAACAGGAAACGGCAGGGTGTCGCGGATTTCCATCAGAATTTTGCCGAGATTGTTCTCACCGACGCCGTCGCAGATACCCCAGTAGGTGTCTCCCCATGTGTTGCCTTCTTCAAGAACGGCATCGCCGGTTTGAACGAGCATGTGCATCAGCGGCAGATGCCGGCTAAACTTCTGGCAGTTCAGATTTTTCAGAATCTGATATTTGACATTGTCCCAGTCCTCGCGGATTTGGTCTTCTTTGCTGTTCCAGTAAGCTTTGGCCTCGTAAGGAGACATGGTTACGAATTTTTTGCGCAGTTCAATGTCCTTGGTTTTGGCTGCCTGATAGGCGTTTTCGGTACAATCGAAACAAAGGCCTTCGAGAAAAACCTCTATTTTGTCGCTGCAGAGCAAAGAACCGACCTTGGTCGGAAACTCATATTTACTTCCGTCTTTTTTGTAGGGATAGAAGTTCGACAAGAACCGGGTTTCCGGTGTGGTAAAAGTTGCAATTTTTTCCATGATGTCAAAGTTTTGTAAAGTGAATAAATATTAGATTTGTAATAATGAACTGATAATTTTTTTGTACAGAAAGGATATATCAATTCCGATTTTTGTCAATGTTTAAATCGTTGCCGAATAATTATCGAATATTTTACAGATTTTGGGCAAGTTGCAGAAACATTTCCGGTGTCAGTTCTTCGGCACGGGCGGTCAGACTGATGCCGAGGCAGCCGCATTTTTCCGCCAGTCCGGGAAACTGTTTAAGGCTTTGGCGCAGCATCTTGCGGCGCTGCCCAAAAGCGGCGGAAGTAATTTTTTCTACTTTTTGCAAAATCTGTTTGTCGGGCGCTGTTGTCTTGGGACGGAGTAACAAAACAGTGGACCAGATTTTCGGCGCCGGAGTAAAACACTCCGGCGGTAAGTCCATTAATTTGACGATGTCGCAAGTGAGTTGCGCCAGAACCGAAAGCCGTCCGTAATCTTTACAACGGGTCGGTGCTGTAATGCGCTCGGCCACTTCCTTTTGAAACATTAGGGTCATTGCCCGGTAACAGCTGCTGTCCTGCAGCCAGCCGATCAGAAGCGGAACCGAAACATTATAGGGCAGATTGCTGATGATTTGCCGCGGCGCGTCAATTTCGCGGCTCAAGTCATATTGCAGGGCATCGCCGTTGATAATGCGAAATGGAATCGGTGTTTGCGCTTTAAGTTCCTCCATAATTTCAATACAGCGGCGATCCATTTCGATAACGGTCAGGGAAGCCGGCGACGCGTCAACGATCGCCCGGGTCAGGCCGCCCGGACCGGGGCCGATTTCGCAAACGTGACAGCCTGCAAAACTGCCGATACCTTGGCGGTTGAGGCTGAGGCGAATGATTTTGTCGGTGATGTTACGGTCAAGCAGAAAATTTTGCCCCAATGCTTTCGAGGCAAGCAATCCGTGGCTTTCCACCGTTTGGCGCAGTGACGGAAGCATCTTTTATTCTTTCAGTTCGATCATTGCCCGTTGGCGCAGTTCCTGCAAGTGTTGTGCGGCATAGCGTTCGTTTTTCTGATTGCGCAGCATGTTTTCCACTTCTTTGGCGGTCGGTGTCGGCATTTGGTCTCGGGCCGGATCAAACCTCTTTTCAACTTTGAAAATATAATAGTCGCCGTTATACAAAACCGGATCGCTGACCTGGCCGGAAGAAAGTTTGCGAATGCTGTTTTCAAGTGTTTGTGGCAGTTGTCCTTCGTTGACCCAGCCGAGCCGGCCGCCCGAAGACGAACTTGGGCTTTGCGAAAACTGGGCAGCATAGAGCTCAAAGCGCGGATCGCGGCGCAGATTTTCGACCAACTGGGAAATATGACGCGCTTCTTTGGCGGGAATGACAATTTCGGAGAGCATGAATTTCGGCTTGCTCATGTCTTTGGCCGCTAGTGCCAGCGCTTCTTTGATTTCGGGCTGGGTAATGGTCTCGCCCATGGTATTGCGGTGAACTAAACGAATCCATGCCAGATCGTTTTTCATCTGTTCGCGAAAGACCTGCGGATTAACGCCCGATTGTTTCATCATTTGGTTGAGTCGTTCCCGCGTCAGCTTGTTATTTTGGCAGAAAACGTCAATTGAATTTTCGACTTCTTTTTCGCTGATATCAATTTTGTTGCGGGCGGCGTCCTGAGCTTTCAGTTTTTCGTCGATGGTATTTTGCATCACTTTGTTGATGATTAGCAACTTGGTTTGCGAATTGTAAGGAATGCCGGTTGTCATGGTAAAAGCGCGTACCCGGTTGTTGATATCCTCGGTGGTGATAATGTCGCCGTTTACCTGAGCCAGAATCCGGATTGATCCCGTATAGGGGGTCGGTTTGCGAATGGCGACCGGTTCCGGTGGCGGGGTGGGTTCCGGTGCCGCCTGGGTAGTGTTGCGGAATAAAACCGACGGGCCTTCCTGTTCCGGTTCGGCAGCGTCATTCTCTGCCGAAGCGCGCCGGTAGCCGGGAGCAAATTGAGCGCGGGCTTCAAAAGATGAAATTAAACATAATGCCATCAGTAAGATTCTGATCATGGTTTACTCCTCAATTTAGTTGGAACCGATTCCGCCCAGTGTTTTCAACAGGAAAGTTGCGGAATATTCATAGCTGTCTTTGTAGTCGGGGTCAGTCGAGTTGTATTTATGAATGTCAAAGACCAATTTAAAGCATTCGTCTTCATAAATTATGCTGCCGCCGTGTTCGAGCGAACCTTGAGACTTTTTAGTGAGGTCCTGCCGGTTATAGGCGGTAATGGTCCAGTCGCGAGAAACTTTTGCTTCAACCGAAGTATACAATTCCTTGCGTTCCCGATAATCGTCAAAAAAGTAGAGGCTGCTGTCGGGGCGTTTGCCTTTTCTTCCCTTGATGGAAGTAAAAGAGACATAAGCCGAAAGAATGTCCGGGCCGATCCGGGCGTTGATCTCATTGTATTTCAGCTGATAGTTGGTGCGGTCGATGCGAAAACGGTAATTGAAGTCCAAATAGGATGTTGGTGCAGCATATACGCGTCCGACATAATCGCTCAAATGGCTGTTGTCACCCAGACTCTGAGCAAAGCTCTGATCTTCGCTGAAGTAGTAACTTTGCGCAATGAACATTGAAGTACGTCCCATGATGTTACCGTAGGAACTCCAGTTAAAACCATAACTGATGCGGCTGCCGGTATCATTGCGGTCGTAACCGTTATAACGGTCCAGATTTAAAATGTTGGTATCGTCAAGCTGAGCGTTCAGGCTGTCTTCGTTGGGAATCTTGTTTATTTTGTTGCCGCCGTTGGGTGCGAACGCCGCCACGATAATCGGTTCGATGATCTGCCGTGAAGTGTCAGTTGCTTTGACAAACGGCAGCCGCCATTCAACGCCGGCCTGAGGAAAAATCCGTCCGACCGCCCCGGTATAACTTTCGTCGTTACTGTTGATGTATTTATCAACGTAATAGGCATCGGATTTGACCGAAGCCACAAATTTGTATTTTTCGCCGAACGGGCTGGTATAAGGCAGGTTCCATGAGTTGATCATGCTGGCGCGCTGGGTTTTGGTTTCATCGCGTTCACGATAAACCGATGCCATGCCGAGAGTGTTTTTGAAGTATGAACCATTATCGGCAATATCGCTGACATGCTCATAGGTGGCCAGTGGCAAAATATAAGGTTTGCTATAGTCGCGCCTTTCAAATTCGGAGATATGATATTCACGTAGCGAATAGCTGACCAGTTTGTAGGAATAAGCCTCAATAGAAGCGTAATTGCGGTTTTCGAAACGTTCGAAAGCAACCTTTGAAGTCAGCCAGGTTTCGGTTTTGCCGGGGAGGGACAAATCTTTTAAGTAAGCGCCGTCAGAAGCATAATTGATGTCCATGCTGGCAAGCCAGAAATCGTCGATTTCGTATCGTCCTTTGGCAAAGATGTTGTAGCGCGATTCATGGGTGTCCTTGTCTTCCATAAACGTGCCTTCAAGAGAAAGATCGCCGTTATAAAGCATTTTGCGGTAACGGCCGCCCCATACAATGTCCTGCTCGGCGCTCAGCAAGGGAGAAAACAAAAAATCTTCGTGATCGGAAATGTTCCAGAAATAGCGCAGCTGCAAAGAACTGCCCAGATACGACGTGGAACGCAGCGATGGCGGCAAAAAGCCTGAACGGCGTTTGACGGTCGGGTCCGGGTGTGACATAAATGGTGTATAAAAGACCGGGATGTCTTTGATCTGGATAAAAGCGTCGCGATAATAAACGTCCTGGTTGGCGGCGTCATGGGTGATTTTGCGCGCTTTGATCTGCCACAACGGTGACGGATTGTCCTTGCAGACGTCACAAGGCGAATAAACGCCGTAGAAGAAATATTTGTTTTTGTTCGGCGATTGTTTGATACGGCGCGCGGCCAGCCGGCTTTCGTCGGCCAGAATCATTTTGACTTCGCGAATCGTTCCCTTGGACATTTTGTCTTCCAACTGTGCGGTGTCGGCAAACATTGTGGTCCCGTCCGGTTGAATAATGCTGACGTTGCCGGAAGCGGTAATGATGTCGCGGGCGCGGTCATAGGTGATTTTGTCAGCTTTCAGGGTGGTTCCTTCGCGGATAATGTTGACGTTTCCGCTAGCAGTAATGACTTTTGACTGCGAATTCTCTTCGACCTGATCGGCACTGAAATGGATCTGAGAACGCCGGCGCACCGGTTGAGGGGCATTTTGGGCGGCGGACCACAACGGAAACAGAAGCAGGCTTCCGCTAAAAATAACCAGCATACGTTTTAATATTTTTTTTGACAACATCGGTTATGCACTCCGGTTGCGTTGCCGGCGCACAAACCAGGCCGGATTGTAAAATAACAGCAGGTAAATACAGATAATAAAAGGTATAATCAGGTTAGCATAGACCAAAATCAGAAAGTAAAGGCTTTTGGTACAAAGGTTGCCGAAAGCAAGGTCACCGGCTTGGATCAGTACCATGGCGGCAATCGAAAACGAGATGATTTTGCCCTGTCCGCGGCGGTTAAAGTTTCCGACCAGCAATCCGGTGCAACCGAGCAATGCCAGAACCAAATTGTAAAAAGGGCTCATTAAACGGCGGTTGCCTTCCAAAATATAACGGTTGGCTTCCTGTTCGCTTAAGTCGGGATTGCTTCGGGCGTTGAGCAGTTCTTCCAAGGTTTTGGAACGGGCCGAAGCACTGCGCCGGCGTGCTGAAGAAGTGGTGCCGAAGTCGATTGAGTAACGGTCGAAAGAGAGGGAAGAAAACTGAGCGGTTTTATTGTCAATTTCCTGACGGACGCCGTTAACCATAATCAGCCGCGGTCCTTTTTCGGTGTAGATGATAATGCCGTGCTCGGCCGAAACCGTTACTTTGGCCTTGGGGTTGCGTTCGTCATTGATCAGAACGCCCTGAACCGAACCGTCTTTTTCGTGAGCGGTAATAAAAACGGTGAGGCCGTTTTCCATGGTGGTAAATTCACCTTCGCGGAACATCAGGTGAGAGACGTCATTTTTAACCTGCCACTCCAAATCGGCAAAGGATCTTTCGGCCTGCGGGATAGCAAAGTTGTAAACATAAAGTCCGAAGACGGACATCACCAGTCCGACAAAAAGAGCCGGTTTGGCGTTTTGCCACGGACTGATCCCCGCCGATTTCATTACCACCAGTTCGCGGTCGGAAAGCATCCGGTTGTAAACGAACAACACTGCCACAAAAAGCGAAATCGGCGACAACAGGGCAAACAGGCGCGGCATCAGGCAGGAAGTCATTTTGATAAACAGGCTGAGCGGCAGCCCTTTGTTGGTGACCAGCTCGACAAAGCGCAGAGACTGAGTAAGCCACAAAATCGACATCAGCGAAAAGGTGACCAGCAAAAACCCGATGAATATCTGACGGGCGATGTAAATGTTTAACTTTTTCATTTGTGGCGATAGTATAAGATATAAATTCAATATGCAATAAAATCCTCAAAATTATGTGCAATTTTGAGGATTTTTATTGCTTAGAAACAGCTTTCGGCTATTTTTGCGCGCTGATCCGCATGCGATAGAACGAACGCCATACGAAGATCAGACCGATCAGGAAAAAGCTGACGCCAAGTCCGAGCGACAGACAGCGGGGGGCGGCAACCGCCATTTCCACCGCCAACAGTCCGAACAGGGTGGTAAACTTGATGATCGGGTTGAGAGCCACCGACGAAGTATCTTTATAAGGATCACCGACGGTATCGCCGACAACGGCGGCATCATGCAAAGGCGTTCCTTTTTCTTTCAGATCGACTTCGACCACCTTTTTGGCATTGTCCCATGCACCGCCGGCGTTGGCCATATAAAGGGCCTGAAACAGTCCGAAAGCGGCAATGGAGATCAGGTAGCTGGCAAACAGATCGGCATCAAAGCAGGCAAAAGCAATGGTGAAACAGAAAATCACCATGAAGATGTTGAACATCCCCTTTTGTGCATAGATGGTGCAGATCTTGACCACTTTTTTCGAATCTTCGATTGAAGCGGCCTGGTTGGTATCCAGTTTGATGTGGTCTTTGATGTAGGCAACGGCACGGTATGCACCGGTCGAAACCGCCTGCATCGAAGCACCGGAGAACCAATAGATCACTGATCCGCCGAGCAGCAGCCCGAATAAGACCATCGGGTTCATTAAGTTGAGCTCAAGATTGAGAAGCAAAATGATCGAAAAGATCATGGTGGTGGCGCCGATAACAGCGGTACCGATCAGAACCGGTTTGGCTGTGGCCTTGAAGGTGTTGCCGGCCGAATCGTTCTTTTCCAGCAGTTCCTTGCCGGTCTCAAAATCGGGTTTGAAACCATAGTCTTGCTCAATTTCCTGATCAATTCCCTTAATCTGTTCAATCTGAGAAAGTTCAAATACCGATTGAGCGTTGTCGGTAACCGGGCCGTAACTGTCGACCGCGATCGTCACCGGACCCATGCCGAGCATACCGAAGGCGACCAGACCGAAAGCGAAGACACTTGGGTAAACCATATAACCGTCGAGACCGTTGGCAGCAGCGAAATAAGCAACGGCCATCAGGCCGATCATAACCAGACCTTTCCAAAAGGCGGAAAAGTTTCCGGCAACGATACCGGAGATGATGTTAAGCGATGCTCCGGCTTCGCGGCTGGCGTTGACGATTTCCTGAACATGCTGTGATTTGGACGAAGTAAATATTTTGGTAAACTCGGGGATCAAAGCGGCGGCCAAAGTTCCGCAACTGATGATCACCGACAGTTTCCACCACAGATCCGGTCCCATATTGCCGATCATGATATAAGAAACGGCAAAAGTGACGGCGATTGAGAGCAGAGAGGTAATCCACACCAGCGAAGTCAGCGGTATTTCGAAATCAAAATCCTTTTTGCCGCCGAAACGAATTTTGGAAATCCAGTTATTGAGGAGGTAAGAGACGACCGATGTGACAATCATCAACAAACGCATGGTAAAGATCCAGACGATCAGACGAGCCTGAATGTCAATGCCGTCGGCCATCAGAGCCAGTTGTCCGTCAGCGGTGTAGGCCATGCCTGCTGCCAAAACGATAAAGCTGATCAAAGCGACCCCGGTGACCCCGTAAGTTTCGAAACCGTCGGCAGTCGGACCGACCGAATCACCGGCGTTGTCACCGGTACAGTCGGCGATAACCCCCGGATTGCGGGCGTCGTCTTCGTCAATTTTGAAAATAATTTTCATTAAGTCGGCGCCGATGTCGGCGATTTTGGTGAAAATACCGCCGCAGATACGCAGAGCAGAAGCGCCCAGAGATTCGCCGATGGCAAAGCCGATAAAGCAGGCACCGGCGTTTTCGCGCGGAATGAACAACAAAATGGTGATCATCATAATCAGTTCAACACAGATCAGCAAAACACCGATCGACATCCCCGAACGCAGCGGCAAACTCATTACCGGGAATGCCTTGCCTTCAAGCGAGGCAAAAGCGGTACGGGCGTTGGCATAGGTATTGATCCGCATACCGAACCAGGCGACCGAGAAAGAACCGAGAATACCCAACATTGACCACAACAGGATGTTCAAGACCATCGGCAACGGGGTGTGGTTGAGGAAAAAGAAATAGTAGAAGATACAGACAGCGATAAAAGCTTCCAGGATTACCAGCAGCACTGCTTGCTGTTTCATATAGGTTTTGCAGGTTTCATAAATTAAAGATGCCATGTTCAGCATTGATTTATGAGCAGGCATTTTTTTGATTTTGCAAAATTCGTAAAAACCGAACAGCAGCCCGAGGGCACAAAGGACCAGACCGTAAAGTAAAATCTGAGAACCGGTAACGGCATAACCGCCGAAATTGTACCCGACGTCCAAAAGCGGGATGTTGAGGTCAATTTCCGAAGCGGCGGCGCTGACTGTTCCCCAGCACCAGGTCAGCAGGACCGCAGCGGCGATGCAACCGTATTTTTTTATAAATTGCATGATTATAATTCCTTAAAATAAATTGGTTAAACAACTTAATGCAGCCAGCCTATAACTTCTGTTTGATTATTGCAAGTATAAATAATGTTCTATTGATTTATGGGGACGGTGGCAGACGATTGTCTTTTGTTATGGGTTTTTGTATGGGGCGAGTCGGCGTCTTGTTATGAAATCAGTCTTTTAACCATTGCGAATGGTATTTTTTTGCAAGCTGTGATTTCATCTTGACTTTAAATACATTTTCTGTTATACATATACGTTATATGTTAAATCATTTGCCAAAGGAGAAATCATGTCAGATACAAGAGAAATGTTGGAAAAAATTTTTAACGGTCAAGTGGCGATTAAAAGAAGTTCGCCGCGCCCGGGAGAAAGTCAGTATTATTATTTAGATCCGTCTCATACGGATGATTACAGTACCATTTCCGATTTTGGAGTAATTGATGTTCCTGATGATCTGGCGGTGCCGTCACGCTCGTCGGCTTTTGTACGCGGAGAAGAGTGCAGCGGTTGGGAATGGGGGATGCAAAATCCAAATTCTTCTTCCGTAACCTATGCTCATACAAATAATAATGGCGTTCATATTCCTCCGGCACAAGATCAACACACAGAGGAACAGACTGATCTATGGCAGGATATTATGCGCAATGGTGAATATATGGCGAATGCCGGTATGCAAGGTTTGTCTTTTGGATGGGCCGATGAAGGAGAAGGTTTGATCCATGGTTCGGCTTACGCTTTGATGCATCATTCGCCCTGGTCGACCCATCAGGATGCTTCAGGTTGGGATGCTTTTCTGCGCGGATATAAAAGCGTACGTGATCAACGACGGCAAAATCTGCAGGACGGATATGAAGAATCGCCTTATTTAACCGGTTTGGCTGAGGTTGTCGGCGCTCGCGTAAGCCCTCTAAACCTGATCCATAAACCGGCTCGAACAGCGCCACTGCAAAAAAAACTTAAAAATGATAGACGTCGCACTGTATATTCAGGTCTGGCTTATGGCATAGGCAGCAGTGAAAATGGCGACGATTATCTTAAAAATATAGTGAGTAATGTTGTTGGAGGTGTGGCGGGTAACGAGATAATCAAAGGCTTGTTTGGCGTGGCAGGAGCACCGGTGATGCGGGAAATTACGGATTGGGGTATCAGTACAGGTGTAGGAACACTTGCTGATAAAACTATTGACAAGCTGTCCGGCGACAAATAACATCTCTGACAAGAATAAGGAAAGAAAAAAGTTATGAAATTTTTATCGCTTAAAAATCCCAAAGTTATTACGTTCTTACTTAATGGCGTGTTAGGCGTATTAGGCTTATTAGTTATTTATACAATTGCTATTCTCATGTTGTTGCAAATTATTGTGCCGTCATCTTTTATATTAATTGTCTATGACGTGTTGTTAATATTTATGCTGATGTATGGAAATTGTATGCCGGATCGTTATTGGGAGTGGCTGGAACAAGGTTACAATGAACATAAAATAAAAATTATTTTTGATTTGATTTATTTGTCTTATTCGGCGGTGGTTGCTTTTGTTTATTGGGATGAGCTACAGCCCTTTGTGCCAGAGAGATTCAAATAAATTTGTTGCTTTCATCAGGCAACAAGCTGTCCGGCGACAAATAACATCTCTGACAAGAATAAGGAAAGAAAAAGGTTATGAAATTTTTATCGCTTACAAAAACCGAAGTTATTACAATTTTACTTGGCATCGTAATATCCTGTTTGGAATTGTTGGGCATTGCTACAGTGCCTTTTATAATGCCGTTTGTGTTCCTTATGCCGTCGTTGGGGATGATTATATATGCTGTGTTGTGGAGCATTATAGGGCTTCATTCCGGCTTTATGCCGGATCGTTATTGGGAATGGTATGTCAAAGGTTATAACAGGTTTAAGGTAGAAATCGGTATGTGGGTCGTTCTTTTATGCTACACAGTTTTTCTTATCTATGTTTATGGAAATGATATGAAAAATTATTATCTGGAAGAGCTGCGTCATCATAAGGTTGAAGAAGCAAACTCGTGACTATCCGTGTCAGCAGAATAAAAATAAATTGAAACTAAAAAAGCCGTTCGGACCTTAGTCGGGCTGACAATAATGTTTGATTGAAAGAATTTGTTTAATTTGTAATAATTAATGCAGTTTAGAATTATTAAGAGTATTAATTAAATAAACGAGAATATGGACTTGAACTACTGGTGGATATTACTGATTATCGCATTGGTTTTATCTGTTTTTATCACCGTAAAATACCAGCCTGTTTATGCTTCTTACAAGTTGGCAGGCAAGTATAGGGTGAAGGAAAAAACGCAGGAGAACAAGACGGTAATCACGTTGTTGCCTGTCTCTAACGGAGCATCCATGTCGATTGTTACATCTTACACGGAATATACTTTCCAACTGAGTAACGGCAAAATATATCGGTATACAGACAGTGATGACGATTATCTCGGCGTGAGCATACACAAAGGCGATGAGCTTTATGTATATGTGAGCAATGCTTCGGGGTGGGGAGATGCAGACGTGTTGTCTCATCAGGAGATGACATCCCAGGACTTTAGGGATAATACCAGTCTGTTTTTTAATGGTATTAAAATCTTTTTTTTGATTGCTGCCGGGATGATCATAATTTGGGGTATCATCCTAGCGATATCATTTGATGTCTAAAAACTAAAGGCCGGGCATTTTATGTTCGGCCTTTGTTTTTTTTTAAGACATCCCCGATTTAACCGGGGATGTCTTTTCTTTGTGGTGTTCGGTTATTCGGCCGATTTGTTTTCCAAATCTTCACCGGTTTCCTGATTAACCCGTTTGGCCGACAATTTGAACTTGCCGCGGTTGTCCATGCCCAGGCATTTAACCCAGATGCTGTCGCCTTCTTTGTAGAAGTCGGAGACAGAGGCAATGCGTTCGTTCTTAACTTCGGAAATGTGAACCAGCCCTTCGGTGGTGCCCACGAATTTTACAAAAGCGCCGAAATCCATGATTTTGGTGATGACGCCTTTATAGATTTTACCTTCTTCCGGCTCGGCAACAATGCCCATGATCCAGTCAAGCGCAGCCTGACCGTCGGCACTGTTGATCGTGGCGATACGGATAACGCCGTCGTCGCTGATATCGATTTTGGAGTTGGTCTTTTCGGTAATTTCGCGGATAACTTTGCCGCCCGAACCGATCACTTCGCGAATTTTGTCAACCGGAATCTTCAAAGCGATGATTCTCGGTGCATTTTCGGCCACATGCGGACGCGGTTCGGCAATCGTCTTGGCCATTTCGCCCAAGATGTGGATTCGGCCTTCATGAGCCTGGGCCAAAGCGTTTTTCATGATGTCCTTGGTGATGGAAGTGATCTTAATGTCCATCTGCAAAGCGGTAACGCCATCTTTGGTACCGGCAACCTTAAAGTCCATATCGCCGAGGTGGTCCTCGTCACCGAGAATATCGGTCAAAATGGCAACCCGTCCGTCATTTTCCTTAATCAGGCCCATCGCAATACCGGCAACCGGTTTGGCCATCGGAACGCCGGCGGCCATCAACGACATCGTCGTGCCGCAAACGGTGGCCATCGAAGAAGAACCGTTGGATTCGAGAATTTCGGAAACAACCCGGATGGTGTACGGGAAAGCGTCTTTGTCTTTCGGCATCATCGGATGGATTGCGCGCCAGGCGAGCTTGCCGTGGCCGATTTCGCGACGTCCCGGACTGCCCATGCGGCCGCATTCACCGACCGAGAACGGCGGGAAGTTATAATTGAGCATAAAGTCTTCTTTGTATTCGTTCATCAGGCCGTCAATGATTTGGGCGTCTTCACCGGTGCCGAGGGTGGTAACCACCAACGCCTGGGTTTCACCGCGAGTGAAAATGGCCGAGCCATGCGCTGCCGGCAGAACGTCGACTTCACACCAGATCGGGCGAACGGTTTTGGTATCGCGTCCGTCGATGCGGGTACCGGTATTCAAAACTTTTTCACGAACAACAACATGTTTCAGTTTTTCGAGGACATCCAACAGATAGTGGTTTTCGATCTCATTTTCGGGGTCGATGCCGGCTTTGACTTCTTCGTCCAGCTGGCCGATCAGAGTGCCGCGCTTCAGTTTGTCGGTTTCGGAGAATGCTTCTTCGTAACGGCGGCGGAAAGCTTTGGCAATCCGTTCGTACATTTCGTCAAATTCTTTCGGGAAAGCGGGAGCCTGCCAAGGTTCTTTGCCGGCTTCTTTTTTGAGGTCTTCGATCATGTCGATCACCGGTTGGAAGCTGTCAAAACCGAACATAACCGCGTTCAGCATTGTTTCTTCCGACAATTCGGCGGCTTCCGATTCAACCATCAGAACGCCTTCTTTAGTACCGGCAACTGTCAGTTCGAGTTCGGATTCTTTCTGTTCGTCGATAGTGGGGTTCAAAATGAACTGCCCGTCTTTGCAACCGACTTTGGCGGCACCGATCGGCCCCATGAACGGGATGCCTGAAACGGCAAGGGCAGCGGAGGCGGCAATCATGGCCACCACGTCGGAAGTGGTTTTTTGGTCGTGAGAGAGGGTTGTGCAGATGATTTGAACTTCGTTTTTAAAAGCATCCGGGAACAACGGACGAATCGGGCGGTCAATCAAACGCGAGATCAAAACTTCTTGTTCGGAAGGCTTGCCTTCTCTTTTCATAAAACCGCCGGGGATTTTGCCGGTAGCATAGTATTTTTCCTGATAGTTTACGGTCAGGGGAAAAAAGTCCTGATCGGCTTTGGCCTCTTTGGCTGCGCATACGGTTGCCAGCACTTTGGTTCCGCCGTAGGTGACAACCACCGAGCCGGTTGCCTGTTTGGCAACTTTGCCGGTTTCGATCACCAGCTTGCGTCCGCCCCATTCCATTTCGCGGGTGGATACTTTTAAATTATTCATATTATCTTACCTTTCTTTACATCTTATATCTACATCTTTAAACATCACCTGCGGCTACGGCAGGATTTTGATAAAAGTATTGCGGAACCTGTGTACTGTTCCGCAATACTTGCAAAACTTATCGTCTAATGTTAAGTTTTTTAATGATTTCCTGATATCTGCTTTCGTCTTTTTTCTTCAGGTAGTCTAACAAGTGACGGCGTTTGCTGACCATCTTCATCAGACCGAGACGAGAGTGCAGATCCTTGCGGTGAACATTAAAATGCTCAATCAGATTATTAATACGGGTTGTCCAAATTGCAATCTGAACTTCCGGAGAACCGGTGTCGCCTTCGACCAGGCCATAAGTTTTGGCCAGTTCGTTTTTGGCTTCTTTGGTAATCGACATCTTTATTTTCCTTTTATTATAAATTAAACACGCGGACCGGGGAAAAACGGTTTTCCTCAATCCGTACCAACGCTGTCAGTTTTCCGTTGCAGACCGCGGCAACAATCTGCCCGGCGGAAAATAAATTTTCGCGCGTTTTGGGCGAAAGTGCCTGTCCGTGAAGGAGTTTGACAGCTTCCGCTTCCGAAACAGCCATAACCGCGATGTCGCGCAGAGAGGTTTCTAACGGAAGCAAAAATTGTTTGCGTTGCTCAACATACACCATATTTTGCAAAGTTTCCAGCAAAATTTTATCAGTCTGGTCAAAAATTCCCGACCGGGTGCGCCGCAACCGGCACAAATAACCAAGCGAGCCGAGTTTGCGGGCGATATCACGCCCCAGGCTGCGCACGTAGGTGCCTTTGGAACAGCAGACTTTAAAACAACTCTGATTTCCCGGCAGGCTGCCGGTAAATTCCAGTCGGTGGATAGTGACCCGACGTTCTGGAATTTCCACTTGTTCGCCTTTGCGGGCGAGGTCATAGGCGCGCCGCCCATTGATTTTGACCGCGCAAAATGCCGGCGGAACCTGACTGATTTCACCCCGAAACAGCGGCAGAACGGCTTTTATTTCTTCGTCGGCGGGAATTCTGGCCCCGGCAGCGATGACGGTACCGTCGCTGTCGGCACTGTCGGTTTCGGCGCCCCACTGAACGGTAAATTCATATTCTTTGGTCTCGTCATCCAAAAAATCGATCAGTTTGGTCGCTTCGCCGAAAGCGATCGGCAGAATGCCGCTGGCAAACGGATCCAGAGTGCCGGTATGACCGTTTTTTTGCGCGTTAAACAAGCGGCGTGTCAGGGTGACCACTTGTGTCGAGCCGATGCCCTGCGGTTTGTCGACAATCAGCCAGCCGTTGACGGCGTCGCCTTTGCGGTGTTTCATGGTTGTTTTCCTTTTTCTCTTATTTATGACAAGGGGTAGCTTAAATTTGAGGCGGTGTCAACCTTGTTTGTCCGCTGCAAAAATCAAAAAAAAAGCCCGGGCTGCACAAGGCAGGCCGGGGAAAATGTGCGATCAAAGACGGCGCAATCCGGATGCAGTCTGATGATCCCACAGTGGAGAGACATGTTCTGACACTTCGTAAACAATCTTTTGATTGTCCGGAGAAGTCATTTCGACACGGTTGGGGTGCTGCGTGTAAGCGGTAACCGGCGTCCAACATTCCAAACTGGGACATACTGCCAGCAGCGGGTAAGGCAACGGTTTGTTCGCGGCGTCAAACAGCAAGACCTGTTCATCTCCTTTCGGCGTTTGCAGTATGACCGACGGTGTGCCGAGATAAATCAGTTTGCGGTCAAAGTCCAAAAAACCGGCATTATCGGTAAGCAGCAGCCGGTCATCGATGATGTTCAGCTTTTGGGTGGCACAGACTTTGCAAAAACGGTCTTTTTCTTCATTATAGTATCGAACAACAATTCTGTTTTTGTCGGCTCTGATCAACTGGAATTTGCTGATTTCCAGATCGAGAAGTGTTTTGGTTTTCATAATATAATAGTTTATGGTTAATAAATTTCTTAAGGGGATATTTAGCTTTTTTCATTTGTTTTGTCAATATATGACCGGATACAAAAAAACCGCGTTGCCGCGGTATTTTTTTATTGGTCCAGATCATGAGAGACTTTCGGATCATGCAGGAGTTTTTCAATCTTGTCCACTTCGGCAAACGTATTATCAATCCGAAAGCGAATTTCCGGCACATAACGCAGGGTGGTTTTGCTGCCGACCACTTTGCGAAAATGGTTGGCGGCCAGTTGCAGAGCTTCCAACACTTCCTGATCGGTTTCGGGGTTGGAGGTAATGAAATATACGTCGGCATATTTCAGATCAGGCGAAACCTGAGCTTCCATAACCGTGACCAAAGTATTGATTTCTTCAAGATTGCGGACACGTCCCTGATTGATTTCGCCGGCGATGATTTTTTTGATTTCCTGTCCGACGCGGAGCTGCCGCTGAGATTGTTCTTTGATTGCCATTTGTCGTTCCTTGTTCATAAAAACCGGCAAACCGAAAATCAGGCGGAAAAGCCGAATTTCCGGTTTGCGGAGGTTGATGGATTTATGCCAGTTTGGCAGCGATGGTTTCGATCTCGTAACATTCGATGAAGTCACCGTTTTGAATGTCATTGTAGTTTTCGAAACTCATGCCGCATTCGTAGCCTTCTTTGACTTCTTTGACGTCGTCTTTAAAGCGCTTTAACTGTCCGAGACTGCCGTCGTGAATAACCACGTTATCACGCAGCAGACGCACTTTGGCGCCCCGTCTGACCATGCCTTCGGTGATCATGCAGCCGGCCACCTTGCCGACGCCGGTGATGGTGAAGACGTTGCGGATTTCGGCGTAGCCGAGGATCTTTTCGCGCAATTCGGGCGACAACAGACCTTCGAGGCCTTTTTTGACGTCGTCGGCCACATCGTAAATAATCGAATAGTAACGAATGTCAACCCCGTCACGACGCGCCATATCGCGGGCCTGAGGAATTGCGCGGACGTTAAAGCCGATGATCAAAGCGTTGGAAGCTTTGGCCAGGGTAATATCCGATTCCGAAATCGGGCCGACTGCCGAGTGCAAAATCTGAACGCTGACTTCGTTGTTGGACAGCTTGTTCAAAGTTCCCTCGATCGCTTCGATCGAACCCTGGACATCGGCTTTGATGATAACCGGCAGGTGTTTGGACTCGCCTGACTTAATCTTGTCGAGCATCTGTTCCATCGCGGATTTGGCGCTCTTGACCAATTTGGCGTCGCGTTCCTTCTGAATGCGGTAGTTGGTAATTTCCTTAGCCTGGGATTCACTTTCCACCATGTTGAAATTGTCACCGGCCGCCGGTGTTCCCTGCAGTCCGATCACTTCAACCGGGGTTGCCGGGCCAGCCTCGAAAATTTTGTGACCGTGTTCATTGAACATGGCACGAACGTGTCCCCATTCTTTGCCGGCGATGATAATGTCGCCGACTTTCAGGGTACCTTTTTGAACCAACAAGGTTGCAACCGATCCGCGGCCTTTTTCCATTTTGGCTTCAATCACGGTACCGCTGGCCTTGCAGCCGGGATCGGCTTTAAGGTCTAAAATTTCCGCTTGCAACAAAATTGCTTCGACCAGCTTGTCGATATTGATCCGTTTTTTGGCCGAGACTTCGGTACACAGGCATTCACCGCCCATTTCTTCTACCGCAATGCCGTGCTGAAGCAACGAAGTTTTGACTTTCATCGGATCGGCACCGGGCAGGTCGATTTTGTTGACCGCAACCACGATCGGAACTTCGGCTGCCTGAGCGTGGCGGATCGCTTCAACTGTTTGCGGCATGATGCCGTCGTTGGCGGCAACCACCAGTACGACGATGTCGGTCACTTTGGCACCGCGGGCACGCATTTCCGAAAAGGCTTCGTGCCCCGGGGTATCAATAAAGGTGATTTTCTGTCCGTCACCGACCGTGATTTGATAAGCACCGATATGCTGGGTAATGCCGCCGGCTTCTTTGGCGGCAACGTTGGTTTCACGCAGGGCGTCAAGCAGAGAAGTTTTGCCGTGGTCGACGTGTCCCATGACGGTAACCACCGGTGCCCGCGGCAGCAGATTTTCTGGACGGCATTCTTCTTCGTTGAGAACCATCTCGACATCGCTGTCGGCAACCCGTTTCCATTTGTGCCCCATTTCTTCGACCACAATTTGTGCGGTATCGGCGTCAATCGGCTGATTGATGGTTGCCATAACGCCCAGCGACATCAACTTTTTGATCACTTCGGCGCCTTTTTCGGCCATTCGCGAAGCCAGTTCCTGCACTGTAATCACTTCGGGGATAATCACCTCTTTGATGATTTTTTCCTGCGGTTGGATAACCGGGGCCGGTTTCGGCTGTTTTTTCTTATAACGACGGCGCGGCGAAGCAAAGCCGTAATCGTCTTCGTCATCGTCATTACTGCCGAAAGTATGAATATTGACTTTCGGGTTGCGGCGCTGCGGTTCAAAGCTGCGTTTGGTAATTTTCTTGCGTTCCTGTTCAAAGACGTCATCTTTGCTTTTGCTTTTTTCGGAAAGCGGCTTGGCCTTTTTGTCGCGCTCGCCGCCATCTTCGTCGTCCTCGTCAAAATCTTTGCCGCGGCGGTCTTTTTCTTTGGCCTTGAAAGTGTGTTCGTCGTCATTTTTTTCGGCGGGTTTGACGGCAGACGTTGCAGCCCGGGCTTCTTCTTCGCGACGTTTTTCTTCTTCAAGGCGCTTTTGTTCTTCCTGTTCTCTCAGCCGTGCTTCCTCTTCTTCTTTTTGTTTGCGGCGCAGGGCTGCTTTTTCTTCCTCTTCCTGCTGACGGCGCGCTTCGTGTTCTTTGGCGTCTGCAATCAGTTTAAGCTTGGCGGCGGTAGCCTCGTCAATTTTAACTTCTTTGGCTGCCGTTGCGGCAGGATTGATTACTCTTTTTTTGCGAACTTCGACCTGTACCACTTTTTTGCCGTCGCCTGACGGTCTGGAATCTCCCAGATTTTTAAGGGTGAGGGTCTTTTTTCCCGATAATGTTAATTTTGACTTTGCATTATCTTCTGTCATTATAACTGTTTCTCCATCTTACATAATTTTAGGAATTGAAATTTTGCCATTTTTGCAACTGGTTACGAACCATCTCTGCCATTTTGCCTTTCAGCAAAGCCGCATGTACCGTGTTTACTCTGTTTAATGCCTTGTCCAACTCCTCAACTTCAAACAATGTCAAAATTTCCGTATTCCCGGCGGCGTTTCTGATTTTGGCAGCGCCGTCACTGCCGGCATCGGTCGCCTCAATAATAAAAGCAACTTTGCCTTTTTGCAGGTTCTCCCTTACTTTTTCAAAGCCGGTAATCAGCGATCCTGCTTTCTTAGCCAGATTTATAGCGTCAAGTGCCCGATTTTTCAAGATATTTTCGACGATATCCCCCAAGTTCGGATCGACCTTGGTGTTTTTGCCGAATTTCTTAAAGATATTTTTGGCCACCGCCTGATTAAGAACCGCACGGGAATTGGTAAGATAAAAACCTTTTCCCGGCAGCTTCTTGTTAAAATCGGGGATGACCTGCCGATCGGGCGTCAGCGTAAAGCGCAAGAGTTCTTCCTTGGCTTTTTCGACGCCCGTTGCCAGGCAGGTGCGATTTGGGTTAGTTTCTTTCATCCTCGGCTTCTTGTCCTTCGTTTTCAAACCAGTGCTCGCGGGCAGCCATAATAACTTTGTTGGCTTCGACCTGCGAGAGAGCGTTTTCACCGAGTATTTCGATCAGTTCGTCGGCAGCCAGATCAGCGAGGTCGTCCAACGTTTTGACCCCGTTTTCAGCCAGCACCAAAATCATATCCTGATCCAAACCGGTAACCGTTTTCAAAGTGTCGTCAATACCGAGGCTCTTGCTTTTTTCGGCAAATTCGGCGTTGCGTTTGGCGACGAATTCTTTGGCGCGGTTTTGCAGTTCGGTGGCAACATCTTCGTCAAATCCTTCGATTTCGGCCAGTTCGTGCAACGGAACCAACGCTACTTCGTCAACATTGGAAAAACCTTCTGCAATCAGCAGGTGGGCAATCATTTCGTCAACGTCCAAAGCTTCCATAAAGCGTTGGGAACGAACTTTGTTTTCGTTGGAACGACGTTCGGCTTCCTGTTCTTCGGTGAGAACGTCGATATCGCAATTTAACAGCAGCGAAGCGAGTTTGACGTTTTGACCGCGGCGGCCGATTGCAATGGAGAATTGCTCCTGCGGAACCACGGCTTCAATGCGGTTGTTTTCTTCGTCAAGAACCACTTTGGTGACTTCGGCGGGTGCGAGGGCACTGACCATATACTGAGCGCGGTCTTCCGAATAGGGAATAATGTCGATTTTTTCGCCCTGCAGTTCCGTAACCACTGCCTGAACACGGATACCGCGCAGGCCGACGCAGGCCCCGACGGGGTCGATGGTCACGTCTTCGGCTCTGACTGCCAGTTTGGCCTTGGAGCCCGGGTCACGGGCGACCCCCATGATTTTGACAATGCCGTCATAAATTTCCGGAACTTCCTGAGTAAACAGGGCGGCCAGAAATTCCGGGCAGGTGCGCGACAAGAAAATCTGCGGACCCTTGGTTTCGCGGCGGACGTCGAGAACATAGGCACGCACGCGGTCACCGTTTTTGAATTTTTCTCTCGGGATAATTTCATCACGACGCAGCACCGCTTCGGTTTTGCCGATATCGAGCACCACATTGCCGAATTCGATTCTTTTAACGGTTCCGTTAACGATGGTGCCCATTTTTTCTTTATATTCCTCGTACTGACGGTTGCGTTCGGCGTCACGCACTTTCTGCACAATCACCTGTTTGGCGGTTTGGGCAGCAACGCGGCCGAAGTCAATCGGCGGCAGGGTGTCAATAATGAAGTCGCCAGCGACAGCGTCTTTTTTATACGCCTGAGCCTGTTCGACCGTCAGCTGGGTGACTTCGTTTTCGACTTCGTCTACCACTTCGCGGTAACGTTCCAGTGTAATGGCACCGGTTTTGCGGTCGATTTGGGCACGGATGTCATGTTCAAAGCCGTAACGGGAGCGGGCGGCTTTCTGGATCGCAACTTCCATCGCGACAAAGACATCTTCTTTGTCGATGTTCTTTTCGCGGGCCACCGTGTCGGCGACTAAGATAATTTCGGGTCTGGGCATATTTTCGATATTTGGCATTTTTCCCTCGTTAAATATTTCAGTTAAGTTTATTCTTCGATCTCGATTTCTTCTTCACCGGCTTCGGCGGCTGCAGCAGCCAGCAGTTCGTCGGTTAAAAGCAGTTTGGCTTTGGCAACGGCGTCATAAGGAATGGCATATTCTTCCCCGTCCATGGCCAAAATAATGTTGTCCTGTTCATCCACCCGGAGAATCCGTCCCTTGAAGCGTTTGCGTTTTTCGACCTCGGTATCGGTTTCTATTTTGGCTTCAAATCCGGCGAATCGGACAAAGTTTTCCAGTGCCGTCAGCGGGCGGTCCAACCCCGGCGAACTGACTTCAAGATTGTAGCGGCCGGCGATCGGGTCTTTTTCATCCATAAGGGCCGAAACGGCGCGGCTGACGGCGGCACAATCGTCAACGACGATGTTTTCGCGGTCTTTGCGTTCAATCATAATTTGCAAAGTCGGATTGACATTGCCGATGGTAATGATACGGACGACGTCAAAGCCCATTTGATTGATAAGCGGTTCAAGCAGGTCCTGCAGGTGGTGTCTTTTTTGCATTTGTTTTCCTTTTTCATTAACAAAAAAGCGGGGCTTTCGGCCCCACTTTCAACTAATTTTCATGAAAGAATATATGTTATATAGCATAAATTTTTAAAAGATAAAGCTTTTTTTTCTTTTGTTGACCAATGAAACAATTATTTTTTGAAAATTTAAAAAAAGATGATAAAATAAAGCATCTTTTTATTGACGGCCGGAGAGGTTTTATGACTTATCAAGAAATGCTTACAAAGGCGGCAACATTGACACAAGTGCCAGATTATTTATCGTTGCTTGAAGAAATGGATTATTTGGAATATGAACAATTTGCTCCGATCTGTGAAGCTTTGACCGCCAATCCGTATTTTGCCGAAATTCCGCCTGAAAGTCTGAGCGGTATTTATAAGAAGATAAGAAAGAACAACCTGCTTTTTTCTGAAAAGAAGATAAATTTAGCGAAGACAATTTATGAAAAATCGGGTGCCGTATATTCGCCCGAGTTGGGAAGGCTGCTTGCTTACAGTGCCGAGGTTCATGCCTCAAGCATATCCTCGACGTTGGCTTTTTTTGAAAAAATTATTGATAACAAGCCGGCACCGGAACAATTTGCGAGCATATACGAAGAGGTCAACTATACGCTGAAATATTATAAACAGTGGTCGGATTTGCAGCGGAAGGGGGTTTTGCATTTGTTGGATAAACTGTCGCAAAATGTTCCCGACGGTCTGGCTGCCGGTTATACGAAGTTGGCTGCTACAGCCGGAATTAATTGCGGGTATTCGGAAGTGCTGCCGTATGTCATGCGCGGCATGCAGATGAGCGACAATAATAAGGGAAGTTATGAAGCGGTTTGTGATTATGTTTGTGAGATGGTGCACAAAAGACATGCCGATCCAGCCGATTTTTTTGAAATTTTGCGAAAGATGGCGACGGAAGGCTATCAAATTCCGCAAGCGGCCTTTGGTAAAGAGGGGAACATCGAAGCCTATCAAAAAGAAGTTGAAAATTTGCGACAGCGTTTGCAAACGGGGACGCATGCATATGAGCTGTATGATTATGCGCTGTCTGCCGCAAAAGTGCTCAGCGAATCGCATCTTATGTATGACAGCGATGTTCTTTCAATGATTGAAACCCTGCAGAACAATCCGCGCCGTCCGCTGGAAATGCTGCCGGTTTTTGAAATCTGTAATACCGTGACAGGCCGCAGTTCTTCATTGTCGGACCGCTGTTTGGAGATTGTGACTAAAGAAGCAGCTTATGGTGTGCGGGAAATTGAAGCAGCACAATCCCTGATAGATGCAATGCAGAAATTTTACCGGGCTTTTCCTCATCCCGAATCGCAACAATATCAGACAGATGTCGCCGGTTTGTTTGCCAATGCGACCCGGCCGGATTCATATGTCAATTTCGTTGATTTGATGATGAACTGCGGAAAATTGGATCAGGCTTTTGCGATTATTGCCGCCAAGATAAATTCGCTGCCGTTAACCGGAAATCACGGGGCTGAGGCAAATGAGCTGTTGCGATGCCTGTTGCAAACAGAGGCGTTTGCAGACAAAGAAGAACAAACGGCCGCGCTGGTTGCAAAACTGCTTCAACGGCCGGATCTTTCGGCAGACAAGGCCGTCAGAAGATTAAATGAAATTGTTGAAAATGTGTTGAAACGTTATCCGCAACAAAGTGAGCGTTATTTTAATATCTGGCAGAATCTGCTGGTGCAGCGTGGTAAGGATGTTGACGGGGAAATGATGATCAGAGGTTTGACCAGCCTCCCGGTCCGTTCTACAGACAAGATTTTGGAACTGGCCGCGTTGGTACCGCTGCCCGAAGACACTGAAAATAAAACGAAACTGTTGTCCCATCTTTTGACAATGGGCAATCAGGCCGGCGAAGAACAAGCCGGAAAAATCGTACGATGGGCTGCAGACAGAGGCTTGACGCCGGCGATGATGTTTGAAGATGAAAAATTTGCGCGGGACAGCTGGAATACTTTTGATATTATCGAAATGCTGAAATTGTATAAAGAAACCCTGTTGCGGTGTCAGGATGTGTCGGAACAAGAGTTGGTACAGCTGGAAGCGATAAACCGGATGATTGCTGACTCATCGTCATGGAATTATGATAGGCAGGAAAGTCTGGATCGCATACCCGGAAAATGGGAACAAATGCAGCAGGCGGCCGAAGCGGGATATGCCGGTTTGTCGGAAGGCGAAAAGAAGCAGTTGGCGCGGATACTGACAACCCCCGCGCTGAGCCGGGAGGAAAAACAGCATTTTTTCCGTAAAGGCCTTAACGGTTGTCTGTCCTGCAATCTTGGCATTTATCTGAAGGTTAAAGATTATATGCAGAAAGAAGCCGGTTCTGGTGCCGTAACAATGCAATGGCTGATTCCGTCTGCTTTTTCATGTGCTAAAATTTACGGCAAAGATTATATGAACTATTTTCGGGTTATTGACAATTATAATAAAGCGTTGCCAAAGTGGCAGGAAGAATGTTGGAACGGAGATAAGAAGCAGGCGCGTGAGGATAAAGAGGAAAAACTCCGCCGGCAGTATAAGGGGTATTCTTTTATTCTTGATACATTGGAAAACTTACCGGATAACCGGTTGTTAGCCAAAATGGCGTTGCAGAAAAATCTTCTGTTGTCGCCACCGAAAAATAGAGAGGAATTAAAAATCGTGAAGCAGTGGCAGCAGGATGTGTTGTCCGATGAAAAATTCTGTCTTCCGAAAGAAAGGCGGCGGCTTGAGCTTTATTGTCAGAGTCTGCTCGGTACGTTGTACAGTACGGCTAATTATGTGGAATATCGCAATTTGCAGCCGATCGGCATGGAAAAAGCGACGGCATGGATGGTTAAAGCCGTGGAAAAAGACGGTGATCTGCCGCGAATCCGCCGTTTTTTCGATCGGCATCTGAAAGCGGTGAATGCAATCGGCGAAACCTTTTTGAGGTTGGATGCACCGCATTATTCGACGGAGAGAATAAACGATCTCAATGATTGCGCGCGTTCTGAAGTAAAATTCTCGGATGACTACTCTCTGTTGGCTGACAAATTGTCTTATATCAGCGACCAGGAACTGGAAACTTTGAAATACGGCGAAATTTATGAGCGGCTGGCCAACATTAAGTATCAGTACAGCGACTATGATTTTGCCGCTGCCAACTCGGCCTATATCTCGTCGCAGGAAGATTACGACGAGGCCGAAGAACTTTACCGGCGGGGACAGATAACGCCGTCACGTTTTGCCGATAAGCCGGTTTTGTATAATGATGACCAAACGTTGCGTTGCCGGGTAGCGTCAAAAGACGATCCGCGGATTTTGTTTGCCGGCCAACACACTTCCTGCTGCCAGAGCTTTGGTGATGTCGGCGGCCATTGTGCCATCGACAGCGTAACCAACCCGCATTCGGGATGCATGATCTGGGAAAAAAAAGAACAGAAAGGCGGTGAATGGCAAATATGCGGCTGCAGTTGGTTTTATGAAAGCCAGAACGGCAAATACAAAGGATTGACGTTTGATAACGTGGAAGTTGAAAACTATTATAAAAACAAAGGAGAAGTCAAAAAACTGCTGACACGGATGGTCAAGGAATTTGCCGGTGACAATTATCGTTATATTTCGGTGGGCCAAAGCAATGATGACATCAGTATGACCGGGTACAGAAGATTGCTTTCCAAAAATCCGCTGCCGCAGGGGTATAAAGGATACACCGATGCTTCGGAAAAACAAAAGCTGCTGTATGAAAATTCAAATGCAACAGCCGAAAAAGTTGACGTGCCGGTTATTTGTGCCGGCGATATGCGTGATTGTCAAAAGTTGAAAACGATCAATCGGAGTATACGGCGATTTAGTTGGCATGACGGTGATAAATGCGTGGTTTTGAAAGACAGTGGTCAGGTTTATGCAGCGGCAGTTTGGATGCATAACGAAAAACGGGTGATACTGGCGGCAGATCCGCAATCCGCGGCCGTGGTGCCGCAGCAGTTGTCAGATTTTCGCGATTTTGCCTTGAAATGTGTTGGTCGTGATATTGACAACCCCGAGATTGTTGATGGTCTCTGTCTGGCATCGGCTGCCGTTGAAAAGAAAAATGCCGCTCCGAGTTACCGCCACATCGGCAGCGAATATGAATAGCTGGGTAAAAAAACGTTGATTTTGGCGCCGGGTTGTTATACTCTGCCGGGCAGATTTGGTTAAAAACTTGGAGAATGTCGATGCAAAAATATATTACGACCCCGATTTACTATTTGAACGGACTGCCCCATATCGGGCATGCTTACACGTCCATTTTGGGCGATGTTTTTAAAAAATTCGAACAAATGCGCGGCAACGGGGTCTATTATACCACCGGTACCGACGAACACGGGCAGAAAAACCAGCACAGTATTGAAGCAAGCGGTTTGTCTGCCGATGAGTTCCTGACCCGCCAGAGCGACAACTTCCGTAATCTGTTTGTTGATTTGGGAATCGATTTTGATTATTTTGTCCGTACGTCGCGTCCCGAGCATAAGAAAATTGTGCAGGAAATTCTGCAAAATATCTTTGACAAGGGACTGATTGTCAAAAAGTCGTATGAAGGGCTTTATTGCGAAGGCTGTGAACAGTTTAAGAAAAAGACCGATTTGGATGAAAACGGATGCTGTCCCGATCATAAAACGGCCCCGAAAGCAATCAGTGAAGAAAATTACTTTTTCCGTCTTGAACCCTATCGTCAGTGGCTGATCGACCATATTAAAAGCCATCCCGATTGGATTCAGCCGGCCAAATATGCCAACGAAGTTTTGGGAATGTTGAAAGAGCCGCTGGAAGATCTGTGTATTTCCCGTCCGAAATCACGGGTTTGGCTTGGGGTTGAATTGCCGTTTGATTCCGAATATGTGACCTATATCTGGTTTGATGCGCTGGTCAATTATATCTCAACTCTCAATTACGGTCATAACCCCGATTTTGAAAGCATATGGGCAAATTCCAACCACTTGATCGCCAAAGATATTTTGAAACCGCATTGTATTTACTGGCCGATTATGCTGCATGCCCTGGGGGTGGCACCGGTAACGCATTGCTTTATCCACGGCTATTGGATCGGTGAAGGCGGCGTCAAAATGTCGAAATCACTCGGCAATGTGGTTGATCCGGTTGAAGTGGTCAAGCTGTTGGGTGTGGATGCGCTGCGTTTTTATCTGATCAACAACATGACTCTCGGCGGCGACTCGCAAATCAGCGTTGCAATGCTGAAGCAAGGTTATAAAATGCTGGCGAACAATATCGGCAATTTGCAGATGCGGGTGCTGAAAATGGTACAGAAGAGTCTGGACGGTAAAGTGCCTTCGGCGGCGGCGCTGACAAACGAGGATAAAAAACTGATTACCGAGATTGCCGGACGTTTCGAACGGATTTATAATCAGGAAATGTCGTTGGAAACGGTTAGTGAACTGGCGGAAAGCATTGTTAAAGCTGGTGATGCCGCTAACGCTTATTTTGCCGCCAACACGCCGTGGGTTTTGGCAAAAGACGAAACCCAAAAAGCACGTTTTGAAGCTGTGGTTTATACCACTTTGGAACTGTTGCGGCTGATCGGTATTGCCCTTTATCCGCTGACGCCGGCAACTGCCCGCAAGATTGAAGCTTCGTTAGGCGTTGAACCGGAAACGTTTGCCGCCGAGTTTAAGCCTTTCGGTTTGCCGGAAGGTACGGAAATCAGGGTCGGCGATCCGCTGTTTCCGATTATTGAATGATTTCAAAAAAAACAAGCCCCGGTTTATCGGAGCTTGTTTTTTTGCCGTCGTTAATGCATCGGCAAAGTCTGTTTATCCGGGATGGGATATTTTAGAATAGATTTGATATTGCAGATAAATATTTTGTAAAGCGTTCAGAAATTCCGGGTCTGAGAATAATTTGCCGCAATCAGCCGGATAAGGATGGTCGGCTAGTTTTTTAACCGGCAGTTTGATCGTTTTTTTGGGCAAAAACCGACGGCAAAAAGCATAAGCCGAGGCGGCTTCTGCCTGCGGGGAATCCGTCTTATAGCCGATGTTTGATAACATTTTGCAGGCATCGTTTTCGGCGGCAAAACGGCTGCCGTACCAAATGCCGATGTTATGGGCGGCCAGTTCGCGCCAGGGAAAGTCTTTGCCCGGATCCGCCTTGCGTTCGGGGGCAATGTCCGAATGGCCGACAATTTTTTCCGGCGTGATGCGATGGCGTTTGATGATATCCCGGCACAAGCCGATCAGCGCTTCGGTCTGGCGGCGGTTAAATCTGCTTTGCCCGAGCGAGCGGTGGCAGACTTCAATGCCGATTGAGCAGGAATTGAGGTCGGTGGCGCCGCGCCAGTAGCTGACACCGGCATGCCAGGCGCGTTTGTCTTCGCTGACGCATTGAAAAACCGTGCCGTCATAATCGACCACATAATGTGAGCTCAGATGCAGCATTTCCAGTTTTTCAATTCCTTCGGCTGCCGGGTGCGCCATTGAGTGCAGCACCAAGGTGTCAATCGGCAGTTTGCGGTCATCAAAAAAATCAAGCGGGCGAAGTAACATGGTATCCTCTCTTATCGTCTGATGGTAGAGAGCTGGATCGGGAAATCGGCATGTTGACGGATTAAGCCCTGATGACAGCAGCGACGATAACTGAAATAAAGTTCGGGGTTGGTGTAGGTATCAATTCCGGAAAACGATGTGTTTTTGATACCGAGCAGGTTTAAGCGGTACCAGACATAAGCCTCAAGATCGCACAGCCAGCGATCATAGCCGCAAGGAATAAAAAACTGCCCGTTGGCCTTGTCTTGTTGGATAAACTGATCACGCATGTCATTACGAACTTCAAAAGATTCCTTTTGCAGGCAGGGCCCTGCAGCAACGGCAATGTTTTCTATTTTGGCTCCTTTTTCGACCATGACGCCGATCGTGTTTTCAATGATACCGGTGAGTGCGCCTCTCCAGCCGGCATGTGCAGCACCGATCACGCCGTTTTTTTCGTCGGCCAACAATACCGGCATGCAGTCGGCAGTGGTAATGCCGAGAACAATATCCGGACGGTCGGTTACCACACCGTCGGCTTCAATCTGATAGCGTGACGGACAGTCAACGTAAACGGCAATGTTGGTGTGTCCTTGCTTGGGGCGCATGACAGAACTGCCGGGCAGACCGTAGAATTTGCCGATGAGCTCAAGATTTTTTTCGATATTTTCCGGTTTGTCCTCACTGCGCCAATTGAAATTGAGACTGGCGTAAATTCCTTCCGATACGCCGCCGTTACGACCGAAAAAAGCGTGTTTGTCCTGCGGCAGGTTGGGTGCCAGATAATAATTGACCATTTTTTCCAACATCTTTTTACTCCACAGTTTCGGCAATTACCGGTGCCGGCTGCGGTTTGTGGTCGGAAACGGTGATGTTGTTTTGCAGTTCGTCGGCAGCCCGGGCAAAATCTTCTTGGTTGGCCGCATGAACAAAGGCAAGCGGTGTTTGCGAATCGATATAATCGCCGATTTGACAGAAACCGGTATAACCGGTGGAATAATCGATTGTTTGTCCCGGAGTGGTGCGACCGCCTTTTAACCCGATGATGCTGAGTCCGATGTTGCGGGTGTTCATACTTTCCACATAACCGGCATTACGGGAGAAAACCGGACGAATTATCGGGGCTTGCGGAAGATATTTGGCCGGATGGTCGGTAAAATCTGCCGGGCCGCCCAATTTGGTGATCATGCGGGCAAAGGTCTCGAGCGCTTTTCCTGAAGCAATATCCCGTTCCAGTCTTGCCAAAGCGTCGGTTTCGGCGGAAAATTGTCCTGAAATTGTCAGCACACGGGCTGCCAAACGCATAGTCACCTGATGCAGGCGCGGGTCGGCCGGCTGTCCTTTCAGGTAATCAACCGCTTCCTGCATTTCGACTGCGTTTCCGGCGGCAGTACCGAGCACCTGATTCATATCGGTAAGCAAAGCTTGGGTTTTGGTGCCGGTACGGTTGGCTACTTTGACGATTGAACGCGCCAATGCCCGGCCGTCTTCAAGATTGTTCATAAAAGCGCCGTTGCCGAATTTGAGGTCCATGATCAGACAGTCAAGACCAGCTGCCAGTTTTTTTGACAGTATGGAAGCCGTAATCAGCGGAATGGACTCGACAGTGGCGCAGACATCGCGAATAGCGTAGATTTTTTTGTCGGCGGGAGCCAGACTGCCGGTTTGACCGATAACGGCACAGCCGACTTCTTTGACGGTCGTGCGAAAAAGATCGTTGTCCGGCTGGGTTCGGTAACCGGGGATCGAATCGAATTTGTCGAGTGTTCCTCCGGTATGTCCGAGACCGCGTCCGGAGATCATCGGCACATATACGCCGGCAGCCGCCAGCATCGGCGCCAGCATCAGGCTTATTTTGTCACCGACGCCTCCCGAGGAATGTTTGTCTACGACCGGCGCGTCGAGTTCCGGCCACTGCAGAACACTGCCGGAATTGCGCATTTTGAGCGTCAGCGCCGCCGTTTCTGCTTCGGAAAAGCCGTTGAGCAACACAGCCATGGTAAAAGCACCGATCTGACAATCGGCAATGCTGCCGTCGGTGATGCCGTTAACGAAGAAGGCGATTTCCTCCTCCGTGAGTTCTTGATGGTCGCGTTTTTTACGAATGATTTCCTGAGGCAGCATATCAGTTTCCTCCTTCAATAACCTGGATCAGGTCATCCAGCAGTGAGCTGGCGCCGATGCGGAAATGGTCGGGATCGGGCCAGGTTTCTCCCAGGATTACTTCGGAAAGGGTAAGGTATTTGCGCGCTTCTTCAAAATCACGAATACCGCCGCTGGCTTTAAAACCGGTATTTTTACCGCTGTCGCGAATGGTTTCCAGGATGATGTTGGCGGCGCCGACAGTGGCGGAAACTTCGGTTTTTCCGGTGGAAGTTTTGATAAAGCCGACGTCGTAGCCCAAGCAAAGCCGGGTAGCGGCAGCAATGATCGACACGTGGTGAAGAGTGCCGGTTTCTAAAATGATTTTGGATGTTTGTTTGGCGGTTTCGCGACTGACGATTTCGAGAAAACGGCGGCATTCGTCAAGATTGCCGGCCAGAAAATCCCGATAGGGGAAAACGGCGTCGATTTCGTCGGCACCGCTGCCGAGCGCTTTTTTAATTTCTTCTTTCATTTGTTTGAAATCGTGTCCGCCGGCGGGGAAATTGACCACAGTGGCAATTTTGACCGGTGTTTTTTTCAAAAGTTTTTTGGCAATGGCAACCCATTCCGGATAAATGCAAACGGCGGCGGTATATCCGTAAGGGGTACAGGCCTTTTGGCAGAGGGCGGCAATTTTGGCTTCGGTGTCGTCGCGGTTGAGCGAGGTCAGGTCAAGACTGCCGATTAAGCGGCGTGCGGTCTGGTTGTCGGTCATTTTAATACTCCTCGAGATAAGCGGTAATTAAAGAAGTGAGGTTGCCGCCGGCGCGGGCAGCGTTGGCAATCGTTTCTTCATGCGACAACGGTTGCGCCTGCAGTCCGGTTCCGAAGTTGGTAATTGCCGAAACCGCCAGAACTTTGATTCCGGCATGAACGGCAGCAATCACCTCGGGAACGGTTGACATGCCGACGGCATCGGCGCCGAGAATGCGAAAGGCCCGAATTTCGGCAGCAGTTTCGAAGTTGGGCCCCAGCACCATCAGATAAACTCCTTCCGGTAATGCAATGCCGTGTTTTGCCGCCAGTTGTTTTAACTGACGGCGCATTTCGCAGTTATAAGCATTGCTCATGTCGGGAAAGCGGGGGCCGATATTATCGTTGTTTGGACCGATCAACGGATTGCGGCCGGAAAAGTTGATATGGTCCTTAATCAGCATCAGGCTGCCGGGCGTCAGTTCCGGATTGAGCGAGCCGGCGGCGTTAGTAACGATCAGTCGCGAAATTCCGAGTTTTTTCAGAGCCTGTACCACTTCGGCAATCACCTGTGGGGCATGTCCTTCGTAAAGATGAAAACGTCCCTGCAAGCAAAGAACTTCGTGTCTGCCCAGTCGGCCGACGATTATTTTGCCGGAGTGACCGGCGACTCCCGGGCGGGGAAAGCCTTCAATATCGGCATAATCAATCTTCAGCGGATTTTTGATGTTGTCGGCGACAGCACCGAGGCCCGAACCAAGGATAATTGCGGTTTGCGGCCGGCGGTCTCCTAACAGGTGTTGCAGTTGAGGGAAATTGATCATCTTAAAATTCCTTAAAAGCGTTGGGAAGAAGTTCTGCTATTTTAAATGTTTGTTGGATCCCGGTGCGGTCGGCAAGCAGAATCTCGGTGTCGGCATCGGCAAACTCTCCAATCCTCTGCAAACAGGCACCGCAAGGCGTGACCAACGATGAGCCGTCGGAAGTGATTAATATCCGCCGGATCGTTTTGCCGCCGCCGCAAACCATTGCGGCAATTGCGCTCGCTTCGGCACAGGTGCCGCACGGGTAAGAAACATTTTCGACGTTGCAGCCGGTATAGATGCGACCGTCATCGGCTTCGACGGCGGCACCGACCCTAAAACGGGAGTAGGGAGCATAGGCATTTTCGAGTGCATTGCGGGCAAAAGTGAAAAGTTGATGATAATTTTTCATGTTCGGACTTGACCTTAAATGTTTTATTTATCAATATAGGGTATATTATGCTAGGATTGCGGTTTTAGCAAAGATTATTTTCGTTTTTTGCATTTTGAAAAGAGGAAGCGCCTATGTGGAAAAAAATTTTGCTGTTGGTTATTGTTCTCGTCCTGATTGCGGTGGCGGGTGTGACAGTCTATCTGAACAATATCGACTGGAATCGTCACAAAGACAAGATATCGCAGCAGTTTTCGGCCGCCACCGGCAAAGAAGTGGTGTTTGACGGGCCGGTGCGCTTCAGCCTTTTTCCTTCTCCGTATCTGGAAGCGGCGGATATCAAAATCTATAATCAGGCCGCCGGCGGCGAGAAGGTGCTTCTGGCCAAAATTGAAAAACTGGTTTCTACGCTTTCAATTCGCTCGTTGATCAGCGGTAACTTCAATGTCGAACGGATGAGCCTGATTGAGCCGGATATTTACGTGGAAGCTTATTCCGACGGCAAACTCAACTGGATGTCGTCAAGCGGCAATCAGCAGAACTTTCAAATTGACAATGTTGAAATTTCTCTCAACAGCGTTACCGTCGAAAAAGCAAAGATGCATCTGATCAGCAATGATTACAACATTAATTCGGTGTTGGACAATCTCAATGCCGAAATTATTGCCCAAAGTCTGTACGGGCCGTATAGGATTGAGGGTAGCTATGTCAAAGACAACAGTCCGGGCGGTTTTGCAATTTCGCTGGGACAGTTTTCCGACAGTTTTGCCACCTCGGTCAATGCCGTGATCAGCCATCCGCAATCGGAAAGCTATTTGCGTTTTGACGGCACGGTGCTACTGAACAATGATGCGGTGAACGGTAATCTGATTTTTGAATCGCAAAATCCGGTTAACTATGTCAATACGAATTTTAAAAACGTTAACGTCTCGGAAGATTATGAATATCCGCTGGCGTTGTCAATGGAATTGAAAACCGACAAATCTCAGATCGGTCTCGGCAATATCGTCCTCAAGTACGGCGGCAGCGCCGGTGCGGGAAACATACTGATTCCGCGGCGTGAGCAGAAAATCGGCGACGACGGGACGGAGCGCCGCCGCATTGACGCGGTGTTCAATATGACCGAGTTTGAGTTGGAACCGGCGCTTCAGGCGGTAGAGGATTGGGTAAAGCAATATGACCGCAAAGAAAATTATGTTCCGGAATACGATTTTGACGTGATTGCCGACCTGAAGGCGCTTAAAACCACTTATAACGGTCAGGTTATCCGTGATTTTGACTTAAGTGTCGACTTCATGAACAATGTTCTGAAAGTGCAGAATCTGAGCGTCACCATGCCGGGCGAAACCTCGGCCAAACTAAACGGAGAGGTGTTTGGGGTTGAGAAAAAACTGACTTATAATTTTAATGTCAGCGGCAGTACACTCGATTTTTCTAAATTTGCCAAATGGCTGAAACTGAAGGTTGAACCGCTGTCACAGGGAACTTACAAAAAAGGCACTCTCAGCGCGACCGTGGAGGGGACAACCGAGATGATCAAAATTGCACCGTTTGATCTGACGTTGGACAAGAGCGTTGTCAGCGGCAAAATCGGGATTGTTCGCGATGATAAAACCCGTTGGTTTGTGATTGCGGATGCCGATAGTATCAATTTTGACAATTATGTGGCGCCGCTGCCGAAAGAAATTGCCGCCAAACCGTGGCAGGACCGTCTGGTTTATCGTTTCAGCAAGTTGGCGTCTTTGAAAGAGGCTGACATACAGTTTCGTACCTCGTTGAAAATGGGAATTTTTGAAAAAGTGCCGTTTGAAAACCTGGAAATGGAAGCCACTGTCCGCAACGGCGTCATGAAAATCGTCGATTTGGCGGTGAAGAGCGTTGCCAGCGGCGATTTCACCTTCAAAGGCGAAATGTCGGGTTTCGGTGCGGCCCCGCAGGTTAAAAATCTCAGATACAGCGCCGCTGTCAGCGATATGCCGTCATTTTTGAATAAGTTCGGGATTGAAATTGCCGCTGCCGATTTTGAGACGATGAAACGGTTTTCGAGTTCGGGGGTCGTTACCGGAGGACTGGAACGGGCCGCCGTCAAAAGCGTGGCACGTCTCGGTGAGATTGAGGCGGCTTATCACGGTGAAATCTCACGGAACAACGGTGTTTATCGTTTGAACGGCAAAACCGAAATCAAGGCGCCGGATTTTGTCAAAATGTTGAATAACTTCTCGGTTGCCTATGCGCCCGATTATCCGTTGGGCTTGTTTAAAATGAGTGCCGAAGTCAAAACCAACGGTAATGTGGCGGTGTTTAACCGGCTCAACGCCAACATCGGCGTCAACAATTTTACCGGCACGCTAGCTTATCAGACTAAAGACGGTCGCAATCAGGTGAAAACAAATCTGAAAGTAAACCGTTTTGAGTTTGAAAAATTCTTTTATAATGCCAACCTTCAAAAAGACGACAAAACTAACTTCCGCGGATCGGCAGAATCGGCAACGTTTTTGGCCAAGCCGCGTCTCAGCCAGACCAAAATCGATTATGAATGGTTGAAAAACTGGGATATTGCCGCCGTGTTTGAAGCCGACAGTCTGTCATTTAACAATAATGCCTTCACCCGCAGTTCAGGAAGTTTGGCTTTGAATAAAGGCATTTTGAAATTAAGCCGTTTCACCGGTGAAAATGCCAAAGGCGTCTTTAATGGCGAGTTGGAATTGAATATTGTTCAGGAACCGAGATTAAACGGCAAGATCAATATCAGGGGGATGAACCTCAATAAGGAAAACTGGAGCGGCAGCATCTACGGGTTGACCCGTGGCGTTGTCAATTCGGATATTGTGTTTGATACCTCGGCGGTTTCGGAAGATGCAATGTTATCCAACCTTTCGGGAACGATTAGTTTCACCATTGACAAACCGATTGTCAAAGGATGGGATTTTGGAAAAATCGAAAGCGATTTGGATAAACGCGATGTTTCCGAAGGGTTTGCAACCGTAGCTCGGGACGCACTCGGCAAAGGAGAAACAATTTTTAATTTGCTGAAGGGGGATGTGCGGCTTGATAAAGGCAATTACCAAATTGCCAACACCGGTTTTGTCAACGAGGATATGATGATTGACGCTTTGGCCGACGGTAGTCTGAAAAATTGGACCGGCAATGCGTCGTTGCAGGTGACGTTTAACAATGCGCGGGTTCCGGGATTTGATTTTTCTTACGAAGGAAGTATCGGTACCCCGGTGTTGGAAGTTGACGTCAGTAAAGTGACCGGCGTTTATGATGCCCATTGGGCCAAGCTTGAGGCCGAAGCCAAGGCTCAGGAAAAAGCGCGAACAGAAAAATACCGCAGTCTGATGGACAAACAACAAGAGCAGGCACACCGGGCAGAAGCCGTGCTTAATGACGAAATCATGCCTGACTACAAACTCTACAGCCAACGGGCCAAAGATCCCAAAACGTGTTCACAATATCAAAACGTCGGCAGGCAGATTGAACGTGTTCAAGCCTTGTTGCAGGAAATTTTCGTTAAAGACAATATGGTCAATATTGACGATGATGTTATCAACCGTCTGGAACAGCAAAATAAGAAGGTCGACGAGCAGTTGGCACAGATTGTTTCCGAATTGAAACGGGTGCATCTGAAAGATGTCAAACTTCGGATTAATGAAAGTTATAATGTAATTTTCAACAATTATAACAGCTCAAAGAAAATTTCCGCCGCTTATATCGACAAGCTGGGCGGCTTGGAAAAGCGTCTGGCAGCGATCAATACCGGTTTTAATCCGCAAAAAGATGCAAGTATCATTGAGTGGAAAAAACAAATTGAAGCCGGCGTTTTGGCAATTGACGAAATCAACTCGGAAATAGCCAAGGCCAACATCGATTTGCAAAACGTGTCCGATACGGCACGGTTGGAAAAATATTACAAAAAGTTTGATACCGCGCGGCAAAATACGGTGAATGAACTGAGCCAGATGGAAAAAGCGGTGGCTGATCTGGCCGCGTATGCCGAAGAAAAAGTTCGTTTGGAGGAAAGAGCCTATGCCAAGTGGCTGCATGATCAGGAAGTTAAGCGCAAAATGGAAGAAAACACCGGTCAGATCTCTACTGCCGGCGGCAAAACGGTGACGGTGGAACGTGATTTGGAAGACATTCGCCGGACCGAAGCGGCGGTCAAGGAACAAAAAGTAAAGGTGCTTGATTTTTCGGATGACGGTAACCAAACCGACGAAGGACAGCGGAAAAGCAAAAGTGGGGTTCGTTCTTCTGGTGCAGGGTATGTAAAAAGCGGTGGAATAATTATAAAACAGTAGCAGATAGAACTTGTCGAATCGGTTTTTTGTGTTATATTACCAAGTATTAATGTTGTTGTTATTATTTGGAGATTTTAATGCATAGAAAACCTGAGGTTTGTATCCTCCCCGTGGCCGGATTGTCAACACGCAACCTGCCTGCTACCAAAGTTTTACACAAGGGCTTTTTGACTTTGAATAACCTGCCTATCATCCAATATGCGATCAATGCCTGTGCGGAAATCGGTATTAAGGATATTGTCTTCGTCTACAGCGATCAGTCTTGCAAACATTTGTTCGAAAGCTATTTTTCTCCTTATCCTTGGTTGGAAAAGCATTTGGAAGAAAAAGGCAAACACGATCTTTTGAAAGTGGTGAGAGATATTGTTCCCGAAGGAATGCGTTTTCATTTTGCCGAACAGAGCGAACCCAAAGGTAACGGTCATGCCGTTTTGATGGCCAAAGGTATTGTCGGTAAGCGTGACTTTGTGGTCATGTGGCCCGACGATGTTTATTTGAATGTTCGCGGCGGCAAGGGGATTCTGCGTCAGTTGCTGGATGTTTATGAAGAAGAAGGCGGTATGGTCGAAAATATTATGGAATTTCCGCGGGAACAGATGGTCCGTTACGGCGCCTTGATCGGTGCTGTACGCGACGGAAGAATCGTCCGTGCCAAAGGAAAGATCGAAAAACCGGCGCTGGATCAAGTTCCTTCCAACTATGCCAGCATGGGTCCCTATATTTTGCCGAATGAAATTATGGATATTCTGCCGGAGGTCAAAAAAGGGACCAACGGTGAAATCAACCTGGCCGATGCTGCGGGTTTGGCGGCTGAACGCGGAATGAAACTGACCGGCGTGCTGTGTGATACCTTGCGTTTTGATTGCGGAACTAATGCTGATCTGGCTAAGGCCAATTTGAAGCTTTCCTTAATGGAAAATCCGGATCTGCGAGCCTATTGCCGAGAGTTGCTGGATACCATGCTGGTATAGGGCTTGTTAATCAGTTTGAAATAAATTAATCAACTAAAAATCCGGGATTTTCCCGGATTTTTTTATTGTCAAAGCCAACGGCGGGAGTTTTTGTTTTGGCTTTATTTTGTTAGGAAAAAAGGAGAATTTATCCTGTCGCAAAAAAAGGTTCATTTTTTTGATACGTTTTTAATGTAGATTTATTTTTTTCTAAAATCAATTGTAACTTATTTGAAATCAACAATTTTATTTATTTTTTTTCAAATTTGGCATCGACATTTATCCATAGCAAAAAAATGAACGTTTAAATGCATTTTGATAAGGATTGTGTAAATGACTAAACATACCTCTTTGGCAATTGCCTTAACGGCGACTACTTTTTTGAGTGCGCCGGCAATTGCCGCTTCTTTAACTCCGACACTCGGAGAAAACAGTGCGTTTGCGTATTCGGAAGGCTCGGAAAGCGATTATAACTTCACTTTGCAGGAAGCAGACGCGGACGGCAAACTGAGTACCAAATATTACAAGATTGATCTGAAACCGGAAGCTTTTTCAACCTCCAAAAGCATCAGTTGGGCCACAGTCGGCGAAGATCAGAAAAATGCTGCCGACGTCGTGGAAGTTAAACTGCCGAACAGTCGGGACAAATATTTTAAATATACCTATGCCCAACCCGAAGGAAGAACGGTTTACAATACCCGGCAATCTCATTTATCTTCTGATGATAAAATTACCATTGACGCCGATTTTATCAGTAGCTACGATTCTTCTCACCACGGCGGTGGGTTCGCTAACTATGGAACGTTTGGCAATATTACCGGCAATTTTATCGGTAACGATATTTCATGGATATACGAAGGCAGTGGTGTACCTGCTATTCAAGGCGGCGCGATTGAGAATCTTGGTACCATCGGTGATGTTACCGGTGACTTCATCGGTAATTTAGCCATCGGGATTCAAAAAGACACCAATGCCTATGTCGGGTTGGCATTCGGCGGAGCAATTTATCAATTTGCCGGAACAATCAACAGTATTAACGGCAACTTCATCAATAACATTGCGCAAGGCGAATTTGCCAAAGGCGGTGCTATTTTCAACGGTGGTATCGTCCATGATGATTTTGAGCATCTTGCAAAAATTAACAATATCAATGGCAATTTTATCAGCAACCGTTTAACCGGTGTGGAATATGCTTTCGGCGGAGCCATTTACAACGATGCCGGCGGTAACATCAATAATATTACCGGCAATTTCATCGACAACAGTTCGAACGGAATACGAATCCTTGATAGTGGAGAGATCAATAAATACGGGTTGGGTGGAGCTGTTTATAACAGTGGATCCATCAAAAACATTAAAGGAGACTTCATTAACAACAATGCAAATTATATCGGGGGTGCAATTTTTAACACAATTATGGAAGATGGAAACGGACATATCGAGACCATCACCGGCAATTTTATCGGTAATTATGCGGATGATGGCTACGGTGGCGCCATTAATAATCAGGGTATCATAAATCGTATAAAGTCTGATTTCGTTAATAATTTTGCCGGTAGCGGTGGTGCTATTAGTAATGAGTTAGGAACCATTGACAGTATTACCGGTAATTTCATCGGTAACAAAGGAGGGGGGGGTGGCGGAGCGATTTATAATATAAATCATGGAAAAATCAGCGGTCTTAAAGGTGATTTTATCAAAAACCATGCAGCACATGGCGGTGCCATTCACAATGACGGCGATTTGTTTGAAAACATTTCCGGCAACTTTATAGGCAATTATGCCGGATACAGCGGTGGTGCGATCAATACGGCAACAAATATTTCCTTCTCGTCCGGTGATGATACGTTTTTCTTTTCAAATAATTATGTTGAGAAAAATGTGTTTAGCCCCAAAAAATACAACGCTATTCTTGTTGACTATGAAATGGCAAGCATGGGTGCCCCAAACCCGAATCCGATTACCGTTACGTTTGATACAGCCGGCGGCGGTGCCTGGATTATCAACGACAATATTGAAGGAAATCGCCGTATTGGAACAGACGAAGTAAAAGGAACTTTCGTCTTAAACCTTACCGGTGACGATACCGTTAATCAAACATACGGCACCACAACTCAATATATTAAAATAAATAATGATATTATCGGGGCCGACCAAGTGCTTATTAATGGAACAACGTTGCGTTTTGGCGCTTATCGGCACGAAGACAAAAACGCATACAACTGGGATGGCAAAGGCGCGTTTGCTGCCTATCTGTATAACGATTTTACCGAAAACCACGGGGTAGCCGATCGTGATGCCGCTGCTGTCGTTTCCTTGAAAATGAACAACGGCGTGTTTGACATTGCCAACGATTATCTGGAGACCGTGAAGCTGAAAAGCTATTCGGCGACTGACAGTTTTCTGCACATCGATGTTGATCCCGATAAGATGACAGCGGACGAGCTGCATATTGCCGGCAATGTTGAAGGCATCACCAAGATGATTGTCCATGCTTCATCCGATGCCGATGTCCGTAACCGTGGGCAAATCCTGTTTGCGCAATCGGAGAACGACGCCGCCGGTAACGCCGGTTCGTTTGTGGTTTCGCGCGTTTACAAAAGTCCGTATCTGTTTGATGTTAAATATGATCAGATTGCCGAGAACAGCAATAAATGGTATTTTGTAATGAACGATCAGCCGAATGAAGGACCGAAAGAACCTGAAAAGCCGGAACTGCCGGATATCCCGTCGATTAAACCGCAACCGCTGCCCGGCAGCGACC
>OHQF01000087.1_pt1 | contig 70070 bp, 48 predicted proteins | sample 1578001 | NCBI WGS metagenome assembly OHQF01 (sample SAMEA3879538, study PRJEB24766) | human gut metagenome | biome: human-associated habitat; feature: feces | place: USA | collected 1985/1987 | reverse complement strand
TTTTTTGCAGCGGCAAAATCGGCAAAAGTTGATTTGATTGTCTTTGTTCTTCCGGCTTTATTGTTTGACTTCCAAATAGCGGTTAAAAAAACTAAAATAAAAAACCGCCCCTGAAAGGAGCGGTTTTCCAAGTAAAAAGCGATTAAGCTTATTTCTTTTTCAGGGCTTCGCCCAAAGCATCGCCGAGGGCAGAACCGGTGGAACCGGTGTTGGAATATTCTTCCAATGCTTTCTTTTCCTCTTCGATTTCGAGGGCTTTCACCGACAGACCGAGTTTGCCTTTTTTCTTGTCAACATTTACAATTTTGGCTTCGATAATGTCGCCGACTTTGTAGTTGTTAAGATCCTGGCCCGATTTGTCTTTCGACATATCGGCTCTTTTGATGTTGGCGGCAATACCGTCAACTTCGACGTCAACGCCCTTGTCGTCAATGGCGGTGATGGTTGCCTTAACAACGTCACCTTTCTTAAAGCCGTCCATGGCGGTAGCGTTTTCATCTTCAGTCAGTTGTTTGATGCCGAGGCTGATACGTTCTTTTTCAACATCGACGTCGATAATCTTAGCCTGAATTTCCTGGCCTTTGGCATAATCTTTAACGGCTTCTTCGCCCGATTTATCCCAAGCGATGTCAGACAGGTGGATCATACCGTCGATTTCGTCGTTCAAGCCGACAAACAAACCGAATTCGGTAATGTTTTTGATCTTGCCTTCGATAACCGAACCGACCGGATGTTCTTCAATATAGGCAGCCCACGGGTTGGGGGTGCACTGTTTGATGCCGAGGCTGATTCTTCTCTTTTCCGGATCAACTTCCAGAACTTTGACTTCAACTTCCTGCGAGGTCGAAACGATCTTGCCGGGGTGAACGTTCTTGCGGGTCCAGCTCATTTCGGAAACGTGAACCAAACCTTCGATACCATCTTCGAGTTCAACGAACGCGCCGTAATCGGTAATGTTTGTGACTTTACCTTTGTATATGTCGCCGACCTTGAATCTTTCTTCAACATTCTGCCACGGATCGCTCTCGAGCTGTTTCATGCCGAGGCTGATTCTCTGGTTGTCTTCGTTAAATTTGATAACCTGAACCTTAACGGTCTGACCAACCGACAGAACTTCGGCCGGATGATTGATACGTTTCCACGAAATATCGGTAACGTGCAACAGGCCGTCAACGCCGCCGAGGTCGATAAACGCACCGTAATCGGTAATGTTTTTGACAACGCCGTCCAGAACCGAGCCTTCTTTGATCGCATCAATCAGTTCGGCTCTCGATTCGGCTCTGGTTTCTTCCAGAACAACGCGGCGCGAAACCACGATATTGCCTCTGACCTTGTCCATCTTCAAAATCTGGAACGGCTGCGAAATGCCCATCAGCGGGGTAATGTCGCGGATCGGGCGAATGTCGATCTGAGAACCCGGCAAGAAGGCGATGGCGCCGTTCAAGTCAACAGTGAAACCACCTTTGACGCGGCCAAAGATAACACCGTTGATTCTTTCGTTGGCGTTCATGGCTTTTTCCAGATCCTGCCATACTTCTTCGCGGCGGGCCTTTTCGCGCGAGAGAACGATATTGCCGTCGCGGTCTTCGTAACGGTCAACATAAACTTCGACGACGTCGCCGATTTTCAGTTCCGGATTCTGACCGAATTCGCGAACTGGGATACGGCCTTCGGATTTGAGGCCGACGTCAACGGTAACGAAATCGGGGTTAATTTTAATGATGGTTCCCTTAACAACCGAACCGATCAGGCCGTTGTCACCGAACTGTTCGTTAAGCAGGTCGGCAAAAACTTCGTTGGTTTCAGGAATTTGAATTTCTGCTGTATTCATAAAGTAAAAACAATTCAAAATGCCATTCCCGGCAGCGGCCGGGCGGACTTGTACGCAATTGATAAATTGAGCGCAGCGTACCCTGCGCGTCAAAGTCAGCTCTTTTATATACTTAACGATTTATTTTTCAAGCATTTTCATCTATCTTTAATCAACTTTTTTAATTAAAAATTTTTAATCATTGACTTTGTGGAAAATTTTGTGTATTTTTGTCTAGTAAACAGATTTTTTTATTTATTATTCATTTAATACTTTTTAAGATGAAAAAGACAGATTTATTTGCAGTGCTCAGGTTCTTGTGTTTAGACAAAGTGAGAAACTATGTAAATTCGGTTAATGTCGGAATGGGGCATAACGGTGTCGAAGCGCTGATCAATGACCTCAAACGTCTTTCCACCAGCGATTTGCTGAGTGTGATCGACCTCCGCGGCAAGATCGACGTCGGGTCGTTTGAAAAGGCAGTTGAGTTGTTCCTCAACGAGCCCAAGGACCTTTCGCGTGAAAGTCTCGACAATCAGAAGACGATCGTGACGGCGCTGGGTTTTGACCGGGTGTACCATCTGTTCACGGATAAGCATTTCCGCGGCAGCGGCGTGGAAGCCGTTAGAAGCATTTTCGCCGCGTCGACGCCGGAACAACGTCGGATGGCTATGTCCGAGGGTCTGTTCCGCTATTATGGCGAATTGAGCGACAGCTCATGGGAAAGCTCACCCGAGATCATGGAGTTTCTGGCCGGCTGTTTCGTCGAAGCTATCTTCCATTCTTTTGGGATGCATGCTTCTCCGGAACTGATCGAATATCTGGCCGACGGTTATGCTCTGAACATCGCCTATGACGAGTGTGCGGGCAAGAAAAACACCGACTACGGTCTGCTGGCGGAGGTGATGGACTATGCGTCGGAAACCGGTATCGCCGAGTTTCTGAAGGACACCGAGAACCAGCTGACGGTTAAGACGCTCCAAACGACTCTGTTCCTCAAGGAAAAGAAAACCCTCGTGAGCGTCGTCAAAGCGGTCGGCTGTGCCAGTCCCGATATCGAACGCAACATGCTGTTCAACGGAATTCTGCCGGAAGAAAGCGTCCAGCTGAACTTCTGCTTCCCGCAAAACTTCAGCATGCTGATGGAAACGTTCGGTGCCGAAAAGGTCATATCTCTCTTCCCCGACGGCTACAAAAAGAGCTGTTTGAATCTGTGGAACTGGGTGTTGACGGATCGCGAACCGGAAAAGTTCGACCGCAACAGGTGCTCCGATTATGAATGGAAGTTTGTGCTGGCTGACGACAAGCTTTGCATCCGCTACATCAATCAGGGCGGTAAGCTTTACAAGGAAGATATCCTGATGCTGCTCAGCTACGGCAAGGATAACCTGATCAAGTTGTATCGCGAGAAGAAGTAGTTTTCATCTTCAAACTTAAAACAAAAAGAGGTTCCGTTGTTCGGAACCTCTTTTTGTTTTCGACTGCTGCCGAAAAACGGTACAAAAAACGTATCCCGAACGGGATGCGTTTTTTTGAAATCCGATATAGAAAAAGTGATCGGAAAATCAAGGCAAAAATTCTGCCCCCGAAAAAACAAAACCGGGACCAATTCGTCCCGGTTAGAAATACGGCAATTGGCTTTAGCGCCGATGGGCATCAATGTAATCGATCGCCCGTTCGGCAACTTGATCTGCCGTCAGTGTCGAAGTGTCGAAAATAATGGCGTCGTCAGCCGCTTTCAGCGGTGCGGTCGCCCGTTCGGAGTCTCGTTTGTCGCGGGCAATCATATCGGTCAACACTTTTTCAAAATCTGTAACGATTCCTTTTTGTACAAACTCATCATATCGGCGTTTTGCCCGCACTTCGGGGCCGGCGGTTATAAAAAATTTAATATCGGCATCGGGACAAACCACTGTTCCGGTATCACGCCCGTCATACACGGCACCGTTGGCCGGAGTTCCGTCGGCAAAAGTCGGATTATGTGAGAAATCCTGCTGCATCTTGAGAAGAGCGCTGCGTACCGCCGGATGAGCCGAAACAACCGAAGCTGCCTGTCCGCCGATGTCACTGCGAAAATCGGGATGGCGGGAAAGTTCCATCATTTTGACAAAAGTCATTTCCGAAGCGATTCGGGCAGCCGAAACCTGATCGCGAACATCAAGCCCCTGCAGTACCATTTCCAATCCAACCGCACGGTAAACCATACCGGTATCAAAGTAAGCCAAATGATACTTTTCGGCCAGGGTGGCAGCCAGAGTTCCTTTGCCTGCGGCGGCAGGCCCGTCAATCGTGATAATCATATTTTTATGCCTGTAACGAAAACTTAACTAACATCATTGTATATTCGGGTTAAACCATAAACTCAAGCCTTGGGAACGGGTTATACAGAATTTTATTTTAACCGGGGAAATAATCTTGTCAAAAGCCGCCAAAATCCGTTTGTTTGTCGATCTGCCGCTAATTGAGGGGCAGTCGGTGACGTTTGCCGAAGAGCAGAGCCGCTATCTGGCTTCGGTGATGCGTCTGACCGTCAATGACGAAGTTTTGTTGTTTAACGGCCGCAACGGCGAATTTGCCGCTGTTTTGACAGCCGTGGGCAAGAAAAGTGTTCAAGCCGAAGTCCGTCGGCAAACACGGCCGTTTGTTGCCGGTGAAGATATCTGGCTTTTGTTTGCGCCGGTTAAAAAAGATCGTACCGATTATATTATCGAAAAGGCTACCGAGCTGGGAGTTAAAAAAATAATTCCGGTTATTACCCGTCATACCATTACTGACCGGGTTCGCACGGACCGTTTTGCAGCTCAGGCCGCCGAAGCGGCAGAGCAGTCGCGTCGCCTTGACGTTCCGGAAATCGGCGAAGCGGTCCGGCTGGAGTCTCTTTTGTCCGGCTGGGATCCCGAACGGCGTTTGTTTTTTATGGACGAGAGCGGCCGCGGGGCGCCGGCACGGCAAGCCTTTGCAGCTTACTGCGGCGCATCGGCGGTTTTGGTCGGTCCCGAAGGCGGCTTTTCCGATGAAGAACTGGCAGATTTGCGCTCAAAGCCGTTTGCCGTTGCCGTCAGTCTCGGACCGTTGATTTTGCGGGCAGAAACCGCGGTTGCAGCGTCACTCAGCTTGTGGCAGGCAGTCGGCGGTCATTGGGATGGAGAAGAAAAATGAAAAGAAAGAGCAGTGCTATTCCGCCGGCGCGCCGCGCGGCTGCCAAAGCCAAAATTCCGCTTTATCAAAAGGAGTTTTACAGTTGGTTGTATGAAAGTCCGCGCCTGACCGGCTGGCTGGATAACCAGCGGTTGCTGAATATTCTGACTTTCGGTTTCAGTTCCAAAATGCTGCGTTCCTGCGCGGCGGAAATTCCGGTTTCGACCGATGTCTTGCAAATGGGCGCTACTTTCGGCGATCAAACCGGCGTGGCGGCGTCGAAAGTCGGCATTTACGGGCATTATGATCTGATTGACGTCAGTATGACTCAGCTGCGCCACCAGCGTAATAAATATTGTTATCTTTATCCTTTTATGCGCTTTGTTAATCAGGATGCTTCGGAGCCGCTCAAGCGTCAATACGATGTCATTATCTGCTATATGCTGCTTCATGAAGTGCCGTCGGCAACCCGGGTCCAGATCGTCAATAATGCGCTCGGCGCGGTCAAACCGGGCGGCAAGGTCATTTTCATTGATTACAACAATTCGCTGATCTGGCATCCGCTGCGTTATATCGTCAAGATTTTTAACCGCTTGTACCAGCCGTTTGCCGAAAAACTGTGGAATAACGAAATTAAGAATTATGCCCGCAATCCGTCGGAGTATTTTTGGCGCAAGACCACATTTTTCGGCCGTATGTACCAAAAAGTGGTGGCCACTAAAAAAGAAGGGCTGTACTGACAGTCCTTCTTTTTTGCTTTAAGCACTTTGCCGTTGTTTTTTACTTAAACAGGGCTTTGATCCGTTCAGCGATTTCGGTTGCCGGATCCAAACGCTCCATGGCGGTGGTGTTTTCAACGTTATAAGCGTTGATATCCACGGCATAACCGCCGTCAAACAATGACTGAACAAAACGCTGGTGTTTGGGGGTCAGCCAGTTTTTGCCGTTGAAAACCATTACCGGTTTGCCTGATCCGCACGATTCGCAAGCCATCGAGACCGAATCTCCGGTGACGATGATGCGATCGGCGCAAGCATAAAAGCCCATAATCGGGTTTTCTTTTTTCTCTCCCCACAGATAAGTATAGGCCGGAATATGGGCAAGTTTTTTCATGATGATGTCTTCGGCTGATTTGCCGGTCCGGCGCGACGACGTAATCAGGATCGAACCGCTGACCTGATTGTGAACTTTCAAAATGGCATCGGCCAGCATTTCGGCGTTTTTGTCAGTAAACGGTTTATTTTTGATGGCACCGCCGACCAGTATGGCCGTCAGAGGTTTCGGCAGCGACGCAAAGACCGGAGTCCATTTTTGCCGGGCTTCTTCAAGAGCCTGGGGCGAAATACGATGAGCGCATCCGGTAATGTAAAGCAGATTTTCACCTTCGGCTTTGCCGCGGTCGTGTTCCGGAATAACAATCAGATCCATTTCTGAGGCACCGAATTTTCCGGGAAACATCAATTGAATGATTTTGGTTTTTCCTTTTGACGCTTTCTTCAACCATAAGGCGATCGGCGCCGTACGGCGGCTGATTGATAAAACAGCGTCAGGAAAAGGTTCGCCTTTGATCGGCGCACTTTGCTTGCGGTCAATGCCGATCAGGGTTTTGCGCCGAATGCAGTTCGGAAGAGCCGCCAGTCGGTTATAAACGATTTTCTTTTCAATAATTTCAAACTCGTCGGCAATTGCCGGCAAAATTCCTCTGGCCTGTCCGACGCTACCGGCGCGGTCGTCCATAAGTGCCCAAATTGTTTTTTTCATGTTTGATAACTCTAATATTTTTATAGTAAAACGATTCGTTTCCCATTATATTATTTGTATTGATTAACACAATGTTTTTTTTGAGAAAAGACAGGAGGCGGCAATGAAGAAACTTGCGTTGTTTTTGGCGGTTTTGATGTTGGGCTGTTCGGCGGCTGCTCAGGCGCAAATGGCGGCAACTCGCGATGCACAGTACATAGCGGTGCTGCGGGCGGTGGTCAATTATAAAATTGACGACGACGAAAATATCCGCAATATCGAACGGCTGCGCGAAGATCGGCGCTTTAATGAAAAGGTGCAGAAAATGCTGGACAAGCTGAGTAACGAACGCAGCAAAAATACAACCAACCGCCGGGTTTTGCAAATTCTTGAACAGGCCGGGAAAGACCTGTATAATCTTTTGGATTAAGCTTTGTTTAACCAAGCGGTGATATCTTTTTGCCGGAATATTAACTCGAGACGGGGGAATTTGATGAAAAAGTTTAAATATGCGGTGTTGAGCGCGACGGTTTTGCTGAGCGCCTGCCATCACAACGAAGTTTATTATGACGAAAGCGTTATTGCCGTTGAAGAAACGGCGGTTGAAACTACCGGCGGTGAAGTTGTTGCAACCGCTGTTCCCGCCGCAGCCGGTCAATCGGTTATAACGACCGAAACACCGGTGGCCGAACCAAAACAGCCCCGGGAAGAAGTTGAAATTATGAATCCGGATCAACCGGTCGAAAAGCTGGCTTACGATTCGGCTTATGACCGTTTTCTTGACAATGTGGTGATCAAAGCCCGTTCGGACAATTATGTAACCTATGAGTATAAAGATGTCCGGGTTGACGAACTGGCACCGCTGGCTTCGCGTTATTGTGAAGAACACGGCAACCGTACCGCGGTTTTACGAAGTGTCATTCTGTATAAAAATTATGCCCGCCGGGCGACTTTTGACTGTCTGCGCTTGCAATAGACTTTTAAAAATCCTATATAAATATCAAATATGACAGGGTTTTAAAAAGATCAGGCAAGAAGTTAAATGGCAAAAGATTTATACAACATTTTAGGCGTGTCCAAAATGGCGACCAAGGCCGAAATCAAATCGGCCTACCATAAGTTGGCCCGCAAATATCATCCCGACGTAAACAAAGACAATCCGTCCGCTGCCGAAAAGTTTAAGGAAATTTCGGCAGCTTACGATATTTTAGGTGATGAAGACAAGCGCAAAAAATATGACAACAATGAGATTGACGCCGATGGCAAGCCTACCGGTTTTGGTGCCGGGTACGGCAATACATATTCCGGCGGCGGCAATCCGTTTGGTCAGGGCGGTTTTTATTCATCTTCGGGCGACCAAAATGCCAACTTTGATTTCTCTTCCATTTTCGGCGACGATATTTTTTCGGCGTTCAACGGTGGCCAGGGTGGCCGGCATGGATTTTCGGGTGCTTCGCGCCGTTCTCGCAAGGGTGAAGACGTATCCTATACAATGCGAATCGATTTTTTGACAGCCGTGCGCGGCGGCGAACGACAAATTGCGCTCGGCGGCCGTAACATCAATGTCAAAATTCCCTCCGGAACCGTGGACGGACAAACGTTGCGTCTGAAAGGACTGGGAAATCCGGGACATTACGGCGGTGAAAACGGTGATGTCCTGATTACGCTGAATGTTGATAAACATCCTTATTTCGGCATGGAAGGGCAGAATATTACAATGGAACTGCCGATTACTGTAAAAGAGGCGGTTTTGGGCGCCAAAATCACCGTACCGACAATTGACGGTCAGGTGGCAGTAAAAGTTCCCGCCTATGCCGGCAGCGGCGACAAACTGCGCCTGAAAGGCAAAGGAGTTAAAAATCGCAACGGCCAAGGCGATCAGATCATCACCCTGAAGATTGTGGCACCGCGGATCAAAAACGCCGAATTGGAAAAAGTGCTGCAAACAATGCCGGACGAAAACATAAGGACTTTTTAATGCTGCTGGAAGCACTGCGTGATTTTGAATGGTACAACGAGCCTCGGGAAGTTTCTTTCAGTGATCGCGGGGTGAAAATTACCGCGTCCCCGCATACCGATTTTTGGCAGGATACCGTGCGTGCCTATCATAAAGATAACGGCCATTTTTTCTATGGTGGCCGGCGCGGTGCTTTTATAATGACGGCCTCTTGGCGGTTTGACAATCCCGGCGGTTTTGCCCAATGCGGTTTGATGGGACGGCTTGATGAGGAAAACTGGTTCAAAATTGCGGTGATGTCACGCAACCGTCAACCGCAAAATATCGGTACGGTAGTAACGGTTAACGGCAATTCTGATATGGCTCTGGTCCCGCTTGAAGGGACACCGGCGGATGTGTGGTTCCGCGTGCGCAAAAGTACCGACGGGGTTTATGAGTTGTCTTATTCGGTTAACGGGATTGTTTTTGCGGCGGTGCGGCGCTTTCGTCTCGGTCGTGAAAGTGCTGAAGTTGACGCCGGCGTATATATTTGCAGCCCTTCTGAGCAGGGTTACACGGCTCTGTTGTCTTCAATTGAAAATGATGCTTTGTAAAAGGCCTTATCTCGGCCGCTTCAATTGTAACCGGGAATGGCATCGGTTTTTGGTGACCGAAAATAAAGATTCTGAGGCGTTGTATTTGAAATTGTCACGGTCAGCTTTTGAAGCGTCGGTTCTGTCCTGTGTGGTGAAAGGATCGTCAGTCGTAAAACCAGGCAATGCCACATTTGAACAATTTGTCACATTTGCAATGAGACGCGGCTTCGGCCGGGGACAACGGCAGGTCGACTGCGGCATATTCGCCGTTGTCAAGGTTGGAGGGAAAACCCCGCGGCGGAACAATGCCGGTCGGACTGATAACCAAATATTGCAAACCGTTGGCGCTGCCACCCCAGTCGGTTGAAGCGAGTTGAGAACAGGTTTTTTCGGTCAATCCGTTATAAACCATCACAAAACCTTTATTACGGGCAATTGATTTGATTGTGACTTCGCCGTTCATGACATGAAAGAGCTTTTTTCCTGTTTCGTCTTTACGAACACCGGTAGCCAGATTAAGCTCAACCACGTTTTTATCCAAATCTTCATATGACTTCTGGTCAGCATACATGTTTTTTATATTATGTGCTGTGGTGCTGATGTCGACCACCAACTTATCGGTATTTATTTTTTCCATTGCTTTGGTATAACCAGCAATCCCACCGATCGACAAAACACCGATAATTGCCAATACGCCTAAAATTTCGATCATTGAGCGTCCTTGTTGGCAAAGAAGAGCATGTCTCAAGTTTTAGTCTCCAAAACATTTAATTTTTTATACCTTTACATATTATTTCACTCGAGAGGAAAATACAAGTCTTTTTGTTTAATTCTATAGATGTCATTTTGCCTCTAATCAGTTGAATTGTATCTGTTTTTTTTTTTTTTTTGTTGCAAAAAAGAGGTGCCTCGGCGGTCATTTTTTGGGCCTTAACGGCGATGCCGGTTTTAAAATAGTATGTCATTTAAGGAAGAGGATTTCAAGCACACGTTGAGCAGAGCGAATCTTCCGATTCGTTACGATACGACGAAGTGAAAAATACACTTTGAGGATGAGCTCTGTAACCGAGTTTTGACGAATACTCAACCGCTGTTACGTCGGTTTTGGTTGGTAATAAGGAAAATGACCGTTTTTCTAAAAGCCGGGGATTTTCAATCTGCAAATTCAGATTATCTGATTTCGGTATGGTCTGTTGTAGCTTAATCTGTCGTTTAAGGATCGGTATAAAACAAATACAGATATTGAGAATTGTTTTTATAAAAATTGATGCAGGGCTTTGCATATGCTGCCGGGGGCAAAAATACGTTCGACTTTACCGGGAGGCAAGGCAAAAAATAGCCTCGGGCTCTGTCAGAGGTACGGGATAAACATCTGCGAGCTAACGCAAGCGGTCTTAACTATTCCGAACGATGTTCGTTCAGCCCAAAGGTGGTGCAAGTCTAATGACTGGATTGGAATCCTGCATCTGCCTGTAAAGCATTGATAGAGAACCCTAGGTAAACCGAGGATTCTATTAAAGATACAAACCTAACGGTTTGACCCGCATACAAAGGCGTGGAACGGTGTTTTATGACATCTTTGCATTCAGTCCCGAGTAAACGCGGGTTTTTCTGTAAAATATATAATAAAACTCCGCCGCCTAACACAAGGGGTTAACTGTTCCGAACAATGTTCGCCGGTTCAAAGGCTTCGCAAGCCTGATGGCTGGGCTGAAATATCTGCATTCACCTGCTTACACAGACGTTCGAACCATAAAAAAAAGAGGAAGTTTTTCTTCCTCTTTTTAATTTCACTAAGTTGAAATTAGTAGTATTTCCACTCAACGGAGTTGGTATCACCATTTCCGCTGCAACCGGCAGCTGCATCAGCCAACTTCAAAGGCAGAGTAGCTGCTGCTGTTGTACCTTCTTTCTTGGTCGGGCCGGTGGTTACCGATACCAAACCTGAACCCGAACCGGAACCCCAGTCGGCTGTTGCCAAAGCAACACAGGCTTCTTTACCCAAACCTTCAAATTTAACTGTAAAACTTCTGCCAGAATCAGCCGATGCAATGCTTACATCACCGTTAAAAGCGTTGTATGCTTTGGTAGCGGTTGCCGGAGCAACACCGTTCAGCATTTCGGCACCGACAGCACCCATCTGAATAGCAACGGTTGTATTCAAGCCATCGTAGTTAGGCTGACCGGAATAGAGCGTACGGATGTTGGTAACGGTTGTTGATACCTGATCCATTGCTTTAGTGAGTTTGAATTTTGCCATCGCTTTAGAATAACCTGCGATACCGCCGACCGACAGCACGCCGATAATTGCCAAAACACCGAGCATTTCCACCATGGAACGACCGCTTTGCTCATTCTTATATAAAGTCTTCATTTTTTTCTCCCAAAAAAAAATCGTATTTCAAGTAATTATAATAGCTTAAAAATTGCTATAATACAAGTTATTTTTACCTCAGCGCATTCCATTCCGCTACAAAATTATTCTATTGTCCACAGAACTTTAGAACCTTTGCGACAGATTTTCTGTGCCTCCTGCCGGGCAACCGGCAATTTATAGTTCTCTTCTCCCCAACTGAACGTTTGGCGGTTATCTCCGCTAACGACAGTGATTTGTAAGAGTCCTAACTCTTCGGGTCGTTCAAAGCGGTATGCCGCCAGAGCAACGCATTCGCCCATGCTCAACTCGCTGTAAACAACGTCAAAACTGCGTTCTCCCGGCATTACGGTCTCGCCGTTTTCACCGCTGCCGATCAAAACCGGCTTGCCGAGAGCATTTGTAAGTCTGCCTTTATGATAAGACAGATTAGTTAATATATTGTTATCAACTGTCGATTGTGTATTCAACCCCCAGTAGTCAATCTTGCTGGCGTAGTGGCGGCGAACCAGCGCCGCTGCTTCGGCAACCTGGAGTGCGGCTTGTTCCACTTTTTTGGTCGGGGTGACATAATGCCACACCATAATTCCGCTCAGCAAGACCAAAGCGGCAATCAGCAGGACAATCGGTCGGTTGTTGATTTTCTGCCGCATTCTACATACCCATCGAACTGGTGATTTGGTCTTGCATTTCAAAGGTTCCCATAACCGCCCAGGCGATAATGCCGGAAACCATCAGCAGGGCCACCATGTTCAAAATGCTAGCTTTTTGTTCAATTACGTAAGCCGATTCGTCTAGCCAGTTGTTGGCCAGATTTTCCAGTGCTTCTTCAAAGTTGTCCATTTCCGAATAGATTTTTAAGTCGCCGATAATCTCGGCATCCGGAAATTCCAGCTTGGTTTTTGATAATGCCTGCCCTAAGTTATCACCGTTATTAATAAAGACCAACGCCTTGTCAATTCTTTCTTTCAAATAGCGGGTCGAGTCTTTTCTTAGCGCCCGCATTGCGTTTGAAACCGGAGTTCCGCCTTTGACCAGTGCCGACATCGCCAGCAGCCAGGTAATTCCCACAAATACCTTATACAGTGACCATGGCGGCATATGATCGGCAATCGCCCGTGTCGGGCCGGTCCAAATACCGATGGTCAGATAAATTACCAGCATGATTGACGGCAAAATAGAAAAGGCAACAATCCAGTATTCCTGAATCCACGATGACAGGTCAACCAGTGTTCGCGCAGTTCCCTGCCAGCGCGTGTTCGGCGCCGCGTCGATCATCGGCGGCACCATGTAGGCACCGATACCGTAAATAATCAAAACCACCATCATCATCAGGAAGGCCGGGTAGGAAATCGCGCCGATAATCGGACGCAGCATTTTGGTGGTGCCTTCGGTAACCCGGATCAGGTTGTATAAAGCGCCTTCCAAGTCGGAAACGTCGCCCACCGACAACATCAGACGTTCGCGATCCGGTGCCCATCCTTTGAGAGCGTCGGAAAACGACATACCGTTTTGCAGGCCGTAACCCCATTGTGCAATCGCAATTGCCATCGGTTCGCTGGGATTTTTGCCGTCGTTGGTGATGGTTGCGTGCAGCATATCCAGCGCATTCATCAGCGAGAACCGGTTGCTCATCAAAGAAGCGATCTTCCGGTAAATCTTCAACCGGGTAGCCCCCGACATCAGGCAAATCATTTTCGCATAGTAAATTTCGATGCTGTTTACTTTTTTCAGTGCCTGACTTAAGTTAGAGGCCGAATCTCTTTTCTTCTCTTCCATCTTCTTTTCCTCTCTGTTTTAGTATACCGGACGCTGATCCAGCAGACCGCACCACCGTTCGACTTCGTCCAAATCAATCAATCCTTTTAACATCCGTTCCAACGCGGCGTCTTTTAAGGTTCTTCCGTTAAGGTCACCGGTCCAATAATCAATTGCTTTGCGGGTTTCGCCGGCAATCATCAATTCCAAAAAAGTTCCATCGGGCAAAATCATTTCTTGTACGCCCAAACGTCCTTTGATGCCGCGGCCTTCGCAGAACTTGCAGCCGGGACCTTTCAGATAGGTGTTTTCAACCCCAAAATCGCCCAGCGCAGTGCGCAGGCGTTTAACCGCCGGATAGTCCAGTTTTTCTTTTACCGGAATACGGCAATAGGGGCAGAGTTTTCTGAACAGACGTTGAGAAATCAAGCCCTTTAACAGTTCCGGGTCGCTTAACATATATGATTGCACGCCCATATCGCGCAAACGAGTTACGATAGCCGGTGCCGAGTTGGCGTGCAAAGTCGCCCAAACCAAGTGTCCCGACAACGCACCTTTAAATGTCAGACTGGCGGTGGCCAGCGAACGGATTTCACCCACCATCAAAACATCCGGGTCGGATCGCAATGCGGCTGACAAAGCCAGCGTAAATTGGACTGTTTTTTCTTCTTCCGTGTTGGCGTTAGTCACCGGCATCTGCCGGGCGCCGGGAATCGGATATTCCGGCGGATCTTCTACCGTCAGCAGGTTTATTTCACCGTTTTTCTCTTTGATTAGTTTGATCATGTTTCTTTGCAGCAGGGTCGATTTTCCCGAACCGGTCGGCCCGGCGACGATATTCAGCCCCACCGGTGCTGCGCGCAGGCGGAAAAACAAATCCTGTTCATATTCGCCGCAACCGAGAGCCGCCAAGTCATCGTTGCCGTCCGGGTTATCGTCGGCATATAACAGACGCATAACCAAATATTGCGAACCGAAGGCAATCGGGTTAAACTGCAAGCGGATCGCCAGCACGTTGTGCGGCAGCATCAATTTACCTTTGGAGCCGCGTAACGGCGTCGATCCCAGCTTTTGCGCGCCCTGAAACTCGTTTTGGGCATAGTTGGCATCCGAAATATCGGCTGAAGCAAAGGCTGCACGTACAAATTGATCGCCCCATTCTTTACTGTATTCCATTTCTTTGATCATCACGCCGTTGGCGCGGAAAAAGATTTCGGTACAGTTGTCGGAAACCACAACGTGCACGTCGGATACTTTCATTGACGAAGCACGTTTGGTAATATTAACGAAGTCGCGTTGCATTTGCAAACGCGCCAAGTCTTCATCATCTTCGGAAAAGACCTGATTGCGTTCGGCCATCGCGTAAATAGTTGCCAGTTCGTTTTGCGAAACATAGACAGGGGCTTTCATCTTGATCCCCTTCTTTTCCGCAATACTCAGAAAACTCAGGACCGGGCCGTCAAAACGATGGTCCTTGGAGATCAATAACGTACCGTCGGCAAAAAGCGCCAAACGCCGGCGCGTTTCGTCGTTGATATTTAATGACGAACCGTCCGGCAGTTTGCCTTTAGGCATAGTGCACAAGTAATTATCGTTGGCAAAAAGACCATCAATAAAATCCTTCGAACTTGTCTTCTTGGGCTGCTCGGCAGGAGCAGCCCCGGAGATATTAGCGTTTTCTTTGCCTTGTGTTGTGCTTTCTTCTACCATTTCTTTGCTATCTGATAAACATTCCTTGACCTAAGCTCGGAATTCCCTGAGTGGTATTGATCTGACGTCCGCGAGACTGATTGTTGTTGCCGCTGTTAGGATCGTTGGGATCAACCGGTGCTTTGATGTTAATGTCGGACGGAACCGGTTCACGGTCCAGAATGCCGCCGGCGGAGAAATAGAGATAATCTTTTTCGTTATCTTTGACCGCACTGACATAAGTCTGAGCAATATCATCAATTGTAAAGCCGTTTCTCAGCGTGGTTCCAGGCTTAACCATAAAGACGTCGCCGTCGGTATTGATCAGTTTAGCCGCCAGTTCTTCGCCCTGACCGGTAATTTCCATAATCGCATATTCGCTGCTGAGTTTGATTTTTTCCGGTGCCAGCGGTGTTGTCATGTCAATTCCGCTGATTGAGGTGGCAAACGGATTCTTTTTGCCTGTAGCCGCTTCTGCCTTGGCGGCAGCCAGCTTTTTCTTCGAAGATTCGATTTCGGCTTCCAGACGGGTTTTCAAAATGGAAATCTGGCTTTCAAGGTTAGCTACTTTCTTATCATAAGCCACCCGTGCGTTTTCGGCTTTGCTCTTAAGATCATCTGCCTTTTGTTTCAAAACCGACAGTTTCTTTTTGTTATCTGCCAAAATCTGTTTGGTTTCGGCATCTTTTTTGGCCATCTGAGCATATACTTCGGCGTTTTTCTTAATCCACTTTTGGGTAGCGTCGAGCATGGTTGCCTTATAGGCCTTAACGATTTTTTCCTGACGCAGTCTTTCCAGAGCGGCGGCCGCTTCCTTCAATTTGGTTTGTTCGGCAACCATCAGGCGTTCCTGCTCATTTTCCCATTCGATTCTTTTTCTTTCTTCTTCTTCTTTACGGGCATCTTCTTCCTGCTGAGCTTTCAGGCGTTGAGCCTTAACGGCAGCAATTTCGTTCTGAACTCTTTCTTTTTTCAGTTCCAGATTCAACAAAGTCGTCTGTTTTTCCAAATCGGACATTCTGGCAAACAGGTCGTTGCTGATCGAAGGAGAGATCGTTTCGTCAAAACCGCCGGTCGGTTTGGCGCCCAGCAGCTTTCCGGTTACTTCCGGAGTAACCGTCGGCGGTACCGTTGAGACCGTTTTGGTCGGCATTGGCGCACCCATGGGCATCTTGTCATTTTCGATCTGTCCCATGTCCATCATGTCGGTTTCGTCTTCAATTGAAATTGTGGTTACCGATTCTTCGGAAGCGTCATTGTCGCTTTCCATCGGAATAACGTCCGTGGCAACGCTGTTGGTCGGCTGCGACGGCGAAATGAGACCGGCCCCCGGCAGCGAAACATCTCCCATTTGTTCGTCAAACAGCGATATTTCTTCCGGCGCGGATGATTCGTCCATCGGAGCAAGGGCGACCGTGTCGTCGTTCTCCATCAAAGTGACGGTTTGAGCGGCAGCCTGATCGGCCAACAATCCTGCGGCAACAACTACTGCCAAACCACATAAAGTATTTCTAAAACTATAATGCATAGATAGCTCCTTCATATTCCCAAACACCGGTTTCGGGGTTGTACATTATTAAATTAATCGTAAGTCCTGAAAATTTTGTTAACAAATTGCTCCAGACTTTAGGATTATAGTTTGAACTGAACTTAAACTTTACCGAACGGTATACGTTCTGTTGCGGAGAAGTGTATACTTCGTCATTTAAGGTAACTTTCTGATCGATCGACTGGAAGAATTCATTGAGGTTGATCTTTAAGTCCATCATTGAACGTGTCGGTTCCGAAGTTTCGGTATTGATGTCTCCCAAACTCAACGCTGCCATGACTGTATTGCCGTCGTCTGAAATGGAACGCGCGGAGAAATTCAGGCCGGAAGAGTTTAATGCTTTGTCGGCAATTGAAATACGTCCAAACAATCTGCTCCAGGTCGTACTGGCACCGCCGGTCGTACAAGTGACGTTACTGATTTTCCAGCCCGGAGGCATGATCGTTACCAGATCCAATATTTTGTTCTGACAGTTACCCATAACCATGATTGGATCGGGCAGATTCTCCCACGGTTTCGGCTCGGGAGGAATCTCCTCTGTCTTGACAACTTTCGGTGCCACCGGTACCATAACCGGAACCGTCGGCGTGGTGTCAAACAGGCTCATAAATAGCTGGTAGAGAATATAGAGGACAATGAAAGCGCCGGCACCGGCAATGATATAAAACATCTTGCCTTTGGTGTTGATTTTTTGCAGCTTAACTTTACTGCCGCGAGACAACAAATCGTCGAGATCGGGATATAAAGTATCTTCAATATTCCATTCCGGCGGCGCAATCTTCAGCTTCCAGTCCGGAACCATCAACATGCTCATGAATTGCTTCTTGGCATCTTCTTCCGAAAGATAGAGCATATCGCCGTTTGCCAGAATAACGTCATCGCGTACGCAGACATACCACCATCCGTTCGGTACTTTAAATACCGCAACGAAGGAAGGCTGGTCACTGAGTGCGGAAGATAAAGTGATCGCACCGGTATTTTGTCCCGGTTTGTAGCCGTCTGCTGAAACGCAAATACCAAACTGTGGCGTTTTGCCTTTCTTTATACAGTACAGATCGGCGCCTTCCAAAACGCCCTGCGAGGACTCTATGATTTCGGCCAGCGGCGCGTCCTGATTTTGCAGAGACTGCCAGAACAGGCTGGTGGCAAACTCCACACCGCCGGATACGAAATGAGTACCCCAGCTCCGTTCCTGATCTGTTTTATATTCGTCATCTAGCATTTTGGCATCATCTAACACGTTCGTTTCCTTTTATCAGAAATTTAAGTCTAGTCGCGTACTCTGGTTTCCGGATTAAGCGGAGATTCCAGCACCACGGGGGTTAAAATGATCACTAAGATGCTTCTGACTTTTCCGGCTGTTGCGGTACCGCCCAGCAAAGAGTTGGTTGCAGAACCGACGCCGCGTTTTTCCGCACTGTTTTCGACGCGTTCATAACCTGTCAGCACCAGGGATTCTCCCGACTTCAGAGCAACTTCCTGAGTAAAGCCGCGCGATTCGATGATCGGGTTCTGAATGTATTCACCGCCTTCGCTTTCGCCGTCATTGCCACTGATCAGGTCAACTTTTTCCAAAGCCAAAAGGTCAGACAGCGTGAGGTCAAATTTGAGAAGCAGACGTCCGTGTTCCAAAATGCGGGGCAGCACGTTCATCGTAAAGCCGGTTTCGATTTCCTCGGTTTCCGTCGACAGATCATAAGTTCCGGAGTCGCCGCCGCTGTTGGTTTTGGTGATTTCGGAAATGTAGTTCTGTTTCTTGACAACCTGAATCGGGGCCGATTTATTATTCAAAGTGGTTACCGTACCGCTGGTAATCAGGTTGGTGGTCGCCTGGGTTGACAACGCCTGGATGCTGGAATTGATATTCCAGTTGCCCGGCATAATGGTCATTGTCAGGTTTTCGGCAATATCGGAACTCAAACCGCTTGCAGCACTGGCCAGACCGATTGAAGTTTTACCGTCATTAAACAAAGTTTTCAGATTAAGCGAGAAAGTGTCCGAATCGTTGACGCTGACTTGCAAAACTTTAATGCTGATGGCAACCTGACGGGACAGACGCGTGTTCTGTTCATTAACAAAATGAGCAACTTTGCGGATGTCATTCGGAGTTGCGGTCAACGAAATGGTTCCGTTGGTCGGGTCCAGAGATAACTGGGCATCTTTACCGACCATTGAGGTAATTGATTTTTCAATATTGCTCCACAGCTCTAATTCGGCAGAGTTGGTCAGGGTGAGGGCAGAAGTGCCGCCGCTGCCTGAATCGGTAGACGAACCGCCGATGTTGGAGGTCAAAGACTGTTTGGTCGGCAGACTGTACAGAACGAAAGTCTTAGTCATAAATTTATAGAAATAGATTTCGTTCTTTTCATAACGCCACCAAATTCCGAAACGGGAACCGATTTCGTCCAACAATCCGCTTAAAGGTCCGCGATAAGAAACCAGCATTTTGGTCGGATCGGCCCAATGGGCATTGATCTGATCCGGAGACGGAACGTTTTCCGTGGCAGATTTCAGAAGATCTTCTTCCAGGTGGGGAGCAAATCTGACCTGAACCGATGTGATTTTGTTAATCATGTCGCCGATTTCATATAAAGTAATCGGGCGGTTACTGATCAAAGTAATGCCTTCTTTGGTTTCCAGATAAGCGGGGATCGGGGCGCCTTCATATTCTACAATACTCTTGTCGCCGAGCCAGATCTCGTTTTTAACCCGAACTACGTCTTCCGGAGCCGCCTCGCTCGGAGCTTTGGCTTTTTCCTTGAGTTCGGTTGTTGCTTCAACTTCGCGTTCCAGCGTTGCGTCCATACTGGTCGCAATTGAGCAGGCGCCGATCAGAGCAACCAGGCCCAAACCCAAACTGTATTTAATCCAATTATTCATACGCATTCTCATCCTCCATAGTCTCGACTACCAAGACGCGGTTTCCTTTATAAAATGTAGCTATCGGAGCCGGACGGGCCCGGGCAAAAGCTCTTACCAGAGCCGAACTGACGTCGGCAAAGCGGCCTCTGAACATAGCGCCGGCCGTTAAAGTATAGTTACGGTTAGTGTTCCAAATCAGTCGCCAGCCGGCTCGGTCGCACCATTCGGTTAACAACAGCTTCAGGCTTTTACCTTCTTCGGCCAGCCAGTCTTCGACCGGATCATCGGCGCTGTAACCTTCGCCGGAACCGCCGACATCCGCACCTTCGCCGATTTTTTCGTCAACGGTAATTTCTTCTTCATAATCAATAACTTCACCATCGATTGAAGGCGGAATGGTTGCCGACATATTGCTTCCGGCACCGGATTGAACTATTAAATGATCGCGGGGAGTTCTTTCGCCGTATTCACGGTAATCGGCGGCCACTTTGGTATAGTTGACGAACTCGTCTTCGGCGGCACAACCGGTGATTCCGGGAGTAGGATATTGACCGGCCGGGCAGGTCTGTTTGACGGTCGTGCCCGGAGCGGCTTGTGTTTCTGAATACTCGTATTCATAATCGTTGTTGCTTGCGCAACCCGATAACAGCAGAACTCCTAAAAAACCGGCTGATATAAGAAATTTGTAGTTCATTTTCGTGTTTCCTAAGCTGTTTTTATTCATATTTTTAACCTATCATACATACTGAAAAAAAATAATCAAGCAGATATTCTACCACGACTGGTAATACAGACTCTGCCTTTTATTGTTTTCCGGCATATCGTTATTGACGTTTTCGTTAATCCTTAAAGTCCTGATAATAAACGAATTTGGCTCGCGGGAAGTGAAAACGGTATTTATTTTTCCGTAATCTACACCCTTATTAGTTAAAATATTGTGTAATAAGTTTAATCTTTTTTGCTGCAGCTCAAAAGAACTGGTGCGGTCGATTCTGACTTCCAGAATAACGTTGGGATCTTCGATAACTTTGTTGGCAAATGCCTGAATCCATCGCAAGGTGGTTCCCGAAATTTCGGCGCGTCCCGGTTGGAAAGAAAGCCGCATCTCTGCCGGCAGGATTTTGGTCGGCGTTTTGTCGCTGCCGAAAGCCGAAAATAAACCTTTGCGTTTTTTGGCTTTTTTGGGTTTTTCAGTTGTTTCTTTGTCGCTTGTCACGTCGTCGCTTTCACTGCTGTCAGAACTGCTGAACATTGAAGCGAGACTTTTAAACAGGCCGCCGCTTTTTTCTTCTTCGGCAACGGTTTCTTCTTCCGGCTGGGGATTTTTCCGGTCAAGGCTCTTTTTTGGGGAAACCAGTTGCGGCGTGAGGTTTTTGTCGTTAAGGATGTCTTCCGGGATCGGAATTAAGATATTCTTGACCATTTCGGCGGTTTGAACCTTATTGTCTTCATCGGCCATTGTCTCGGGCCGATTGAGTATGTCGGCGATTTCCGATTCGTTCAGGCCTTTGTAAAAATCCTCTTCCAAAACGTGATTGTTTTTCGGATTGCGGGCCCCTTTGGCGACGACCCAGGGGCTTTCCTCGACGTCGCGGGCTGTCATCTCGTGCCATTCGCGGCCGGAGATCCGGTCTTTTTCGAGGGTAGGCTTAACGGCGATTGATTCAACGTCCAGCGTTCCGCCTTCCGCCATGGCAATCTGGTTATCCGGCGCAGCGGTTGCAATTTCTACCGAGGTTTCACGACCTTTTTGCAAACCGAACTCCAGCGGAATTATATGATCGTTTTTATCTGTTTCAGCAGCGGCAAGGGCTGTCGGGACTTCTGACGGCACGGAGTCAGCCGTTTGCAGCAAAAGAACGTTTTCTTCCTGGAGTTGAGGCTCAGTTTTTGGGGATACCGACGCTAAAAGATTTTCTGTATCTTTAACCGGTTTTTCCGTAACCGGAATATCGGCTGTCTGGACAAATGCCGGTGTCTGCTGTTCAATTGCCGCAATATTGTTTTCCGAGTCGTCGAACGACAGGATTTCCGGCTCGTTTTCCGCTGAGGTTACCGTCCGGGCGGCGGCAGAATATTCCAACGGAATATCGGCGGCATCTTCGACCGAACTGATGCTGATTCCTTCGTCATTGTCAAAAACAAACAGATTTTTATCAATAAGAATATCCCGTTCGTTTTTTCTCGGCAAAGGTGCGGCCAGCGAAAAAACCTCAACCGGAGCCAGAGCCTGTCCCGCGGCCGTCATATCGCTTTGGAAAAAGAGCGCAATGTTTTTTTCCGGAATGGATATTTCGGCGCTTTTAGGTTGTGCCGGTACGGCAAAAAGCTCATTAAACGCCCACATTGTGAACAGAGAAATGATAAAACTGTTAACAAATATTTTAAAAGTCTTTTTTCTCATTAACTTGACCCCTCTAATGGTTAACAATAAATTAAAATATGAGAATTGGCAAGCACATAATTCGCCGAATATTAAATTTTCGTCGTTTTTTTTGGGGGCTGTGCGGGGTTAGAACAACAGCGGCATAGCGGCTGTATATTCAGAGTGATATATATAAATAAGTGTTTTCTTGTTTTTGCGTTTCGGATAAAACGGAGCCGGAACGGGACAGACACGGCGGAGTCTGTTCCGTTTATTGTCCAAAATGAAGCCGAGTTAACTATGAATTTTTTGTTACAGGGTTTTTTTGTGATGAAAAACAACTGGTTACCAGAAGTGGGCGAGGAATGATAATGCTGGTAATTTTGGAAAAAATCAGGTATCCTAAAAATGTATAAGTAAAGTACTTTTAATTAATTAAAGGAGAAAAACTATGCAATTTATTAAAAGAAATATCTGGACGCTGGCTGCAATGGTTTTGTTTGTGACTGTTGCTATGGTTGGCGATGCCGCGGCTGTTGACGGCACCAGCTTAATGACTCAGGCGAGCAAGAAGGTCTCTAACGTATTTGAAGCTGTTAGAACGATCATCTTCATCCTGGGTGGTTTTGGTCTGGTCGGCGTTGCTTTTGCGGCTATTTTCGGTAAAGTAAACTGGAAATGGTTTGCAGCTTTGGCTGTTGGTCTGGCTATCTTGGCTGCAGCAAACGCCGTTGTTCAATATGCGGCAGGCTCCAAAGCCGGCACGGGCGTAACCGATACCTTCGGTGTATAGTCCGTCGGTGAATTAACCAATAGGGAGGGCTGGCAGAAGTTTTGGCTAGCCAATGACAGCCCTCCTGTTTTACTACTAACAAAAGAAGGAAAAAGAAGATGTTGTACGTAAAATTAAAGAAAATAATAATATTTGCATTGGTTGCGTTCTTAGCTTCTTCAATTTTATTTGCAACCAATTCTTATGCGGCATTGTTTGGTGATCTGACATCGAAAGGTGCTGAGATCTTCAGAGGAATGCGCGAAATCATTTACGCGGTTGCCGGTTTTGGTATCGTAGCAATTGCTATCGGCGGTTTCTTCGGTAACTTCAACTGGAAATGGCTTGGAGCAATCATTATCGGCCTGATGGTTATCGCAACAACTGCCGGGATTATTAACTATATGGTGGAAAGTACGGTTATAACCCCGGGTATGATCACGGATACTCTGATCAGCGGTAATGACTCGGGACTGGCAAAATAGTTTGAACAGAGATTTTAGGAGGGTGCTATGCAAAAATTTAAGATAAAAGATAGGATGTCTGTATCTCTGTTAATGTTGCTGACGGTTCTGTTCGTCTGTTTTAATCCGGGCGATGCCTTCGCTGATTTGTTGGGATGCATGCAAAGTGAGGCGGGACAAGGAATATTCAAGACAATCGCCTGTAAAGTGACCACAACGTTATTTGATATTCGAAAAATTGTTTACATCTTGGGCGGTTTTGGGTTGATTGCTTTTACCTTTGCGGCAATTTTCAACAAAATCAGCTTCAAGCATCTGGGCAACATTGCAATAAGTTTATTCCTGCTCTCAATGCTGACGCCGTTTATTGAGTATTTTACTCAAGCTGAGGGGCATAAATTGGAGTATGGACGCTTCCTGCAACCGGATTTCACCGAAGCGGATTATTCTGCTACTTTTGGCGAATGCCAGGGTAATGATTGTCCGGCTTCTGTAACGGCAGCCGGCGGCGGAACTTCCATCGGCGGCGGCAGTGGTGTCGGCGGCGGTTTGGGCAGCGGCGGACTGGTTGCCGGTGCAGATGGAAAAGTGATGCCGATTATGCCGTCGGGTCCGGTTGGTAATATACCCGGATTGTCAGGTGGCGTCGATTTGAAGACTATTTCTCTCAGCCCGGTTGGAACCAGTGGCGGAAGTCAGGTTGATACCCGTACTGGTTGGCAGAAGTTCAAAGATACCATTAAGACGGTTAAAGATGAAGCTGTAAAAGGCTATAATACGGCAAGTACGGTTATCTCGGCCGCCAAGACGGTTTATACCGCGGTTGATTCGTCGGTTAAGGGAATTAAAAATGCCGGCAGTATCAGTGAAGCGATTACCGCCGGTGTCGGAGCCTTTGACAACTATACAACGGCAACCGGTGCAATTACTTCGGCAGCCGGAACCATCGGTACCAACTATACCGACAAGGAAGGAAAGCCGAGTTTGGGACAAAAGGTTGAAGACTTCTTTAAGGGTAGCAACAAGGGTGCCAACGAAGGAAAAGAAGTCACGCAGGATGTCGGAGTTATCAACGGAACGGCAAACGCTGCCAAAGATATTCCTCAAGACATCGGAAATATTTTCAAGTAGTTTGTTGAAAATCTGAAAAGCACCGTCTGTTCTCCCAGGACGGTGTTTTTTTGTTGTGTCGGCCGCAGGAATAGTTTTTATGGATGCCTGCTGAGGCCAAAGCGGTTTCAGACTGGAAAAATGCCCTGATATGTTCGAGCGTGCCATTCTCATTTCGCCAAGCTTTTTTGTTGCATAAAAGAAACTTTTCTTGTAGAATCGAAAAAATAAAGGAATGGATTGAAATGCGTGAACCAGTATTAAAAGCGGTAGCCAGTCCTCCGAAGATTCTTTGGGGGCCGTTTCTGCCGGTGCTGCTTAATCTCGGCGTCCAGTTTCCGATTATGTTTGTGTCGATCGGCGCTTTTGAGATTAACCCGATTATTTTCGTGGCCAGCATTTTGCTGGTGCACGGTATAATTGTATTGTGGGGGACCAAAGAACCGCATATCTCCAGTATGATTCAGGCCTTTGGTCAAACTTATCGTATAACCAAAAATTTGTATAAGACAAAGGGGAATAAATTTGCACCCTGATTTTGATTTTTTCAGCACGTTCGTGCAAGGGCTGAGCACTAAAGAAGTTATTGTTGCGGTGATTGGTTTTATTTCGGCCGCAGCTTTTGCCGGTTTGTGGGTCACTAAACTGGGGCACAGCATTTTGCCACAGCCGAGTGAATCCAAAGTGGCGGATTTTCTGCCGTTTAATAAGCTGATGTCAGACGGTATGACCATCCGTTGCTATAACGGTTCGTTTGCCCGTGTGTTTAAAATTGAGGGGTTGGATCTGGCTTTTGCCACCGAAGAGAAAAATATCTCGATGCTGGAAGCACGCAAATCCTGGATTGACAATATGTCGGATTTGCAGGTTACCTGCCGGGTTGTCACGCTGCGTGAACGTATTCCGCCTGATGAAATCGTCGGCACATTTGACAATCCGTTGCTGGAACAGGTTGCTTATACCTGGCAAAGCACGCTTAACCGGGTTTACAGCAATTCGCATTACATCATTATTTCGATCCCCGATCGGCCCGATGCCCTGAAGGATTTGAATTATGCCTCGCAAACGCTGATGGCAACCTTGAGTGAATATGGCGTCCGGGCGATGTTTGAAAGCGAAGACAGTCTCCCCAAAGACAGCCCGTTTCATGTTTTTAGCCGCATCTGCAGTCCTGTATCCAAACCGGATCCGAAAGTGCGTTCTGCGGAAGGTGCCGCGCTTAATGAAATTTTGACGGCCGACCATATCCACTTTACCGGTGAAAACGGCATTATTAAATTCTTTTCCGGAGACAAGGAAATGTATGCCGTTACCATGGGGCTGCGAACTTCGGGCGATTTTATGGACGAGTCGATGATCGTGTCTTTGCTGGCCATTGACTGTGAACTGACAATGTTACACAACATTAAGCCGATATTTAAACCCAACGCCCGCGCTTTGCTGCTGCAACAGGCCAACATGGCGCGAATGACCAGTTTTTCGGGCGATGTGATTGCTCAGTACAACGAAGCATTGTCCTCGATTGAAGACAGCGATGCCAATTATCAGGCTTTGACCGAATATGCAATGACTTTGGTATTAAAAGGGCACAGCTTAGAAGAAATAGACTTTGCCGAAGGCGAAGTTCAGCGTATTTGCCGTTTGTTCGGCGTGACCCCGGTACGCGAAGGCTGGGTTAGCCAGGCAACTTTCTTTAATCAGTTTCCCACCTATGACACCTACCCACGGACTTACCGCTATTTGTCGCGGGTAGTTGCGGTTGCGGTGTCGTTTGACAAGCCCTCCGAAGGTTTTGCCAAAAGTGACTGGGGTCCGGGTGCGATTTCTGTTTTCCGTACCACGACCGGTTCCGGTTATCGTTTCCAATTCCATGTTTCGTCGGAAGAATCTGCGGTGGCCCACTGTTGTATTATCGGTCCAACCGGACAAGGTAAAACGACTTTGCTGACGTTTTTGGCCGGACAGGCAATGCGTCACAAGGATCTGAAAGTGTTTTTCTTTGACCGTCACCGCGGTGCGGAAATCTTTACCCGTGCGGTGAAGGGAGCGTATGTCGGTTTTGACGGCGATGAGAAAAACGTGTCGCTCAACCCGTTTGATGCCGAACCGACGGCAAACAATCGTGCCTTTTTGCGTCGTTGGATGAAATCAATCACGATGGTCGACGATGCTTTGTCGGAGCGGGAGATTGCCCGTGCGGTGACAACGGCATTTGATTATCTGCGTCCGGAAGAACGGGTGATGAGCAACCTCTATAAAAGTTGTTTTTCGCCGACCGGAAATATGCGCCGCGAGCTTTTCCGCTGGGTCAATCCTGATCAGTACGGCAAGATCTTCAATGCTTCCAACGATAGCTTGGACTTGCATTCCAAACGTTTTATTGCCTTTGACTTTACTCATATTTTCGAAGACGAAACACTGGCGCCGGCGGTAATCAGTTACATCATGCACCGTATTCAGTCGGAAACCGGCGAAACCGGGGTGCCGTCACTGATTATGATCGATGAAACCGCGCCGATGCTCAAGCATCCGATGTTCCGTGACTACTTTATTATCGGTTTGCAGGAAGGACGTAAAAAACGCCAGGCATACCTTTGTGCTTTCCAACAACCGAACATCATCGACCGGTTGGGCGTGGGTGAAGTTATCCGCGGTCAGTGCCAGACGGTTATTTTCTTCCGTAACCCGCAGGCGATGGCCGAAGATTATGTCAACTGGAACCTCAATCAGCGTGAAATCGACTTCGTATTCGGTCGTTCGTACCGCGATTTCCCGTATGCAATTTTGCTGTCACGTCCGGCGACCGGAGAATCTGTTATTTTGGATGTTAATTTGGGTGGCCTCGGACCTTATCTGAAACTTTATAATTCGGGACGTAAAAATGTTTTGTTGGTGGAAGATCTGATCAAGCAATACGGCGAAGACAATTTTGTTACAAAATATTTAAATCTTGCCTGACGGACATAAAATAGATTTATAAAATAGTTTTTTTTTGCTATTATTAATATGACATAGACCAAGACGGAGGGTGGTATGGTAAATATTAAGCGCATTGGTACGGGCATTTTGGGTGCAGGCGCCGGTTTGTTGGTTGTTATGGAAGCACAAGCCGGATTGCCGACTTTTGATGCCGCCAATATTGCAGGAACGATCAGTATTGTCAAAAACGGTTCTGAAAATATTAAAGGAATCGGTGACATTACCAATAAAGTCGGTGAGCTGAATACGATTGTCGGCGATGCTGCCGCATCCGTTTCCAAGTTTCAGGCCGATTACGGCGATGAAATAAACAAAGGTATTGAACTGGCACAAAAGGCAATGGCACGTAAAGCCGAAGCCGAAGCAGCCAAGGCCGCTCATGACGCCGAAGTTCAGGCACAAAAAGAAGCTTATCAGGCAGCGATGGACACGGTTGCCGAGCAGAATGCTGCCGATATGGAAGATGAAGAAGAGTTCGAAGAAGAATTTGTTGAAGAAGAGGCGGAAGTTGCCGAAGAATTGCCGATCGGTGATATGACGGCGGTTATGCCGGAAGAAGAAAGCGAAGAGGAAGAAGTGACGTCTTCGGTCATGAGTTCCGGCGGTCGTGTTTATGATGATGAAGACGTTGGTGGCGAAAACCTTGACGGTGTTTCTGGAGACCGCGAAGAACTTGACGGCGTCTCAGCTCCCGAAAATAACTCAACCGAAAATAGTTTTGAAGTTACAGAAGTCGTTGCAGACGGTAACATGCCGGTCAAGCCGGAAGTGGTTGTGATTCCCGAACAGGAACTGCCCGTTGCCGATGTTGCGGCGGAGACACTTCCGTCCGGTCGTCGTCCGTTTTTGCGTCCGTCCGTTACCGGTTCAGAGGCAGTTCCGGTCCGTGTTGCGCCGGCCGTGGTGACTAAAGGCAATGCTGCTACGGTTCCGGCTAAACTCGAAACGGCTGTCCCGGCGGCAAAGAAAATCGAAGCCACGCCTGCTGCGGTCGCGCCGGCAGTCAGACGGCAATTCCGGGTCTCGCCGCGATTGAATGGCGCCGCGGAGAAAATTTCCGTCAACACCTATCGGCATCATGAAGTTTTGGCTTTTGCCAGTGCCTCCGGCAGTGAAGGTATCGGCAACAGCTATATTGGCAATGTCTATGTCGTGCCGATGGCCCAACGTTGTTCAATCAGTGCCGAAACTTTTATCAAAAACGAAAAGAAACGTCAGGAATGTATTGAAACCATTATCCGTGAAAATAATGCCGACAACAGTTTTGATGCGGCGCTCAGCATGAAAGAATGCCGTCAGATGGTTTATACGGCGGTCGTTTCCCTTTTGGCCGAAGCAACCAACGCCAAATACGAGGCAGCCAATTACAGCGATACCTTGGATGAGCAGGACAAACTGGCTGCAGATTCGACCGATGTTCGCGGCGATTTGACTGTACTGGCGATGAGCAACTATCAAACTCAGCTTTTGTTGAACCGTATTTCGATGAACTTCTCTTCGCAGATTATTTTGGAAACGGTTGACCAGTTGTGTGCAGCGCGCAAAGATGTTTTGGGTGATTCTGATATGGATAAGGCTTCTGAAACCAGTGGAGAAAAATGATGAAAAAAGCATTTTTTGTTTGGGTATTGCTTCTGGCACTTTTGAATGCCGGTTATGCCCGCGCCGACTTTGAGGCGGTGGAAACCGTGCTTGGCAAGTTGGAGGATGTACAGAAGGAAGCCCAAAACGTCCAGGAAGAGCTTAAAAAAGTGCAGGCCGGCATCAATGCGGCACGCCAGGGCGATTTCGGACCGCTGAAAGAAGTCAAGAGCAATATTCTGAACGATAAAAAAATTAATGTCAAAATGATCGGCCCGATTGCCGAAAAAGTTGGTGATGTTAAGGAACTCGAAGGTGCGGTGGAAGAAAATATGATTCCGAACTACACTGATAAAGATCAGGATGCCACTTTTTTTGTTAACAAGGATACGACCGATGCAATCCGCCGCGAAAGCCTGAGCCGGATGTATGCGTATGCTTTGGTGCTTCGTGTTAATATGGAAGAAGCACGTACCAAAGGGCAGGCCGCGGATAAACCTGTTACGGCAGAAGACAGTCGCGAGATTTTGCAGTCGGCAGCAACCAAAGAAGCGATGGAAAACGCCCGTCGTTACGCGCATATTTGGGACATGCAGTCGGCGATTTATGAGTTGCAGCTGATTGAAAAGGCTCTGCTGTTCAGCAATAAAGACAAAGGCGAGAGCGGTAACTCCGCAGCGGAAGGAGACGAAAAATGAAAAAAAATCTTCTTGATCTTTTTGTTTTAGGCACGGTGCTTTTGGGGGCACCGGCCCACGCTTTCATTCCGTTGCCGCCGTTTAAAACGGACGTCGGTGTCATCGGCAACGAAGTCATTTCCTATGGTAACACCACTTCTCAAACGGCCGGTAAAGGGTTGCAGCAGTCTGCAATTGTGCAGACGGCCATCACCTACGGCAAAGGAGCGAAAGAATTTTATGATTTCGGAATGAAAATGATGAAAGAGTTTCAGGGGATAGAACTGAACAATCTTGGCGAAATCATGAATAAATTGAGCGATATGGAAGCCGAACAAAGCAAGACCAAAGAAGAGGCAGCAGTTGAAATTGCTGCCAAAACCCGGGAAGCAAATGCAAAAATCGCGGCGCTGGATGAAAATACGCGGGAACTGAATAAGAAAATTGTCGAAGATCCCGCCAATACCGAAAAGTATCAGAAACAAATTCGTAAGAACGAACAGGAAAAGGTCAAAATATCCAAAAAACTGGTTAAAGAGACCCGTCAAATCAATCGTAAAACCGAAACTAAAATCGGCAAGTTAAACGATCAAATCGGCAATATGAAAAATCAGGCGGCTGATCTGATTGCTTCGGTAAAAATGATTCCCGCCAGTTACGATTCGGCGGAAGACCTGCAAAAAACTGCTAAATCTCTGATGCCGGAAAAAGGTACCGAAGTTGATACCCATGTTTCTGCAACTTATGCTGCAATCTATCGCGCGGCCTATTACAAAGCGATGCAGCAGGCGATGGTTCGTTCAATGACCATCAAGTCAAGAATTGAAAAGGATGATACGGAGGCAGGCAAGAAAAAAGTATCAACAGTACAGTTTGAAAGCTTGGGCGGGGCTCTGGGGACCGTGGTGACGATGAAAACCGATAATATTCAGGCGCTGCTTAACTTTACCGAAATATTGCTGCAAAAAATGCAGTTGGACGTGGCCCGTGATCTGGCAACCGAAAACTTTGCAACCGTCGATCCGGTGCAGGCTGCCGGGGACTTTAACCTGGACAACTATAAGTTTACGCCGCCGAGCACCGAAGAACTGGAAGCAGCCGACGGCAAAAAACCGGAAAAGCTGGGTGAACTTGAAAAAGAGATTACTCCGAGCAGCGGAAAAATCTTAACCGACGGGTTGGCTGATATGCAGGCCACTGCAGGGACAGGGGACAATCCGGCCAACACAACGACAGAAGCAGGGAGTGGAAAAGATGAGAAAAAATAAAAGGTTTTATTTCGGAGTCCTGCTGGTTTCGGGAATGCTCGGCTTCGGTTCTCCTGCCAACGCTCAGCTGGTGGCCGGGGTCTCGTTCGACTTCCTCGGTGATGCGGCGGCAGCGGTCACACCTGTTTTTGAACAAATTCAGACCGCGGCGGATGAAGCGGTAAAATATGCCAAAGAGAAGGTAACTTCTCTCAAAGCGGGTCTTGCTTCTTATTTTTCCAAACGTAAAAATGCCGCCGAAAAAGTTCCCGGCACCAAAAGGTTTGCCAAAAACAGTTCGGTAGACATTGCAAATGCGGATGCCGTTCAGGCGGCGGTTAACGAGTTGTTCCTGCAATATCCGTCCGATGATCCGCGGGTTAACAAATTTTATGAAAAAGAAGCACTTGAGTTTTATTATGATACCATGATCGAAATTCAGACCGCTTCCAAAAAGCTGGAAGCACAGTTGGACAGCCTGCGTACCGAAATCGACACCTTTGCCAAAGATGCCGTGGCACCGTCCGGCGGCAATGCCGGTTCCATGCCGTCCGAAGATGAAAGCGGCAACTATTATAATCTGTATCTCGCTCATAAAAAATTCAACGACGTCCTGAAGGTAACCGAAGAAGTCATGGCGTTGTATTCGCAATATTATGTTGCCCGTGCCATCTACCGCAAAACCATTCTTCCGGCGCCGTATCAGAAAGAAAAAGATCAAAAGCCGGGTGACGGCAAAAAGTCGGCCGCTTCAAGCTATTTTCACAGCCGGTTTGCCTTTGCACAATTTGTAAGCGGCAGTACCGCCGCGGCGGAAGCAGAAGAGGCGGAAGACGAGGAAAACGAAGCGCCGGGAGGCGAATATACTAAAATTGACTTTACGGTACCCGATGCTCCCGAAGCCAAATCGTTAATGGCGGGCAGTGAAAAGGAGCTGGCGGATCTGGGTGTTATTTCGAAAGCGCAGCGTTATTTGAACAGCGCTCTCAACGCCCACAATACCATGCGCCTGCTGCCTTCTTATCGAACGGTATTTGAACAGTTTGAATTGTTTAAGAAAATGCATGCCAAAGCCGCTCAGGCGGTGGCGACTTCCGATCAGTGCGTGATTCAGTATCTGGGACGCCGTTATAAAGAACCGGAAAAAGTCTGGTACGGGACTTCGAGCGCACCGGCCGATCCGGTCAATTATGATGATCGTAAAGGAATATCCGGTTGGGCCGTGGCTGCTTTCCAGGTAGCAAACGCCGATAAAACGGCAGGGTTAGACACAGATTCTTTTGCAACGATTGACTATGGAAATCAGGCAGACAGCAGCAACCTCAGCAGCTTGAACAAAGTTACCGATCAGATTTCGGCGGCCGATGATACAAACGCTCTGGCATCACCGAGCCAAAACGAGGCTTTTTCCGATGCGGCGCGGGAAGTTGAACTGATTACCTGGCAAATCGGCGCTCAGGCGGCAATGGTGCTGGCAGAGGATCAGTATTCGGCCAAGCCGGTTTACGGAAAGGCGTACAATCCCTATCCTTTGTGGCAGGATCAGAAAAGCTATTATAATCAGTATATCGACGGCAAATACGAAAATATGAAAGAATATATTCGTAATCTGGATCTGAACGCAGTTGCCGTTCAAATTGCCGAAATTATCAATGACGGCCGCGAGGACGGAACCGCGAAAAGTTCGGCTCAAAAAGGATTGAACCGCCTGTCAGCTTACATTGCCAAAAACGGCGACGGCAACAATGCCGGCAACGGTTTGATCGAAGCCAAAAAAGCGGCATTGGCCAAACTCGAACAGTCAAAAGAAACGGCGTTGAAACCTCATCTGGTTTCAAAAAACAAGCTGTTGGCACAGTTAGATCAGATGACTGCCAAAATAAGCGCTCTCAGCGATAAAATCAGTCAGGTTGATGCCGAAATCGCGGCTGGAAATGCCAAGGCCGAAAGCGCGCATAACAATATTAAACGGATGAACGAACGGGGTGCAACCGACAATTCTGTTTTATACGAAACCGCAGTCAGCGATTTTGCCGGCGGCAGCAGCCAAATGACCGACAACATGGCTGAAGCAACCCGTTTGCGGACCGAAGTCAAAAAATACGAAAAACAGCGAGATGCTCTCAACCAAAAGCTTGCGGCGCTGGAAGAAAAAATCGCGCTGATTGAAGAAGATTATATTGTTCGTGCCGCCGCGCTCGATGCGGAATATAACGGCAAGCTGGCAAGCGCCGCTTCCTCAACGGCCAAAACTCCGAATTTGGCGGCATTGGTTGACCAGCTCGGTGTCAGCGGTCTCGGACTGGGAGGAATTGTATCCAGTGCCGACGGTTTGGTTTCCGACGCCAAAAGCTATGCAGTTAAGTTAATTGATCAGGCACGTCAGGATATGTATAATCTGGGAGACGGTTTATACGAAACTCGAAACAACGGCGCCGTGGTCAGACGTCATCAGGAACTGATAGACGAATTGAAGACGATGCCGAAAAAACAATTTGTCCGGGCGGCAATTTCAGCTGCCGGTGACAGCGGCGCATCGGCGATCGCTTCTTTATTGTCGGGTGCGCTTTCATCGGCTGTGACCGGCAATATTTGCAGTAACGTCGCTTGTGATGCCCCGGATGAAGCGTATTTTGTCGGTCTCGGTGCCAAAACGCGCGACTTTACCGCGCCCAAGGCACCGTCGTTCAAGCATTATCCGTCACCGCGCGACATTGTTCATTTTGATCTGACCGACTATAAAAACCTCAAGAAGACCAATGACGGCGTCGTAACCAAAGCGTCTTTTCTCGGCTACGGCGGCGAAATTCCCGCGATTTGGCAGAAAATGCTGGCAGATGATGCTTATGTTGAAAAAGGTTTGAATTTGAGTTCGTTGCTGGAACAAGGCGGCGAGAGCAAGTATTTTATGCGCGGAACTTTGTATCCGTGCCGGATCGGCAGCTATGCGGTTGATATTGCCGCTTCCAAAGTTGACCTCAGTCAAACCAGCGGTCAGTATCTGGTCAGTCCGAATGCTTCGCCGGAGATGCCTGTTTGCCAGGATATTTCTCTTAAAGGGGCGTTGGCCTATTTTACCGTAACTGACCTTGAACTGGACAAGAGTGTTCGTGCCGGTACCCAGAAAACACCGGCGGAAATCAGTCCCAGCGAGCTTGGCACATTGTTGGCCTATGATGACCAGCGGCTTCACTTTAACAGCGCCTCTTACAATGTTTATGAACGGATGGTTCAGTTGGAAGAAAAAGCCAATAGCGAAAGTTTTGACTTTGAGGTGCGGGACAACGTTTATCAAAAGGCAATGTATTCGCACAACCAAATCGGTGATTTCCTGCATTTTGTCGACAAGGAAAACACCATTCGCAAAAATGTTGACGAGCTTCAGCTGAGTATCAACGATGCTCGCAAAACCATCAGGGAAATGCTGGCGGAGATGGGATTTAAAGTCTCCGATAACTTTAATCTTGCCAACGAAAGCGATTATGCGTATATTCGCAACAAGCTGAATCAATACAAAAACAACATGATTGGTGCTGCGGCGGCGGAAATTTCGACGGTCAATCACAGCAATCCGGTGGTTAAGGAACGTTATGATAAAGCGGATAATACCCGGGCAGCGCTGGTTCAGGACAAAGACGCGTTGATTAACCTGAATAACTCGACGGCAGCCGGCAGTTCGTTGGAAGAAGCGATTATCAGCGAAAGAGCCAACCAAAAAGTTATGGAAAAGGCACAGAACGAAGGTTTGGATGCGATCCGCAAAGAGATAGACAATTACGAAAAACCGCTTTGCGCCGCATATTAAAAGAAAGTGAGCGATGAACAAGATCAGTAAAATCCTGGAAGGCAGCAAAATTCTTGCCATTACCGACAAGAGCGGAAGAGAATATCACTTTATCGGCAGCAAAGAACGGGAAAAAGTAAGCGCCAAAATGACATATTATCTTTGGCTTTCCCGTTTCTTTGTTGTGACTTCCGCCGCGTCGCTGCTGCTGTTTCTGGCCGCTTCTCTGGCTTTGTTCAATCTGGCACCCCGGGTAACGGTAGAACCTTTTCTGATTATAGACCAGAGTTCTTCTGATGAGATTGTCCGTTATGAACCGATTGCCTATAACATGGCGTCCAAGAAAATGATGATGGAAACCTTTGTGCGCCAATACGTGCTTTATCGCAATACGATTATTAACGACGAACGAGAAATGATGGTACGTTGGTATGCCGGCGGCATCGTCAATTATTTGTCGGCGCCTCAGGTTTTTGACGACTTTGCCAAATATCGCGAAAGCATTTGGAAAGACATTACCGACAACCAAACCAGCCAGGAAGTGGAAATCATATCGATCGGCCGTGTCGGCGGCGATAAGAGCCCGGTCTGGAAAGTGGACTTCAAGACTTATGAAGTTTCGGCACGGCGCCGAAATAACGAAACCGGTGCCCTGTTTTTACGGGTTCATTACTGGACGGCGTCGGTCACCTCGTATTTTATCCCCGAGCGAGAATTTATGGGACGGCGGCTGCTCAATCCTCTTGGCTTTACCGTAACCAGATATTCGCAAAGCGAAGTGGAATTCTTGTAAATTTGTTAACCATTTTGATTTATAACACAATCAGATCAGAGTTTATTCAAAAAATGTTAGACTTTTGCGAAAAAAAAGTTTAACTTCAATATATCTTATTATAAACGAGGATATTTCGATGTACAAAAATTTAGTGTTGGTGTTGATTCTTTTGTTATTGTCAGCCTGCGGGTTGTTCGGTTCGTATTATGAACCGGAACCGGTCGGCGTCGGTAAGGCTTCGGACGAACTGAAACTGTCGCCCTGTGCCTGTTTGCAGGTTGAACTGCCGAAGAATTTGCCCGACTGGTTTATTGAAACGATCTAAAGAAAGTTGCCGCGAATGGTACAGCAGTTGGGGGGAAATAATCAGAATCAGCGTCTTTTGGCCGGCCGCGGGCAACGTCCCGATTCGCCGGTGAACAACAAAGATGCTTTTGTCGCCAATATTGCCGAAAAAAGGTATTTGTGGACAGCACGTGCTTTTGCGATTATCACCGCGGTCAGTTTGTGCTGCAATATCGTGTTGCTGCTGGCAATTGCACAGGTTATTCCGTTGTACCGGGTTGAACCGTTTTTGCTTACTTTCCAAAATAAGGAAGAACAGGTTTACAATATTCAGCCGGTTGAACGCAAAATGGAAGACGAAAAGGAAATTACCGAGGTTTTCGTGCGTGAATATGTTTTGTTGCGCAGTTCTTTTAACCTCGATATTCCGGAAGTAGAAGCGCGCTGGATGCCGGGGGGCATGATTGAAGAAATGTCGGCGCCGCAAGTCTATGAAGATTTTCTTAAAAATACGGCTAACCGCGCGTTGGAACTGATCCGCAGCCGCCACATGATCCGCGACGTGCGGATTATGACGGTTAACGAACTTGGTTCCGGCATATGGCAGGTTGAGTATGAAACCCGCGATATGTATCCTGATTCCAAAACGCCGGAAGTCAATTACTGGACAGCCAGTCTTAAGGTCGGATACCGCGGCAAGAGGGTGAAATACAAGGGAAGATTAAAAAATCCGGTCGGCTTTACAGTGTACCAATACTCGCTGACTTACAACAAAGTAAAATAAGGTGGATAAAGATAATGTTATCAAAGTCTGTTAAAATAAGTATCTTAGGTTTGTTCGGGCTCGCATTTGCCGTTGACGCTGCTGCTCAGGCCACAATCAACAGTATGGATCAGAACGCCGACCAGTCCCAGGGGCAGTATCAGCCGATGGATATGGGGTACGCAGGGTTCAATTCGCTGGGAATGATGCAAAGCGCCTGGCTCGATCCGCTGCAAAATCTGGGCGAAGGCCAGAGCAAGCCGGCTTATTCCAAATATTATTGGTCGCCCGATCTGGTGTTGCCGTTGCGGTTGCGCGAGGGGATGATTACTCTGCTCAATTTTCCGGAATGGGAAATGATCGAAGATATATATATCGGCGACAATGCAACTTTTGACGGACAGATTTCCGGCCCCAACACCTTGTTGCTTTATCCGCGTAAGGGAGCCAACGTCGGTGTTGATACCAACATTATCGTTTTCGGACGTTCCGGCAACCGTTATGTTTTCTATGTCCGCAGCGAAGGGATCAATACCGAGAGATTGACGAACGCCATTGTGGATATTGATGTTATTGACGGTGCCCGCGGCGCCGGCAGTCTTGGTTCCGGCGGTTCGTCCTCGGGACGTGTCAATGCCAGCAAATATTACGGCGGCAACGGCAAGTCGGTCGATTCCACTTTTACTAAACGTTTTCAAAAAAATGACTGGATTAAGAGCATTCCACTTGATCCGACCAAATTCCGTTTTGACATTGAGGTTTATGTTCCTAACCCGGACGATGTGGTTATTGCACCGGAACGCGTATGGCGCGACGACATTTTCACTTACATCGATTTGGGCGAAAAAGCTCTTAATATGACTCAGCGGCCGATCGTGACCCTGATTGTCGAACGGGTGGAAGTTCCGGTCGGTTTCCGTACCAAAGGGCCGAATAACCGTTTGATCATTGTCGAAGCCATCGGTGATATGGTAATGCGAAACGGTAAACGGATCGTTTGTCTCAAACTGCGCAAATCGGATGAAGTCGGTTTGGAAAATATTACTTATGCCGATGACATTACGGATAAAGAATGGGATGTTCCGCCGGCGCTTCCGGGCGGCCGACAGGGCAAGGCCGGTTCGGCCAGTTATCCGGACGGATACGGCAGCAACTATCCGGAAGGACAGTTTGATATCAACGTCGGTTCGGGCGAAATGATTGTGCCGAATTACGGCGGTGCCAACGGTAACGGCAACGGTGTTACCATCCGTTATCAGGCTGACGGCAGCGTTAATATGGGCGGCCGCGGACAGGGCAACGGCGGTGACTTTGACTATTCGAAAATGCGGCGCATCAAAAATACGCAGGAATTTGATGCTGCGGCGAGCAGTCTGGCCAGTCAGTACCGTTACGGTTCGGGCTTTGCCGACGGCGGTTCCAACATTTCTATTGAACTCGGAACCGATGCCAACGTAGACAACTTGGAAACTTTGTGGGATAACTTGTCCTCCAAATATTCTAAAATTTTGAAAAACTATGATCCGTTCTTCTCGGTTGATGCACCGGCGGACGGCCAGGGTAAAGAGCTGTTCCACCTGAGAATCGGACCGGTTAAAACTCTGGACGAAGGCGACAGCGTCTGCAGCAAGTTGGGAAGAAACGGCGTCTTTTGCAGCGTAGTCAGGACCCAATGAGTAAAGAAGTTTTAACACATTCCGAAACCTATATCAAAAAAACCAACCGCATTATTCTTGCGGTTGGTATTACTTCTTTCGTCGTCTTTATCTTCGGATTGTATCTGCTGTTTTCAAGCAACGAACCGATCGACGAGTATGAAGAGCCGGTATTTACGGATAATGACGATGCCTTAAATGTCGACAATGCCTTACCGGTTCAAAACAGTATTGAGTTCAGTACAGTCGGAGATCAGGAAGTTCCGCTTACCGCAACGCCGAATCCGGTACCGTTGGGGCAGGTCGTGTTGGGAACCGATGCCAAAAACGTATTGACGCTCGGAACCAACGGCAAAGCTTCGGTAATGATCATTTCGGTTCAACTGGCCGAGGCGCCGTTTGACGGTTTTGAATTTAATGATAATTGCAGCGGCAAGTTGTTGCGCGGTAAAGAGACCTGCGACGTAACAATGAGCTGGTCGCCGCTTATTGCCGGAAACGTTCAGAACAATTTTATCATCTCCTGGCATGAAAGTAATGTTTCTCAAACCAGTGCCAAAGCCGAAAAAGTTCCGGTTTTCGGCAATGCGGTCAATAAAGAAGACTGCAATTTCTGCGAAACGGTTCCGGGGACTTCGGGACAGACTTCCGCCGCTCCAGCAGCTAAAAAAATGCAGCGTGCCATTGTCGGTCCGAGCGGCGAAGTGATCGGATATGCCGATGAAGACGGTTATGTTTATGACGACGGCGGCAATGTGGTCGGCCGTGTCAATGAAAACGGTTTGGCGGTGGACGGCGAGGGAAATATCATCGGTGTTGCCAATAACCGTAAGCTGGTTTATGACGATAACAACAATGTGATCGGTTATGTTAATCCCGACGGAACCATGGTGGACGTTGACGGTAACGTCAACGGACGGATGCTGCCGGACGGAACCGTTGTTGATAACGATGGCAATGTGGTCGGCAAAGCTGTGGATATGGGCTATGTTTATGACGAAAACGGCAATATCATCGGTCGGGTTATGCCGGACGGAACCGTCGTGGACCTGAACGGTAATGTCATCGGCCGCGTTAATGAAAAAGGCGAAGTCGTGGATGCCAACGGCAATGTGATCGGCCATGTTACCAAATCGGGGCAGGTTGCGGTCGACAACGACGGCAATATCATCGGTGTGGTTATGCCTGACGGCAGTGTGGTTGATGCCAACGGTGAAGTGGTGGGTCGGGTAGACAAAGACGGGAATGTTATTGCCGAGAAGAATCTGGATGCCAAAAGTGCCCGCCGCCGTCTCGCGTATGATAAAGACGGCAATGTCATGGGGTATGTTGATGAAAAAGGCAATGTGCTCGACTTTGAAGGCAACACGATCGGCCGCAGCCGTCCTGACGGAACTCTGGTGGATGTTCGCGGTAACGAAATCGGATCTGCCGGCGGCGAAGGCAATTTGCTGGCTTATGACGAAGACGGTAAAGTGATGGGCTATGTTGACGAAGACGGCAATGTGATCGGCGCCGAGGGTAAAAAAATCGGGCAGTTGATGCCGGACGGCACCTTGGTCGATGGTCAGGGCAATGTGATCGGTAAAGTTGATGCCAGCGGTCGACGTCTTGCTTATGACAAAGACGGCAATATTATCGGTTATATTGACGAAAACGGCAATGTGATCGACTTTGCTGGGAATGTGATCGGCAAAGTTCAGCCGGACGGCAGCATTGTCGACAATAACGGCAATGTGATCGGCCGGGCCGGACCGTCATACCAGCGTTTGGCTTATGACAAAGACGGCAATATCATCGGTTACGTTGATGAAAACGGTAATGTGGTGGATTTTGACGGCAATATTATCGGCAAGATGTTGCCGGACGGGACGATTGTCGACGAAGACGGCAATGTGATCGGACAGGCCGGTACGGTCAGCCGCAAACTGGCTTATGACAAAGACGGCAATGTGATCGGCTATGTCGACGAAAACGGTAATGTGATTGATTTTAACGGCAATGTGATCGGTAAAATGCTGCCGGACGGGACAATTGTTGATCTCAATGGCAGTCCGATCGGTGAAGTTGCCGGTTTCTCGCAAATTGTGCTGGATAAATTCGGTAAGATCAGCGGGTATGTCGGTAAGAACGGCGAAGTTTATGACAAAGAAGGCAATATCGTCGGTTATGTTGACGAAAGCGGTAATGTTATCAACAGCACCCAGACAATTCTCGGACGTCTGATTCAGGAGCAGATGATTCCGGTAACACCGCAAGGCGAAATCCTCGGCAAAGTCAATTCTAACGGTACCGTTGAAAATGACCGTAAACAAATTGTCGGTCGCATCCTTTCCAACGGCCTGGTGAAAAATCCGTCCGGTTCCAAAATCGTGGCGCGTTTGGTACGCGGCGGACTGGTGGTCGGTTTGGGATGCAAGAATATCGGCTATCTCGAAAAAGACGGTGTTATCCGCAAAGCAAACGAAGACACCGGTTATAAGGTTAATGCCGACGGTGTGGTGGTTAACGAAAGCGGCGAATACGTCGGCGAAGTTGTAACACCGGGTCCGGTGTTTGACAATACCTGTACCATGATCGGCGAAGTCGATACCGACGGCATTGTCCGCGACAACGGCGGCTCTTATGTCGGCTGCGTCAATCCCGACGGTACGGTGCTGGATGAAAAAGGCGAGATCGTCGGCGGCGTTTCACGATCGGGAATTGCGGTTTCGTATGATGGCAATTTCCTCGGTTCTGTCAACTCCAACGGTTTGGTTTTTTCGCCTCAGGGACAGGCGGTCGGTTGCGTCGGCACTTACGGAGATGTCTTTGACAAAAAAGGCGGATATGTCGGCCGGGTGCTGGAAAATACTTATGCGTACGATTTGGAAGGAAACTTCCTCAATATGGTTAACGAAAGCGGACGGGTTCCGATGAAGGGCCGTCCGGCAGGCAGATTGTTAGCGCATAATGTGCTGGTGGACGAAAACAACAGTATTATCGGTGTCACCCTGCAGGAGAAAACCGCAGTGGTCGATCCAGCGGGAAAACTGATCGGACACCTGTTCCCCGACGGTTATGTGTATGATGCTAAAGGCGTTTCGATGGGCAAAATATACAGTGACGGCATGAGCTTTTACAACCATGTTCTGGGTCGGCCGGTTGTCTCCGGTCAAGTTGCCGATCCTAATGGCAATGTGGTCGGTCAGGCCGGGTACAACGGTGAAGTCGTTAACCGTTTTGGCGAAAAGCTGGGACGTTTGGACGCGAAGGGGATGTTTTTTGATCATAACGGCGAATATAAAGGGGCAGTGCTCAAACGGGGGGCGGCAATCGGCTATGACGGCGCTTTCCTCGGTTACAGCCTGACCGACGGCCGGGTGGTCGATCTGGACGGTAAGACTGTCGGCCGCACTTCGGCTGACGGCAAAATCCTAAACGCCAAGTCAGAAGTGCTGGGAGAAGTCATTCCGGAAAATATCGTTATTGATATTTGGGGAAGTTATAAAGGACGCGTCAACTCGCTCGGAGACGTCATTGATTTGAAAAATGCCAACCTGACCGCGATTCTTCCCGGCGGCTCTACCGATAGAAACCTTAGTGTGCTCAAACGCGGCGCCGTCATCGATTTTGGCGGCCGGGTGATCGGTGCGGTGATGCCGGACGGTAACGTAATTGACGTGTTGAATATCAATATCGGTCGCGTGCTTTCGGACGGTAATGTGATCAACAATTCGGGTAAACTGATCGGCGAAGTTATGGATGGCGACGTCGTTATTGATGATGAAGACAAAGTGGTCGGCTATGTCAATTTTGCCGGTACCGTAACCGCAAAAACCGGCGAAGTGATCGGCCGCAGTCTGTCTTCGGATTTGGCGGTTGACAACAATGAAGCGATTTTGGGACGTATTTATAAAATCGGTACCACTATTTTAAGCAATGACGGACAATATGCGGGAAGGCTGCGTTTTGACGGCAGTGTAATCGGCAGAGACGGCAAAGTTATAGGCTATCTGAAGAGCAACGGTTCGTTCATCAATCTGGATAAAAAAGTTTCCGGCTATGCTCTGCAGGAAGTGGCTAAAAATCGGAGGAACTAAAATTGAAACTGAAGTTGGGCAAAATATTAGCGTTATCCGTAAAAACAGCAGCTTTCGGCTGGTGTCTGGCTTTGAATGTTTCCGCTGCTTCGGCTCAGGAAATTACCGCCATCGACTTTAACGGCGACCTGATCGGTAAAGTTATTCCCGACGGCAAGGTTGTCAGCTTTGAAAATCAGCTGATCGGTAATATTACCGCCGACAGTTTGATTGTCAATTTTGACGGCAGCCTGATCGGCGGTGTGGTTCCACGGGGCATTGCCATCGGCAATGACAACAGGCTGCTCGGCAAAGTCAACAATGACGGTACGGTGCGCCTGGCTACCGGAAAAATCGTCGGTAAGGTGCTGCCAAACGGTTTGGTGGTTGATGACCGCTTTTCAATTTTAGGCGCCGTTTTGTTTCCGGGACTAGTCTATTCTGACAGCGGCGAAACGGTTGGTCGATTGACCGGTGATGGACTGTATTCCAACCTTCAGGGACAAAATATCGGCTTTGTTTCTCCCGACGGCTATGCTTACCGTAAAGTCGGCAATGATTATGTTTTAGACGGCCGTCTGATTTCCTCAAAGATGGTTATCGATGCATCCGGAAAGTTTATCGGCAGCATCGCTCCCGGCGGCAAAGTAACGGATTTTGACGGCAAGGCAATCGGCCTGATCAAAGCAAACGGCTTTGCTTATGATAATCTTGATAAAGTCATCGGCCGGATCGTCAAATCGGGATATGCTTTTGACAATAACGGAAAATATATCGGTTTTGTGACCTATAATGGTGAAGTGGTCGAAAAAAACAAAGTGATCGGCCGCCTTTTGATCGACGGCACAATTGCAAATGACAAAGGAACCGTGATCGGTTTTATGACCGATATTGCGTCTACGGTGACCGATGCCAACGGCAAATACGTCGGTCGCATTATGCCCGAAGGACGGATTGCCAAAGCACGCAATTTTATCGGTCAGATCGGGCCGCGCCAGTTGGTTTTTGGCGCTGACGGCGCCCAGATCGGGCAGTTGGTCGTTTCTGGACCGGTTTTTGATTATCGCGGAACGCTCAAAGCCCATGCTTTGAGAAACGGCCAGGTAGTGCTTTTGGAAGGAACTCCGGTCGGTTCGATTTACGGCAGCCGCGCTTCCGATTATAATGGTCGCAATATCGGCAAGACTTTTGAAAATCGGTTGGTTATCAACTCGCTGAACCAGGTGCTCGGTGTTAACGGAATCGGTTCGGCTTACAGCAACGGCGAGGAAAAGAAGTTTTTGTCCCCGTTCGGTTATGTTTATAATGCCGACGGCGGAATTGACGGTAATTTGCTGCCGTTGGGCGAAATTTATAATCTGAGCGGGCAACCGATCGCCTCGATTCATCCCAACGGAGAAATGATTAATAACAATGCGGCCATCAGCGGGCGTCTGACGCAATACGGTTACAGCATTGACGAGCGTAATCTGGTGTTAGGCCGAAGCATTGTAGCTGACTATGCCGTCGATGACAGCGGCAACAGTTTGGGAACTTTGGCCGATGGGAACATGTTGCTTGACAAATCTTTGAAAAATATCGCAAAGGTTTTGCCGGATGACACGGTGGTTTCCGATCTGCAAAACCCGAATGCGATGATGCCGGTAATCGGAAAGGCGCGCAATCGCCGTTTGGCACTTGACCTGCCGGGGCGGTTTATCGGGTATGTGGACAATAACGGCATTGTGCGTGATCGCGGTTCTTCAATCGTCGGCAAAGCCGGTGCCGGTGACGTGGTTTTTGACAACAACGGTTTGGTAACCGGCGGGGCGGTTGCCTATACACCGGTTATTGACGGTCAGTGCGAATTTGTGGGCGTGGTGGCCGGACAGGGCGAAGTCCGCAATTACCGTGAAGTTAATATGGGGCATTTGTTGTCGAACGGTCAGGTCGCCTCGGTCAATAATTCGATTATCGGCCATGCGGTGGAAGCCGGCGTGGTCATTGACTTTAACGGCAATATTGTCGGAACGGTTGCCTCCACAGGCAAAGTGACTAATTATGCCAACCAAAATCTGGGCTGTATCAACCAGCGCGGAATGGTGCTGAACGCCAAAAATGCAATTGTCGGTAAAAAGGTGGAAGTTGCGCCGGTGATGAATTTCAACAACGTGATTATCGGACGTTCCACTTTGGACGGTACGGTGGTGAATGCGCAAAACGCCGCTATCGGTTATATTCGTCCCGACGATTCGGTAAGCTCGCGTACCGGCTTGCCGACCGGGATTTTGTTCCGTTATCGCTTTGCTTTTGACAACAATAATAAACTGACCGGCATTGTTAATGACAAAGCCGAAGTGGTTAACAGCCGCGGCGAAAAAGTCGGGATTGTCGATTTTGACGGTAATGTGCTGGTTCAGGGCGTTAAATCGGGTTATGCCTTGTATGATTTGTATATCTATGACAATAACAATTTTGTCAGCGGGTACATTACGGCTGACGGGCAGATTCTGACTCTGGGAAACCAGAACATCGGCGTCTTGACGAAAGGATTTTTGGTTGACCGGGCCGGAAAAGTCATCGGCCGCGGAAATCGTGATTTTCATATTCGTGATAATCTGAACGCCATTGTCGGTGAATTGCAGTTGGATGGCAGAGTTGTCAATTCGGATAATGAGCTGGTGGGGACGTTAGGAACTTCTGGCGACATTATTTCGGCCGGCGGCGAGGTTGTTGCCCGCGCTCGTCCGTTGCAGTTCTATGAAGCAGAAAGAAAACAGCCGATTTATGACAAAGACGGTAATGTGATCGGTTATGTTCTGCCTCAGTTACAGGCGGTTGACAGCAAAGGGAGAGTGATCGGCCGTATCGGAACTGATAATAAGGTTTATGATAAAGACGGCAAAGTGGTCGGTTATGTTAATGCCGAAGGAAAAGTGGTTGACGCCCACGGCAACATTCTCGGCGAGGTGGTCGAAGGCGGTGACATTTTAGACGCCCGCGGCAATGTAATCGGTCAATTGAACAAGGATGGTTCTGCTATCAGCGCCGACGGCTCAGTGATCGGAAATGTCAAATTGGACTGGTATGAAAAACCCCAAACGTCGCAACCGACACAATTGCCTGAAGTTGGTGCCCGTACCGTTACCGATGTCGGACAGTTTAAGCGGTCGCTGAATATTGCCCTGACGCCGGACGGCGAATATTTGGGTGATATTATGGAAGACGGCAGCGTTGTCGATAAAAAAGGATCGGTGATCGGCAAACTTCTGCCGGACGGCTTGGTTGTCGATGCCGAAGGGTCTTTGATTGGTATTGAAGAAGCTGCCAAAAAACAAGATACCGGCGAAATGTTTGTTCCGGCCGGGACCTTCGGCCAAGGCGGTGCTTACGGAACCGGAACCGGCGGTGCAAATTTGGGACCCGGCGGCGGTTTTGGTCCGGGCGAACGTTATGATCCGCAGCGTTCGGCTGCCCTGCAAACGGCACAGAATGAACGGCGGCAGGGAATGTACGTCGGTAAAATAAGTTCCGGCGTGCGTAAAGAGGCTTTCGACGGTTATCAGAAAGATTGGCAGGAACAGGGAATTGATAAAGTTATATCTTCATGGCGGGTTGATATGAGCGAGATGATACTTGCCGATAAGCCGATTCCGGCTGTTATCGCCCGTTCTATCGATACTCAGAATCCGGTACCGATTACCGCTTTTGTTGAACGCAATGTTTATGCCGAAGACGGTCGCAACATTGTTATTCCGGCCGGTAGCCGTCTGATGGGCGAGCTGGGATCAGTCGGCGGCGGTTCTGAGACTTCTTCGGAATCGGCCCGCGTGACCATCTCGTGGCAGCGTTTGATTCGTCCGGACGGCGTTCTGTTCGTCTTTCAGGGTGAAACCGGCGATGCACAAGGCCGCGGCGGTGCTTTAGGGTACCTTGACCAACAGTTGGGCAAAAAATATTCAATGCCGATTATTACAACTCTGTTAACCAGTGCTACCAGTTATATGATGGCTACCGATGAGGAAGATAATGGTTCCGAAACCGAAACTTCGCGCCAGCAGGCTGCGAACGATGCCCGTCAAAACTTCATTGATCAGATGAATCAGATTTTTGAACAGATTTTGGCCGACAAGACCAACATTCGTCCGCTCACTTATATTCCGGCCGGCACACGTATCATTGTCTATCCGAAAGTGGATCTGTGGCTGCGTACCGCAGAACGTGATGCCGAGGCTTCAACCAACATGAAAAAGAAAGACGTGCTGATTGATGATAAGGAAGCTCAGGATCGTATTGCGACTCAGGCTGCCGAACGTCGTATCAAACAGGCAACCGGTGGTGGCGGTTCGGCTTCTTCGCAAGTTGTTTACGAATCTGAAAAAGCTCAGGTTCAGCCGGTTCTGCTGGAAGAAAATTCCGGTGCCAAATCTGGTCGGACGCCGGCTTCATCGGTTGGTGCAACACCGCCGCCGCCGCCGAGCATGGGCGGTACCCCGGTGTCGACAGGCTCTTCTTCGGGGTCCGGAAGCGGCGTACCGCAGTTGTTTTAAGGAGGTAATATGAGTTTTGAAGTATTGGAATCTGTCTTACGTCCGCTTTCATACTGGTATAACCAGGAGAATATTGAAGAAGTTGCGATTAACCGCGCGGGGCAGGTATGGCTGCGCCTACGCGGTAAACGCGCCTATCCTTGGGTAATGTACAAAGATGAAAAATTGACCAAAGAATATTTGACCGATTTGCTCTATATTGTCGCCAATACTTATGAAATTCCGTTTGATCCGATCGCCGGCAGTCCGGTGGTATATGCCAGTATTCCGGGAGAACACCGTTTTTCTGCCATTTGCGGCAAAAACGTGATGTATGATGAAGAAGACTTAACCGGCGGTATAGCCCTGACAATTCGTGTGCATAGCGACGATGTGGCGTTCGGGTTGGGGGATTACGGGCTTAAGCAAGGGGAAAAGCTGCATCAGATCAATCCGTTGAAAAGCATTAAAGATCCGGAAGACCCGTATGAACGTCTGCTGCTAAGTATTAAACGCGGCGATCATATTCTGGTCAGTGGTGCGACTTCTACCGGCAAAACCACCTTTTTGAACAATTTGCTGAAGATTTTGGATATTCATAAACGGATCATCACGATTGAAGATACGCGCGAACTGCTGGTACCCCATCCCAACCGGGCGCATATCGTGATGTCTCGTACCGAGCAGACCAACCAATTTGACTATGCCAAAATTATTGACTTGGTGGTTCGTTTTACGCCCGATGCGATTATCGGCGGTGAAATTTCCACCAGCAACGCCGGCGCGTTGTGGGAGTTGATGGGATCCGGACATGATAACTGTCTGGCTACGATTCACGCCGAGAGTTCGACGGCGGCTTACGAAGCTTTTGTTGATCGTATTTTACATACTTATCCGACTATGGATCGTAAGAAGACAATTGAAGAGATGCATCATAAGCTCAGGGTTGTCCAGATAAACCGTGACGGTAACCTTCGTGCAGTGACTGAAGTCACCTAAATTTGATCAACTGAGAAAAAGGGCTGTAAAACGGCTCTTTTTTGTTACAAGAGCCGTATGCCGAGAGTGGTATCGTAATTGAACCGATGATACGGACAGACAATTGTCCGAGCGACTGAAGTGCCTTAGGTTGCCTGAGGCGTTTGCCATAAGATCTTACGCCCGTTATAAGTACTTTTGAATCTGATTGAAGATGCATTTTTTGTTATGTAAACATAAGTTATAAACAACTATTATTAATCATTTTAAAAATTTTATTTCGTTTTATCGGACATTAACTTATACAACAAAATGGGGATATTATTTTTTTATTCAACCACTAATTATTTGTATTAACGCTTAATTATGCTTCGGGGATAAAAACCTCATAAAGGATACCAGGCGTTTCTTTTAAGCCCTCTTTAGCTGCTAACCGTTGCTACGCGCCGTTTTGAACAATAAAAGCGGTTGCTTTTACAATTGTTTTTCGTTAATTTTAAAACACCAGCGCGAACATAGCTGTAGCATCCGTAAGGATGCGGAGCCGTAGAAAGCTCTAGCATAACCGGTATAGGATATAATACCGCAAGAACTGACGGAACTTTTTGATTTCGGATAGTTCGTATATCCCCTGCCACCACGGTCGGGGAGCCTTGAGTGTATGTTCAGAAACCAAATTGGTTTTAAAGGTTCAAGGGATCATAGTTATGCATGATGTTTCTACCTCTCCGACCACCTTCTGCAGTTTAAGTTTTAGACAAAAAACTACGGAAGTGGTCAAATTTTATCTTTTAAAATTTGAGGAGCAGAACATGACTTACGTGACTAAGAACTACCGTGCCCGCACTCCAAACAATCAACCAAATCCGATAGACGTTTTTATAGGCAGCAGAATTCGCCATTTTCGTAAACTGCGTCGTATCAGTCAGGTTGAGTTGGCTGCATCAGTGGGAACAACTTTTCAACAAATACAAAAATATGAGAATGGAAGCAACCGGGTTTCCGGCAGCCGCTTATGGATGATCAGTCAATCGCTGGAAGTGCCGGTCGCCCTTTTCTTTGAAGGGATAAACAGCAGAATCGGCCGTACGGCGGCAAGAGTGATCTCCGGAAACGCCGAAGCTCAGTACCGTCCGCCGGCTCAGTTCATACCCATTTGATCAGATCGTCCGGACAATATGATTGACAAGTGAACTGATCGGGTTGTTTGACATGATAAAACACATTGGACAATATGAAAACGATCAGTATGCCTGTCCGCCTTTCCTAAAGGCCGTCAGGCGATAAGTTTCAGCATATATTATTACCTTGCCGTAACAGTGCAATTTGCCTGCTTACAGCCGTTATAGGCGAGAATCGGTGATCTTTGAGGATACTGCAAAGCCAACGGTATGGTAAGGATATATTATTCCGACAAAAACACTCCCTTGAACGGGGAGTGTTTTTTATTAGTTGCCTTACAAAAAACTCCGAGTTTACTCGGGGCTGAATGCCAGGGTGTCGTTAGACACAGCGCTATGCCTTTGAACGCGGTCAAACCGTCAGGCTTTTAGATGATTAGAACCCTCAGTTTATTGAGAGCATCTATCTCTGATATTGAGCAGCTATTGCAACGGCGGGATATTGAGTTGTGCAATCTCGCCGGGACGAATTTTTATACTTGAGTACCGCATATTACCGGTCTCAATCATAAAACGTTGACGTCCGGTCAGCTGAGCGGCCAAATCGTAAAAATCGCGGCCGTTCAGATCCTGACGTTGCGGATTCATGATATATAAGACGCAACCCTGAGTTTTTTCGGCAACACCGCAACGCGCGCGTCCCCGCGGTACTTCGGAATTGATAACAACCCCCTGAAGACCGTTTTGAACAGTCGTTGGGCCGCTGAGAAAGATTTTTGCAAATAAGATGCCGAACAATAAAAACACGGCAGCGGTGACGAAAACGGCAAACCCCGTATAGAGGTCGCCGACAATCATCCGGTCTTTCCAGCTTGGCTGGACGGGGGTTATATCTTCGTCGCGAATGAAATTGCGTTCAAAATTGTTTTGTTGCAAACGGGAATCCTGCTGCAAAGTCGGCAGATTGTCGCCGTCAAGAAAAGCGTCCAAGCTGAAAGCGTCAACCTTTTGCGGTTCTGGCGTTGTTATGGTAGCGGTTGTCGGGGCCGGAACCACGGTTGTCTGAACCGGTCTCGAAGCTGTATTCTCAATCGCTTTAGACGGAACCGAAAGCGTATCGGCACCGGTTGCTGGGCGTTTGATCGGCCGCTTGACTTTTTTCAGTTTATGACGGACGGGAGCGCCACCGGAAGTATTATTCGGATTGTTCATTTCCCTATCTCCTTTTATTTAATGCCGGATACTTGTTTTTTGATTGTACGGATAATTCTTGGCACCATGAAGACGATCGTTTCCGATTTGGGGCTGTTGATGCCGAAAATCTGATTCGGAATACCGATGATTAAAAAGTTTTCGCCCAGTTTGCTGCGAATGCTGAATTGTGTAATCTGCCCTTCCGTTCCTTCAAGCGTGATGTCGGAAAAAATTCGGTTTTGCGGCATTAATGACGATTTTGCCAGCAGCGAGATCTGTGCTTCGGGCGATTTGCGGGCAGCGCATTTTCCGATGTCGAAACGGGCCAGCCATAAGTTCGGAACAATAAATTTGCCTTCTGCCGCTTTGACAACTCGTGCCTGTCCGGCCAGAAAGTTCTGCAGCGTTTTGAAGTTGAGATCGTCAGAAGTAGTCAAAACTCGGCCGATAACGCCGGTCTTGGCAGTTTTGATAGTTCCGAAATCGAAAGTGTTTAACAGTTTTTGCCATTCGATGTCATTGTGACTGTTGTAAGGATAAATGGTAAAAATGCTGACATCATAAGCGATCAGAACCGGATTTTCTTCAAAATAGTCCAGCAAATCCTGAATTTTGGTTTTCAATTCAAAATCGCCGTCAAAAGTAATTGAGTAATCGGACCAGTCGGTGGTGATGTTGGTAATGCCGGACCCGCGCAAAACGTCCAACAAAGCCAGAATAATCGGCCGTGATTTGGGAACGTAAAGAGTGAAGTTGGCTTTCCTGCTGATGGTCAACGTTTTGGTTTCGGCGTTGTAGCTGTAATAAATTTCGGCCGCATCGGCAATCATTTTAATGACTTCGGACAGTTCTCCGCGCAAATTTTCGGCAGAAATACTGGTATAAGGAGCATCTTTGGCCACCAGGCGGATGTCGGCTTCTTTGGTCAGTTTCAACAGAGCTTTTTCGGCCGGCATTGTCTTAAAGGAAAAACCGGTTACCTCAAAACGCGGCAGCGGGTTATTGACACCGTTGCGCGAGAGGTTAAATGCCTTCATGTTATAGGGAAGAGCCGTGATCATTTCCTGAGTTTTCCAGTTGACATTGCAGCGCAGCGGCGTTTCAAGGTCAAGCGCACTGGCGCCTTTGGGCGTGCGGATCATATTGGGGTCTTGCAGGTTGATCACCGTGGCGGCGGAAGTCGGGTCTATTTCAACCGGTTCGGGCTCGGGCGCCGGCGTTTTACAGCCGGTAAGCATTCCGGCCAACACAACACAAACGGCGATTCTTTTGAGATTATAACAAGATTTAAACATTAGTCGGCTACTTTCCGTTTCAAAGAGTGATTGTTAATATTATTTTTTGTCGTCTTCTGCGGGGAAATTCGGAGTGACGTTATTTTCCTGCATCAGCTTTTCCATCAGTTGTTCCATTCCCATCCCGGCACCGACGGTAGGATCGGCAGCTTTGTCGACGCCGCCCAACGCCTGTTTCATTTTTTCGACTTCGCGAGCGTCTTCCTTAATCATGTCGGGGGTGGAGTTGCTTTTCAGTTCGCTTTGATATTCGAGCAGCGTTTTTTTCAGACCGTTCACGCCGCCGGCGATTTTGCGTTCGACATACGGATAAAGTTCCTGATGTTGAAGAATATACTCTCCGGTTTCGTTGATTTCTTCCAACACGTCAAGAATGTAACCGAAAAACGGATAATCTTCAATGGCAAGGTTTCCTTTGCGGACACAGCGGGCGGCAATGCGCGAAACCGTACGATCATAATAGTCTTTCAGCAAAATATAGTTGTCAATATACCACAAATCGGAATTATTGGGTCCGGTTGTTTTGTTTGCTTCCATAATTTCTCACTCCCTTTGTGATAATTGTAGTGTGGCGTCTTTTTTTTGTAAATTGTTTTTTGTTTCAATTTACCCGATAATATCATTATTTTCAATATACGGATCGCGGAATTTTTCATCTTCCAGCCCAAGTAGGACAAATTGCGGCATTTCATTAAGAACAATTTCTGATTTTTCGGCGAATTCTACCGGGGTTTCAACCGTTGTTACGGCAGGAGCGGGCGCCAGCTCGAGTTCGGTGGCCAAATTTTCTTCTTCGGTTACTTCTTCGTATTCCCATTCCCAGTCTTCGCCTTCTTCGCCTTCGGCGGCAGCATCGGCGGGAACCTCTTCGTATTCCCACTCCCAGTCTTCGCCTTCTTCGCCTTCGGCAACAGCATCGGCGGGAACTTCTTCGTATTCCCACTCCCAGTCTTCGCCTTCGCCGTCCGCGGTGCCGGCATTGTTATCATCCCATCCCCATTCCCCGGTAGCGTCGGCGGCTTGCGAAGCGGCGGCAGCATTTTCCGTTTGCGTCGTATAATCGGAAAAATCGTTGGCCGAAATATCGGATTGCTGAGACGCATTGCCAAATCCCCAACCCCAATCGTCGTTCAAATCATTGTCTTTTATTTCGGTGGCAGGGGAAAAAGCTGTTGAAGCTGTCATCAGTTTAAGCAATGTTTCCGAAATTTGCGGTTTTGTTTTTTCAACTGCCGGTTGAGGCGTAATCTCCGGTTGGGGAGCATTTTCCGGTTTGGCCGGTTCTGATTTGATAGCAGTTGCGGTTGTTGCCGGTGACGATATCGGTTCAGGTTTGATTTCTGCCGGCGTCGGCGTCGAAGAAAGCTCTGGTTTGACCGCATTTTGAGACGGAGCGGAAGTCACCTTCTCGGCCGCCGGAGTCGGAACCGCTTTTTCCTGTTGATTGTTTTCGGTCGCCGGAGAGGTCTCCTGATCGCGATTTTTCTTCTTTTTCTTCTTTTTCTTTTTTTTCTGACTTTCTTCGTCGGTTTCTAAAACTGTTTCGCTGTTATCGCCTTCCGGAACGAAAGTTTGAGCCAGCGGTTGAAACGGCGCCGGATGATCTGTCACGCTTGACGGTGCGATTGTTGTGTCGGTAACGCTCTGAACCGGCATAGTTGCAGCGGGAACCGTAATAACGGTCGGCTGAACGGCGGTGGCCTGCAATTGACTCAGAGCGGTAATAATTGCCTGAGTCGATTGCCGCTGGCTTTCTCTTAAGGCTGATGAAATAAGTGCCGAAAATTCCTGGTTCTGAGCACGGGCAATGTCACGGAACAAATTGGCCTGCATCCGCATAATTTCTTCGACCTTGAGATTGTTTTGCGTCCCTTGGGACAACCCGGCGTCTTTCTTGAGGGTTTCCAACGTCTCTATGATGGTTTGGGCCGAATTTTTCTGGCTTTCTTTCAGCGCCATTGAAATAATGGAAGAAAACTCCTTGCCCTGAGCCTTAAGGGCTTGTTCGACCGATTCCATCGACGGTTGCCCTTTGGGAGACGTTGCGGCATAAGTAATCGGCGCTGGTCCCTTATTTTCGTTGATCTTTTTAAAAGAATCTATCAGAGCCTGAGTAGAAACCTTTTGGCTTTCTTTAATGGCCGTGGCAATGATGGAAGAAAGTTCTTCTTTTTGGCTCTTGGTGGTTTCTTTTAGGAAGGCCGACTGTGCTTTAACCAAATCGTCGACAATTCCCTTCATTTGCAATGCGGCTACGGCTTCGCCCGGATTGTCGCCGCTGCTGATAAATTTGATCTGATTGTTTTGTTCAATCAGTTTGGTAAGATTTTCTTGCAACTCCATAAACGACCGTGTGATGATTTTATTATCCTCCAGACGTTTTCTTTCGGAGTTTTCCATTGCTTCGGCTAGTGCTTGGGAAATAATGTTGGTAAAAGATTCGTCGGCAATCAGTTTCATGGGACCGTCAAAACTGATGTTGGTGTTTTCGCCGCCGACATTGCCGCCTGAAACAGCAGTCGGCCGGTTGTTTTGCAGTTCGCGAATGATTTCGGCGTTGGATTGAGCCAGACTGCTGGCCAGGATGCGTGCGAAGTTGTCGCTGTTAATGATGCCTTCGCCGCTGCCGTTTGCAGAAATCTGCGCTTCGGAGAGAGCATCCTGCAAGATGTTGCTGTTGCCTTTCTTGTGGGTGTGGGCCAGCGGTTCCAACCCTTTGCTTTTTTGTTCCAGGTCTTCAAGATATTCCTGAAGCGGCGTGCCGCCGGGCAGGCTCTGGAAGATGTTTTTTACTTCCGGTGGCAGTTCCAGCAGCATTTTGTTGAAGGATTCTCGTCTTTCGTCGCTGAAGATGTGTAATTGGCGGAAAATATTTAAAAAACGTTGTGCGACAATGATTGGCAATTCATCACTGTCGTTTTTGCTCTGGCCAAAGCTGGCTGAACTGTTAATACCTTCTGCCACAGTCGTCCCCCCTTAGATTACAGGATATACTGATTACACCATAAAGTCAAATTCATAAATGTCAATTAAAAGCAATATCGTAAAAAACCACGAAAACGTGGTTTTTTACGATTGATGATATTTATAAATAGATGGCCACAATTTTGTGGAGTTTACCGAGGTCGTTGTCATCCAGTTTGATTCTTTCGTCCGGGTTCCAGCGGATGCCATACAGCTTGCCGTTATCATCTTCGCGAATGCTGACGACCATTACTTCTTCGGGATCGACTTGATAGACGGCAATATCGCCGACGCTGACCACTTCTTGCGGATCAACCAGCAGAACCGAACGTGCCGGCAGCAGACTGCCGAGACGGCGGGTACACAGGTTTAGCCCGTAGGCTTCTTTCTTGCCGTTCAAAACGGCCGGACGACTGACCCATTTGATTTCTTTTTCGTTGTCGATAATCACATTGCCGTCTTTGCCGGGAACCCCGTAGACCGGAATTTTCTGACTGTCGCGGGGAGCGGTGTCAAATGCCGAAATGGCGCCGCGCGGGTTAGACAACAGTTTATATTTGGCGTCATTGCGCTGAATGATTTCTTCCAGCATACCTTTGCCGTCCAAATTTTTGATGGCGTCTTTCAACTCGTCGACCGTGTAGCCCAGCGATTTAGCAATATTTTTCATTTCCTTGTCGGAAACTTCGCGTTGTCCCATTTCAATCCGGTGATAGACTGACAAAGTCATGTCCGAACTTTCGGCAACTTCAATCAAAGTCAGGTTTTTTTCGTTGCGGATCTGCCGCAACCCGGCGCCAAGCGTTTTCAGCCCAGCTTTTTCGTTGATTTTGTTTCTTCTTTCTTGTTCCCGCCGCCAGGAGAGAACGACGTCTTCTTGGGAATTTTGTTCATTGACGAACAGATCCTGCATCGGACAATCCAACAGTTCGGCTACCCGGACCAACTGTTCCTGATCAATTCGGCGATAACCTTTTTCGATTTTGGAAATGGCCGAAAGGCTGACGCCGAGATGGTCGGCCAGCTCCTGCATGGAGCGTCCGCGTAATCTTCTGTACATTCTTATCTGGTTGGGGAAAATAATTTCTTCCATAATTACCACCTTTGCATCTGTTACAAATCACTTTAAATTTTATGTAAATAATAATCTAACTTTACAATTAATCAAGAATTTTGCACAGAAGATGACAATTTTGTGCAAAAAAAACGGCAGAAAACTGATTTTCTGCCGTTTGGGACTGTTTTTACCGGACAACAGGTTACCTAAACTCTTTGAACGTATAAGCTTTGTTGCCTTTTCGGCCGACTTGTTCCGCAAATTGCTTCATGGCGTCTTTGGAGAACATAATTTGATCTGCCGGAATGTTATCGGCAAGGTCTCCGTTCGAATACAAAGGTCGTCCGGAAATACCCGAATAGTGTTTGCTGAAGGCGTAGCGGTCTTGGGTAACCGTCACTTTGCTGCCGTCGGCTTCCGTCTTCTCTTCGATATAAGACTTTCTTTGGACAATGCCGTCAGTTGCAAAGCCCACGCCTTTACCGTCGGTGCCGATGGTTCTGAATTCGGACATCACACGTTCGTTGGCGCCGAAAGTCAGCGAGAACGAAGAACGGCTGCCGTCCATGTTAACCTGGTTGACCGTCCAGACTTCTTGTCCGTTCTCATCCGTCGATTTTTCAACTTGGCGACTTTCGAAGGAATTGTCCAAGCGGGCACCGCCGTAAGCCTCGCCCATGCGTTCGTTCATAACTGTCTGGATAACCGTCAGTTGCTTGTCCTCTTCGCTTTGCATTGAATTTTGCATAAAGTCGTTGATAACCTGACGATTGATTGTTCCGTTATCTCTCATCGCATATTTCAGCAGTGCAGCATTGGTTTTGCTTTTTTCGCTAATTTGGGTTCCGCTGCGATCATATTTGCGGGTAACCGTTGCATAGGCGTCGGTTGACATTTCCGTGCGTTTGCCTTTGCGGCCTTCGATAACGACATTCATCCGTGTATTGCCGTTGGCATCGGTGCTGAAGCTGCGGTATTCTTTCTTTCCGCGGCGTCTTTGCCAAAAACTGGTTGTGTCGTACATCACATTACCGTCAGCATCTTTCATGACGTTGCCGTTTTCATCATAGGCTCTCGATCGTACCGGGTTATTCATGTTGAGGTTGCCGGGCAGGTTGTCACGATCTTGGGCTGCATTTTTCCACGAATTGATCTTAACCTGATGGTATTTCTCGGTAACTACGCGACCGACCGCAACTCCGGCGGTTTTAGCTCCTTTGGCAATCGGTTTGCCGATCGCCATCCCCGGACGTTTCAGGAACATTTCGTTGGCAAATGAACCGGTTCTGCCGCCGATGTCGCCGCTGTTCTGGAAGCTTATTCCGCTGGCGAAACCGTCGGCAAATTTTTTCATTTCGCCCAGTACGGCCCAGCCAAGCATACAGACGCAAGCCACTTTGACCACTTCAACCATCCACCAGAACAGCTTGATCAAAATACCGACGTCGCTGGTAATGATCTCGCTCAGGGTATCGGCGGCAATTGAAGCGATGATGTAGATGATCATTGACAGGAAAATGAAACTGAATATAGCGTTCAGGAATATTTCCCAGATCTTTTGCAGGTAGTTGGCGGTGATCTTAAAGGCGAAGGCGCCCAAAGCCGCCGGCAATAATGCGACTGCAATCGACAGCTTGAGAATGCAGTCCACCAGCAGGAACGGATAAATCAGCAGCAGCATCACCCCGCCGATGTAAAAGAGGATGCTTGTGAGCAGATAGCCGAGATTCGGAAAAACATAGAATACCGCATTTTCCGAACTCCATGCCAGACACCAGCAAACTCGGCCGAGTGCCAGAATATCGCTGATCTGATCTTGAATCGCTTTAATGGTACAGAGAATGCCGGTGCCCATTTCCGGTGACAAACCGCCTTGATCACTGCCGACTACCGACAGGTTGTCATCTCCCAGTGAACAGGTATCGGAAATTTTACCCGCCAGCTGAGCCACTTTCAGCCCGGTGGAGAAAACCGGATCTACTGTATTTGACAAAATTTGGGGCAGTCCCGAATTGAGTAGAATAACCACGACCAAAACTCGGAAGGCCTGATTGAGCAGTGTCTTAATATAGATTCGGGGTTCCCTGATCTCCATCGTCGAAACAAATTTGATGGTAATGAAAGAAAGCCATAGTGCAAAAGCAACCAAAACAACCGACACAACCGCCTTGGCCAAAGCGTCAAAAGCCTGTTTGGCCATAACGCTGGCGGTATTAAACAGGATTTCAAACGGTTTGCAGAAGAAACATCCCCATTCCCGCTGGCTGTTGCGCACTTCTTCGTAAGGTGCACAGCTGTTTGATCCTTTTAACGGCGTTTCGGAGTTATTGCTCTGAGCAATCGAAATAGCAGTTACCCCAGCTGCAGCATCAATCGGAGTTGAGCTGGAGGCAGCAAAAGTTGCATCTTTACATTTTGACAGTCCGCTTGAAGGAAGCGGCGTTTTGCAATTACAAACCCCCTGAATCTGATCGCACATCGGGTTAACCAGAGCATCACCAGGACCGCGCAGTTCAAAGTGAAGGTGAGGGCGTCCGCAGGCGCCGCCGGTACCGCCGACATAGCCAATCAGTTGGCCTTTTTTGACTTTGACGCCGGGTCCCAAACCGGCGACCGGCTTGTTGGTCAGGTGCCCGTAGCGGGTGGTGTAAGTGCCGTCGCAGCCTTTATGTTCAATATAAATGACGTTTCCATAACCGCCACCGCTGCTTTGGCAGACGCCGCGTGCCGGTTCGGGAGTTCCGAACGTGAATCTTTTGATGACACCGTCCATTGCCGCGGTTACCGCCGTTCCCATGCCGGCAGCGTAATCCATGCCGTTGTGGTTACGTTTGCGGCTCCATCCTTCGTTACGATAGCAAACGTCTTCAGGTATACGGGAGACGTTGGTCACCGGCATGGTATCAATACAACTGCCGGCAGCTTTGTTTGAATTTTCTATACATTTGGGACTGATGTCATAGCGAGCTTTCCTCCCGTCCGGACAATCTGGTTGGACGTGTCCGCCGCTGTTTTTAACCGTGCAGGAACTGGCAGCCGGGGCATCAAAAGATACCAGGGCAGCAAATGCAAGCATCATCAGAAAGATAGTTCTTCTTATGCTTTTATCTTTATATGTCCGTGTCATAGTCATTGCTTCCACCTATTTCTTCTTTTTGTTGCCCGTACCGAAAGTTTTGTCAGCGGCACCGCCGATTAAGTCGTTGTCCGAGTTCTGCTGTTGTTGCTGCTGGTCAGAGGTCGGTATGCTGTCAACCGCATCTGCAGCTTTGCCGGCTGTTTTACCGACTTTGTCAGCAAGTTTACCCATCTTCTGTCCGGCCTTTTTGATCTTGTTGGCCACCTTTTCGACTTTCTTCATGCCTTTGCCGGCTTTTTCGAGTGTTGCGCCGGTTTTTTCCATGACCTTACCCATCATCTTCATCGCTTTGGCGGCCATACGTCCGGCGTTTAGAGCGGCAGAAGATGCAGCGGTTGCCGTGTTGCTGGCGGTGGCGGCAGTTTCGGTAACCGGTGCCGCAATACCGAAGCTTGCTGCCGTACCTGCATGAGCAGCTCCGGTAATACCCTGATTAGCCGCTTTAATGCTTTGATCTGCCGAAGCCAGGCTTTGGTCAATGTTATCTGCCGCGGCCTGCAGTTGCTTACCGCCTTCTTTCATGGCCTGTCCGCTCTTCTGCATTGCGTCACCGGCACTGGTACCGCTGCCTTTGTTAGCATCTTTCATTGCATTTTTATCTTTATTCGGATCTAAGCCGGTCATAGCTTTGGCGCTTTCCATCGACGACGGTTTCTTCTTCTTGCTGCCTTCTCCGTTCAATTCGCCATTGCTCAGTTTGTCAACACCGTCCTTAATTTCTCCGGCTTTATCCAGAAGGCTCTTATCATCTTCCTTCTTATCACCGCCAAACATTTTGCCAGCAATCTTGTCCATCCCTACCGAAGCCTGGTGTTTAGCCACTTTACCGGCAAACTTGACCGGTTTCATGGCCTGTTTTTTGGCAAAGTCGGTAGCTTTGGTCATTCCCATGTGCATCGGGCTTGCCGTCTTGAAAATATTGTCAGGGAAGAATTTGTCAACATAATCGCTCATCGTCGAACCGATCAGTTTGATGGCAAACATATAGGCAAATAAAATGACAAGCCAGCCAAAGCTCCAAAACGACAATTGTTCGTTGATATATTCGGAGTCGCCGTCTTCAATTGCCGTCATCATTTTTTCGGTTCCGCCCATTTCGGTTGTCAGAAGCGTGTCAATGCTGGCGTTCATTGCTTCTTCTGATCCCAGGTCAAGCGCGTTGCTGACCAGCGCCAAACCGGCTGCGACCGTCATCCCCAAAAAGAGTAGGATACCCGCGGATCTGAGAACAATGCTGAAACATGAAGCCAGCTTGCCTTTGGTGATGTTAAACGGCCACAAACCTACGGTGATCGGCATTGCGATAATGGCAAAGCCCAATTTGAACGAGATATCGACCAAATAGTAGGCAACCGACAAAGTCATCATGAAACCGCTAAACCAGATGAAGGCGCCGCTGAGCCAAATCCAGATATTCGGGATACGCGCGATTTTCCAGTCGAAAGCACCGGCATGCGTAGAGTGGCAGGTGATCATATGTCCGATTTCCAAGTGAGTTGAAACCGTATAATCAACCGCGGCAATGTATTGCTGCAGCTGATTGAGGAAGTGAGCCGGAATCGGGCCGTCCTCAAACAGGTAAACGCTGTCCAACTGGATATTGGCAAGATTAAGTCCACTGGCGGCTGAAGCGCTGGCCAGCCATGCAATACCGAATTGGGCGCCAAAGTTCATAAACGGGACGATTGCATAATTGATAAAGAAATCAACCCCGGCACGGATAACCAGATAAGCGCCCAGCACTTTAAAAGCCATAATCAGCAGGTCGTTGACCATAGCCGTCGGTTCCAAGTTTTTGAGCGACGACAATTGTTGCAAAATATAAAAGGCAACCCACAAAATTGCTCCGAGCCACAAAATCTTCGTTCCGGCATCTTTCGAGACGTCGTATAAATAGGTGCAGGCGTTCATAAAACTGCCGATCAGAGCTGTGACAATATCGCAGGCATAACAACTTGATTTGTAAATGGCATCCATTCTTTCTTTGTTGCATTCGCGGTTGGATACGCCGAAAATTGTTCGAGTGATAAATTTACCGATTTTTGCAACGGCCTTAGTGGCAAATTTGCTGGCTTGATAAAGCGGGTTGTAAGTGACCAAAATATCTTTCATAACTCCGTCAGGCAGGGAGTCTTCTATCATATCAAGACTATTTCCAATCAGATCAAAACCGGCGCTTAAACCATCACCGACCAGGCTGGAAACATAACTTCCGACACCGCCGGACTTTCCGTTCAGAGTACGGTTTACCGCGCGCTTAAAATGCCGGTATTCACGGTCAAAAGCGCTAGAACCGCCAGAGGATTTGTCCTGTTTTTCACGGAAAACTTTTGAACTTCCGGTTGGGACAGGTGATATATCGTAAGTTTTGTTGGGAGGCAGGTTGACGTTTTCGGCACATGCGATGCCGGGATACGCAAGCGCGGCAAAGCAAACCAGCAGCAATACCGTAAGATTTGCTTTCAGCTTGTTGAATATGTTAGTCCGCTTTGTCACTTTCTTATCCTTTCCCTAGCTTTCTTCTTCGTCATCGTCATTGCCGGCCAAAGCGCCCAGCTTTGATTTGACGCCCTGGAATTTTCCGTTCAATGCCCGCAACTTGGCCGAGTTTGCCAACGCCAGCCCGGCACCGCCGGTAACGGCACCCATAACCGCCCATTTGCCGGTTTTGAACAATGCGGCACCAATTCGTTTCTGGAAGTTGGTATCGCCTTTGCCGCCGACCAGCGAATCGGCAATCGATTTTGCAATATCCATTGCGCCGACCAGCAAAAATCCGACCAGCAGAAGCATCAGCATCGGTTTGCTGAAATCGGTCAGCGATGTTTTGTCGCCTTCAATCAAGTCTTTGTTGTCTACCAGAATTTGCTGAATTGCCGCCATTGCCATCAAAATAACGATCGCAATACACATCATGAACGCGGCGGAATTAAGGATGGTTGCAAAAGCGGTTGTCGTCCATTTTCGTGTTGGCTTAAAGGCATAGGCCATGATGAAAATCGGCATCATCAAAACCATCAGCGCAAAGCGGAAGACACTGTCAACCAGATAAAAGACAAATCCGAGTTTGATGAATGTAAACAAACAAATCATGATCAGTCCGCAGATTAGAGCCATAAAGCCGGGTTGGGAAATGATAACCCATCCGAGCTTAAATCCGAAATTCAAACGCTCGTTGACGGCACAGATCATGCATTCCATCATTTGTTTCGGGGCAAGCGGAAAACTTTCCGGCGTGGCTGCATCCACTTGTGCAACGGTGCAGGCTACGTTATATTTTGCTTCAACCGTTCCTTCGAAAGGTATGTACAGCCCCAGCGTTCCGAGGCCGTAATTCGCAGTAGCACTGCCGCCGCCCGGGTTCTTGGCAAAATAGCCCAACATCTCGCTGCCGAGTTCCAAAAAGGCGTTATAGATCGGGAAAATCAGCGAGTTCAAAACCCAGATGACGCCGGTAGTTGAAGTGGCCAGCATGCCGCAGATGAAACATAGGAAAAACTTTTTCATCACTTCTGTCCACACTTCCGCCGGAGATTCTTCAGTAAAGGAACTGACATGGCGCATAATTCTGAACGCAAGCCAAACCGCAAAGGCAACCATCATTAATGCCATGGCCCCCTGAGTCATGTGGCTATACATCCCCATCGTAATATGGCTGGTCGTGTCATAAATTGCACCGACAACCGATGCCTGCCAGCATTCACGGTGTCTGATTTCTAGTTCGCGGCCATCTTGTGTTTGATCGATTGCAGAGTTGTCGCCTTCCACTCCCGAACAAGCAAATAACAGTAACACTGCCGGAATGATAATCAGCAACTTCCAAAATTTTGCTATGTTAAAGTTCTTTACCATCGGTAGTCCCCTTTGTTATTTCTGGTTTTTCAGCATTTCCAGCAGGCTGCTCAATCTGGATTCCGCTTTTTTCTTCTCTTCTTCCAGTTTTTTCATTTGTTCGTTATCGGTACCGACAACACCGGTAGAACCGGTTGAGGTTCCTTTGTCTTTGAGTTTCTTCTTCAGTTCTTCAATCTCAATCTGCAGACCGGAAATTGTTCTTCTCAAAGTGTCGATTTCGGCACGGGCTTTTTGAGCATCGCTCTTTGCACTGCCATCGTTCTTGCCGCGGGAGCTGTTTTCAGCAGTCGACGGTTTGCGGTCACCGCGTCCGCGGGTTGCGGCTTCTTCTGCCGCTGTACCGAGTTTACTCTTCGAGTCGTTCACCAATTGATCTGCTTGTGCTTTCATCTCAGGCGAAACCTCACCGGCCGCGGCAGCACCGCCGTCGTTTGTCGGTTCGGTATTCTGAGTTCTTGGCGCGCCGGTGTTTTGTTCTTCCTGATAAGACTGACCGCCGCTTCTGTCGCCACCGTTGCTGTCACCGTTGCCGCCGGCAGGAACTGCGTTGTGAGCGGTTTGGTCGGCGTTGGCGTCTGCCGGAGCTCTTGTACCGCCGCTTCCCTGTCCTTCCGGAGAGATTCTGTTCTGCTCTTCCTGAGTCGGAGCGCCTTGAGTACCTGTCGGAGCGCCGTTTCTTCTCTCGTTGTCGATCTGCGGCTGTCCATTCTGTCCCGGTCTCCGTTGACTGTTCTGAGCGTCGGCATTGCCGCCGCTACCGCCACCACTGCCGCCGTTGCCTCCGGAACCGCCGGCACTGCTGTCGCCCCCAGTGCCTTTCAAGCCCAGAGCTTTACCGACGGCGCCGGCACCGCTGTAAAATTTACGGCTGACGGCTTCTTTGCCGCTGCGGATTTTGTCATTTACCCCGGTAGCTTCGCCAACCGATTTGCCCACGGCAGCAGCCCCTTTAAGTGTTCTGGTTGTGCCCCATTTGGCTGCACCTGCACCAGCAGAAGCAATCGTCGAACCGAGGTTGCCCGGGCTGCCGCCGCTCATCTGAGCTGCCAGAGAAACAGCCTCAGAAGTTAGCTTAAAGCCGAAAATGCAGCACAGAATCAGGAACAGCAGCCCCAATAATCCGATGCTCATGATATCAACGATCGGTTTAACTTCATTGGCGTTAACCAACTTCATAATAGCATCATAACCGCCTTCGCCTCCGGTTACAGCCTGTAAACTTAGCTCAATGTTAACACTGACGACGATGCCGAGGAAAACAAAAGTGAAAAATGTATTCATAAACATATCCCAGCCTTTTTTCGTATAGCCGGAAGTCAGTTTAAACGGCCAGGCTGCAATCAGGAACGGCATCAAGCCGCCGACAACGCCGAGTCGGATAACCGCATCAATCAGATAGAAGCCGAAAGCCAGACAGGTCAGCCAGCTGAAGACCCAGATGATCAAACCGCTGGAGAACATCGTCAGATCCCACAGGCCGTACCAGTGAGCAGCCTCATTGCGCGAAACACACATCAGCGAACTGCCGATTGAAGTGGCAACTGCCAGTTCCTGCTGTACCGAAGTAACAAAGCAGTTGACTTTGGCAAATAACGATTCGCTGTAAAAGCCTTTTATTATGGTAGCCCCTTCCGGCATGTTGGTTGAAGCCGCACAGGTCATAAACGAAGAAGCCGAGTTGCTGCTGGCGCTGCGGAACAAAAATGCCCCGCCGAATTCCATTGCCGCATTCAATAACGGTTCTAAAACCAGTCGGTACAGTTCGGAAACATGAGTCAAAATCAGATAAGCCAACAAAACCTTAAAACTCATGACCAACAACTCCGAAACAAATTTCGGACCATCCTGCTTGGTAAAAGAACTTACTTGTTTAAGCGTAACATAAGCAATATAGAGAGCAAATCCGATCAACATCAGATTTTTGAACCCTTCGGCCAGTTGTTCGTAGGAGACAATGCTCATCGATTGGGCGGTATTGAACAAAATGACAAACAGCGGGCACAGAATACATTTCTTGCTCTGTTCCAGTTTCAACGGTAACGGTACACAGCCGTCCATCAAACCGCCGACGGATTTCATGTTAACATCCATATAAATTTTTTGTCCGTCTGCTGTTTCATAAACGGCGGCGGCTTTGGCAATTGCTTTTGCAGAGTCTTTTTGTTTTGCAAGTTCTGCCGCGGCGGCATTAGCTGCGTCAATGTTGTCAGCGTTGTCGGCTGTTCTGTAATCTTCCAACGATTCGGCAATTTTGCTCCGGCTACGGAAAATATCTTGTATGCCGCCGGTAACCACATTCCATACCCCGGTGACCGCGTTGCGAGATCCTTTCCAACGGGCGGCAGCGGCATTTGCGGCTCCGCTGACATGGGCGCCGGCTGCTTTTGTTACACTGATGTTGCCGAATTGCTCTTTGATATCGCTCTTATTGACGGCACGGATGTTGTCGGACTTGTATCCTGCTCTTTCGGCGGCAGCATCTACGGCCTTTTGTCCGCCGAGCCGAACGGCTTGTGCGCTCGCGGTGTCCTTAATTGCCGAACTGATACCTAACGGATCTATTGCATGGGCCGTATTCGGTAAAAATGCAAATAATCCCCATGCCAGGAGTCCAAAAATCAAGTATGGTTTTAATTTTTCAGTCATTGTCATTTCCTCTTCCCAAAGGGATTACCAAATATTTTAAGCCCGATCAGCAACATAATAATCACCAGTCCGAGAGCGTAAAGGAGAGCGTATTTGAAGGTAAAAAGTTGCCAAAAATCAAAGTAATACATAGCAGCAAAAGCCAGTATAATACCCAAATTTATCAACAATGCCTTCATGACATACCACTCCTATTTTTAGCAAGTATAACATAAAAAAATGCAAAAGATTGTTACAGTTTTTTTATTTTTTTGTATCTCTGCACTTTTCTAGAATTTTCCGTTTTGCAGAAAACTTTTGCAGCAACGAATCGTACGTTGATCTGCTGCCGAATTGATCCGCCAAATTTTGATATCCTTTATATCCTTTGCTCCTGGCAAAAACGAATCGCCGGTTTGCGGCAAAAGTTGTTCCCATGATTTGGGAAGCATGCGGCGAATCAATGAGCCGATTCGGTTGTGGGTGTTGATGATGGCGAATTCGATTTTTTCGGGAAAACGGGAAATTTTCGCCGCGCGATGCGAATCGCCGAATTTTATCATCGGTCCGAGGATGGCAGTAGCAATTTTGCTGTCTGCCAAACGCTCCCACAGCCGATATCCCCGATTCGGCGGATTGATTTGGACGATTCGACCTATTTTTATCTTTTTTTGCCACAGCGAATCGGCACTGAGCAGCTTTTTGACCAACAAACCGCCGATTCCGTCGCTGATAAAAGAGATTTCCTTAATACCTTCCAGATTGTTCAATAAAAAATCAATTTGCCGTAAATGGGCGTCCATGTCTTTGCGGGTGGACGGATAATTGATCGCAATCGGAACGGCCATGATTGATTCGACCATTTTAGCCATTTGATTAAACTGATTTTTATTGCCGCCCAAACCGTGAAGCATAATAACCGCTCTTTCCCGAGAGGAGGAAAGTTGGAATATCTTGCTGCAACGGACAAACGCGTGATGGCAGTCTTCAAAGCTGCCGACAGCCCGCCGAATATCCCAGTTGTCAAGCAAACGATACCTTTTAGTGATGCAATTCCTTTGAATGCGCCACTTTTGTGAGAAGAAAACATCTTCCCATAGCTGTCTTCCGCCCAGTGTAAAGAAAGTAAAAGCCATGTCAATTCAATCTCTTCAGTTAATTTGCGTACCAGTATAACAGAATATAACCGAAAATTAAAGCTAATGTTGAGGGATTCGCCTCCAACCTAACCGTTTTTTCTATTGTGCCGGCTGTTAATTTACTATATGATATATATATGCGCTGAATAAGTGCGGGCATCTTCCGTCATGGAAGCTCGGTCAGAGCCGTAAGAACGGTCTCACAAAAATATCCTTTTATTCAACGGGTTATGAAAAAGATCGAAAAAAATCGAAAAAAATGCATTTTTTGTGTTGACAGATGACGAATAATTTTCTATAAACCCATTCACCGACGTTGAGACGATAACGTAACAATGCCGGGCGACCTTAAGAAGGTGGTTATAAGAGAAGAGTAAATAAGAAGCTAGAGGATATGCGGACGGTACGGTTTACTGTTTTAGTAAGATAAGTACAGTCTGTATATTAAGGAACCTAAGGAAAATTCTTTAGAGTATAAGTAATGACAGGCTAGGATTAGATTTAATATGAGAGTTTGATCCTGGCTCAGAACGAACGCTGGCGGCAGGCTTAACACATGCAAGTTGAACGGGATTTGTGTGGTGCTTGCACCATATAATGAGAGTAGCGCACTGGTGAGTAACACGTGGGAACGTGCCTTTTAGTGGGGGATAACATCTGGAAACGGATGCTAATACCGCATACGCCCTGAGGGGGAAAGATTTATTGCTAAAAGGTCGGCCCGCGGTAGATTAGGCAGTTGGTGGGGTAAAGGCCTACCAAACCTACGATCTATAGCTGGTCTGAGAGGACGATCAGCCACATTGGAACTGAGACACGGTCCAGACTCCTACGGGAGGCAGCAGTGAGGAATATTGGGCAATGGAGGCAACTCTGACCCAGCCATGCCGCGTGAGTGAGAAGGTTTTCGAATTGTAAAGCTCTTTCAGGTGTGAAGATGATGACGGTAACACCAGAAGAAGCCCCGGCAAACTTCGTGCCAGCAGCCGCGGTAATACGAAGGGGGCGAGCGTTGTTCGGAATTACTGGGCGTAAAGGGTGTGTAGGCGGTTTAGTAAGATAGTGGTGAAATGCCGGAGCTCAACTTCGGAATTGCCATTATGACTATTAAGCTAGAATGATGTAGAGGATAGCGGAATACCCAGTGTAGAGGTGAAATTCGTAGATATTGGGTAGAACACCAGAGGCGAAGGCGGCTATCTGGGCATTTATTGACGCTGAGGCACGAAAGCATGGGGATCAAACAGGATTAGATACCCTGGTAGTCCATGCTGTAAACGATGAATGCTAGTTGTTGGAGATATCCAGTGACGCAGTTAACACAATAAGCATTCCGCCTGGGGAGTACGGTCGCAAGATTAAAACTCAAAGGAATTGACGGGGACCCGCACAAGCGGTGGAGCATGTGGTTTAATTCGAAGCAACGCGAAGAACCTTACCTGGTCTTGACATCCCAATGACGCTTCTTTAATCGGAGGTTTCCTTCGGGACATTGGAGACAGGTGGTGCATGGTTGTCGTCAGCTCGTGTCGTGAGATGTTGGGTTAAGTCCCGCAACGAGCGCAACCCCTGCTATCAGTTGCCATCAGGTTAAGCTGGGCACTCTGACAGGACTGCCGGTGACAAGCCGGAGGAAGGTGGGGATGACGTCAAGTCATCATGGCTCTTACGAGTTGGGCTACACACGTGCTACAATGGCAGCTACAGAGAGGAGCAAAGCCGCGAGGCTGAGCCAATCTTAAAAAGCTGTCTCAGTTCGGATTGTTCTCTGCAACTCGAGAACATGAAGTTGGAATCGCTAGTAATCGCGGATCAGCATGCCGCGGTGAATACGTTCCCGGGTCTTGTACACACCGCCCGTCACGCCATGGGAGTTTGTTCTGCCTGACGGCGTTGAGGTAACCGATTTATCGGAGCCTGGCGACCACGGTAGGGTAAGCGACTGGGGCGAAGTCGTAACAAGGTAGCCGTAGGGGAACCTGCGGCTGGATCACCTCCTTTCAAAGAAAAGAAGAAGCGGTAGTTCTGTACTGTCCACATATCCTTTAGCGATTGCGAGAGCGGGTTTGTAGCTCAGGTGGTTAGAGCGCACGCCTGATAAGCGTGAGGTCGGAAGTTCAAGTCTTCCCAGACCCACCACTTAATTGGGGGTATAGCTCAGCTGGGAGAGCACCTGCTTTGCAAGCAGGGGGTCAGGAGTTCGAACCTCCTTACCTCCACCAAAGAGATTTAGTGGAGGGGATCGCAATCGGGATAGTTATAACAAAAGTGAATAGGAAGAGATGAAAAGAATTAGATGAAAATCTAATGGAGTATATAAAGTATAAATACACCTTTTTAATCTATGAAAAGATAGAGTAAAAAGCGGGTAATTTTACTGAGTATAAGTATAAATGAGATAAGATTATTTATACGTTAAGAATCAAGCGATAGGTAAGGGCATCTGGTGAATGCCTTGGCAATCAGAGGCGAAGAAGGACGTGATACACTGCGAAAAGCTACGGGGAGTTGTGAATAAGCATAGATCCGTAGATATCCGAATGGGGAAACCCACAGATTTAATCTGTATCGTTGCCTGAATATATAGGGCAGCGAAGCGAACGCAGGGAACTGAAACATCTAAGTACCTGTAGGAAAGGAAATCAACCGAGACTCCGAGAGTAGTGGCGAGCGAAATCGGACCAGCCAATTTGTAACTGTTTAAGAACCGGAAGTGTCTGGGAAGGCACATCGTAGAGGGTGATAATCCCGTACGGGTAGAAAGGGCAGTTATAAGAGAGTAGGGCGGAGCACGAGAAATTCTGTCTGAAGATAGGTCGACCACGATCTAAGGCTAAGTACTACTGATTGACCGATAGTGAACCAGTACCGTGAGGGAAAGGTGAAAAGCACCCCTATGAGGGGAGTGAAATAGAACCTGAAACCGGATGCCTACAAGCAGTCGGAGGGCCATTATGGCCTGACGGCGTACCTTTTGTATAATGGGTCAGCGAGTTAGTCTGTTTAGCAAGCCTAAGCCGATAGGTGGAGGCGTAGCGAAAGCGAGTGTTAATAGCGCGTTAAGTTAGACGGATTAGACCCGAAACCGAGTGATCTAGCCATGAACAGGTTGAAGGTTGGGTAACACCAACTGGAGGACCGAACCCACTCCCGTTGAAAAGGTAGGGGATGATTTGTGGCTAGGGGTGAAAGGCCAATCAAACTCGGAAATAGCTGGTTCTCCGCGAAAACTATTTAGGTAGTGCGGTAGGCGAACACCATGAGGGGTAGAGCACTGAAAGAGCTAAGGGGGAGCGATCCTTACTAAACTTTATCAAACTCCGAATACTCATGAGTGATACTTACCAGACAGACAGTAGGTGCTAAGGTCTATTGTCGAGAGGGAAAGAGCCCAGACCGTCAACTAAGGTCCCTAAATTATGGCTAAGTGGTAAAGGAAGTGGGATGTCCAAAACAGTCAGGAGGTTGGCTTAGAAGCAGCCATCCTTTAAAGAAAGCGTAATAGCTCACTGATCTAAACAAGATGTCCTGCGCCGAAGATGTAACGGGGCTAAAGCCATATACCGAAGTTACGGGTTCGTATTGAAAGAGATACGAGCGGTAGCGGAGCGTTCTGTAAGCCTGCGAAGGTGTCCTGTAAGGGATGCTGGAGGTATCAGAAGTGAGAATGCTGACATGAGTAGCGAAAAGAAGAGTGAGAGACTCTTCCGCTGAAAGTCCAAGGTTTCCTGCGTAAAGCTAATCTGCGCAGGGTTAGTCGGCCCCTAAGGCGAGGCAGAGATGCGTAGCTGATGGGAACACGGTTAATATTCCGTGACCAGTTAGGAAGTGACGGATTGAGTAGTTTGTATATGCTTAATGGATTGTGTATGCAGGTGATCAGTCCCAGGAAATAGCCCTAACGAAGACCGTACCCGAAACCGACACAGGTGGACAGGTAGAGTATACCAAAGCGCTTGAGAGAACTATGTTGAAGGAACTAGGCAAAATACTTGTGTAACTTCGGGATAAGCAAGCCCGGTTTTAAGGCAACTTAAGGCCGGGGGCACATACTAGGGGGTAGCGACTGTTTATCAAAAACACAGGACTCTGCGAAATTGAAAGATGAAGTATAGAGTCTGACGCCTGCCCGGTGCCGGAAGGTTAAGGAGAGATGTGAGAGCATTGAACTGAAGCCCCGGTAAACGGCGGCCGTAACTATAACGGTCCTAAGGTAGCGAAATTC